>Ga0307990_1004253_pt1 | contig 10570 bp, 9 predicted proteins | sample EllFjometagen129_FD_203168 | JGI IMG/M metagenome (GOLD analysis project Ga0307990, IMG submission 203168) | Marine microbial communities from Ellis Fjord, Antarctic Ocean - #129 | ecosystem: Environmental > Aquatic > Marine > Unclassified | place: Southern Ocean | collected 2014-10-08
TAATTACTCTTTGTGGAATTGCCCAAAGATCTTTTTTTGTTTCAACCTGAGTTTCTTTAAATTTATTATTAATATCAACAATAAAAATATTACGATGTTTGTGATACATTTCAATAAATGCATCTTCGGGAATATTTACCATCGAAAACAATGGTTCGGGTTGTGGAAGTCCAACACACAACTGACCAAAAAAATCTTTTATTGTATCTCCAAGCTGTGAATTCCATTGTGCTTTATTATTAGTAATAACAAGCATTTCTGACGTTTTTCCTGATGAATTCGGAGCTGCCGGTTTTTCATAGTTACAAGATGGCAGTACTACAAGAATAAACGCTGCCGTTAAACACAATAAATAGATTGTTTTTTTCATAATTAAATTTTTATCAGGCGAAAGTACAAAATAATCAATACAAATTAATTTGATAATAAAACGAAAAAAACGGATTGATATTATTAATTTTGATTTTTCTGAAATTCACAAAATATTTACTATGAAAACAATTGACACATATAATTTTAAGAATAAAAGGGCATTGATCAGAGTAGATTTTAATGTACCCTTAAATGATAAATTTGAAATAACTGATGCAACAAGGATTAATGCTGCAATTCCTACAATTAAAAAAGTGCTTAAAGATGAAGGTTCAGTTATTTTGATGTCGCATCTTGGCAGACCAAAAAATGGTCCGGAAGATAAGTTTTCATTAAAACATTTGCTTAAATTTCTTTCTGAAAAACTAAGTGTTGATGTAAAATTTGCTGATGATTGCATTGGAGAAAAAGCTTTTGAATTATCAACGAATTTAAAAGCAGGAGAAGTTTTGCTTTTAGATAATCTTCGTTTTTATAAAGAAGAGAAAAAGGGAGATGAAGAATTTGCTAAAAAATTAGCCGGATTAGGTGATGTTTATATTAATGATGCTTTTGGAACAGCTCATCGTGCACATGCTTCCACTGCAGTAATTGCAAAGTTTTTTCCAAATGATAAACTATTTGGATTTATCATGGAAAATGAATTAGAAAACTTAAACAAAGTATTATCCGAACCACAGAAACCTTTTACTGCAATCCTCGGCGGAGCAAAAGTTTCCGGGAAAATTGAAATAATAAATCAATTGCTCAACAAAGTTGATAATATCATTATTGGAGGCGGCATGATGTTTACTTTTATAAAAGCTTTAGGAGGAAATATTGGTAATTCATTAATTGAAGAAGAACTTTTGGACGTTGCTAAAAGTGCTATTGAAAAAGCAAAAAAACTTGGAGTAAATATCTACTTGCCAACAGATGTTATTGCCGCTGATGAGTTTCAAAATGATGCACAAATAATCTCATGTGATTCATTTGACATTCCTGAAGGATGGATGGGCTTAGATATAGGACCGGAAACATCAGATCAATTTGCTGAAGTTGTACATAATTCAAAAACCATACTTTGGAATGGGCCAATGGGTGTTTTTGAAATGCCGAATTTTGAAGAAGGAACAAAATTTATTGCCGAAGATATTGCAGAAGCAACTCAAAATGGAACGTATTCGTTGATTGGTGGAGGTGATTCTGTGGCAGCAATTAACAAATTTGATTTATCAGAAAAAGTCAGTTATGTTTCGACAGGTGGTGGTGCAATGCTTGAATTTATCGAAGGCAAAGAACTTCCGGGAGTGAAGGCGATAATGGAGTAAAATTGGGAATATTCAAAGCGTGAAACTAAACAGTGATTAATTGTAGTAATTAGTAGTAATTGATTGTAATTATTAGTGGTTTTTTGTGAATAGTAATGAAGCAATATTATAAAGCTGTGTACAAGTTAATGAAGAAATGAATATCGAATACATATTAACAATTTTTGATTTTTTTTTTCTCAAATCATTATTCGTTAATCGATATTCGGAGTTAAATATTTAAAAAATAAGTGTTATTTAGCCAAACATAAAAATTCATACAGATAAAAAAATACTAAAATCTTAGTATTTAACCTCTAAAGATTTTCCAACTCTTCCTGAATAGGTTTTGTTATTTCCTTTAATTTATCGAGGTTTAATTTTGGAATTATTGTAGGAGCAAAAGAAGAAACTGGCTCATAAAGCAATGAGTTATTTCTGCTTTTCTCAGTGATTACAGACTTATTATCATCAAAATAATTTATAATAAAAATTAGAACGCTTAAAATAAATGCAGCTTTTATTATTCCAAAAGCAGATCCTGCCAATTTGTTCAAAAAACCTAACATGATAATATCGATGAATTTTTCGAGAATCTTCCCAACCATATAAACCAAAAATACCACAACAATTAAGGTGATCATAAAAGAAAAAATTGACATATATTTTGGGTTAATTTCGAAATTATTATTGAGAAAATCAGCAGCGTAAAACGAAAAATTTATACTGACATAAATACCAAGAACTAAGGCAGCAAGAGAAGTTATTTCGATTATAAATCCTTTTTTAAAACCATTGTATGCAAACCATACAAAGAAAACTGCAAAAATTATATCCAGAAAATTCATAATGTTTGTTTAAATTTAGTTTATAAAATACCTAAAGTTAAAGTTTCTTTATTTCAATCGTTTAGTTAACTCTGTTGCAAACACAAAGCTATTCAATTTATTATTATTTGTTTTTAATATTTCGGATTTTGTTCCCTGCCACTCAAGCTTACCTTTGTAAAGAAACGCAATGTTATCACCAATATTTAAAACCGAATTTATATCATGGGTATTAATAATTGTTGTGGTTTTAAATTCTTGTGTAATCTCACTAATTAGATTGTCAATAACATTAGCAGTTTTAGGATCTAAACCGGAATTTGGTTCATCACAAAAAAGATATTTTGGATTTAATGAAATTGCTCTGGCAATGGCAACTCTTTTCATCATTCCACCACTAAGTTCCGAAGGAAGGAGATTGTTTACGTTTTCTAGGTTTACTCTTTTAAGACAGAAGTTTACTCTTTCGAGTTTCTCTTCATAAGATTGGTTTGTAAACATCGAAAGAGGAAACATAATATTTTCTTCAACATTAATAGAATCAAACAAAGCTCCTCCTTGAAATAGCATTCCAAGCTCTTTTCTTATTTCTTTTTTTTCCTTGAAAGACATTTTCGAGATATTTCTACCGTCGTATTCAACACTGCCTTCATTAACATCATATAATCCAACAAGGCATTTCATTAAAACTGTTTTGCCCGAACCACTCTGACCAATGATTAGGTTGGTTTTACCTTTTTCGAAAGTAAGCGAAACATCATTCAGAATTTCCGTCTCCCCAAAGAATTTTGATATGTTAACTGCCTGAATCATGATAACAACATTTGGGTTAAAATTAAATTAAAAAAAATGATAAGAATGCTGCTGTAAACCACAGCTTTTGTGCTGGCCGCACCAACTTCAAGTGAACCACCACTTGTATAATAGCCCATATAACCGGAAACGGAAGTAATAATAAAAGCAAATACTGCAGTTTTAATCAAAGCATAAAAAACAGTATATGTTTCGAACCAGCTTCTTAAACCAATGACATAATCGGTTGGAGTGACCACTCCGGTGATAGCGCATGCTAGCCATCCTCCAAATAAACCAATTACAATACTGAAAACAATAAGCACAGGATGAATAATCATTGCTGCTGAAATTTTTGGGAGAAGCAAATAATTTGCAGGACTTACTCCCATAATTTTTAATGCATCAATTTGTTCTGAAATTCTCATTGTGCCTATCTCTGATGATATTCTGGAACCAACTTTCCCGGCAAGGATTAAGCTAATAATTGTAGGAGAAAATTCTAAAATAATAGATTGTCGTGTTGTAAATCCAACCATTGTTAATGGAATTAAAGGATTATCAATATTATATGCTGTTTGAAGTGCAACAACTGCACCCATAAAAACAGAAATAATGGCAACAATTCCGAGAGAATCTAATCCCAGATTTTTAAATTCACGCAATAATTGTTTCCTGAAGACTGATCCTTTGTCAGGTCTTTTAAAGGTCTCAGACAATAAAGTCACATATTTACCAATGCTTCGTATCATTTTTCTCTTGGTAATTTTTTGGCTAATTTAATAAATGTTTATAAATTTTTTACTTTTGTGTAAATATCTTTTTTGAACAAAATTATAAATATAAAATAACGTTATATAATTAATAAAATTTTCAATTTTCAATAAAAATATGATGATTATAACGAAAAAAAACTACTTTTTGTTTTCCATATTAGCTTTTGCATTATTAATGATCTTTTCATCTTGCTCAACTTCAAGGTATCCATATAAAAGAAGAAAATCAAAAAAATGTATTGAATGTTCGAAATGGAGTTATATTAATCCACAAAAAGAATGTGTAGTTTATGAGTTTAGAATTGTTTGACTTTATTATCAAACACTAATTTATTAGTAAGAATGGATCAAGAGAAACAGATTTTAGTAAAATATCTTCCCGAAAAAGCACTTGACACAATTATTGAATGGATCGTAAAAGAGAAAATCCATTTAAGAATTTCGAGATCACGCACAACTAAACTAGGAGATTTCAGACCGGCAACAAAAAATTTACAACACCGAATTTCTGTAAATCATGATTTGAATAAATATTCATTTTTGATAACACTTATTCATGAGATTGCTCATTTATTGGTTTGGAATAAATACAAAAGAAAAGCTAAACCTCACGGTATTGAATGGAAAACGGAGTTTTATTATTTAATGAATAATTTTTTAGATAAAAATATTTTTCCTGAGGATATTGAAAAAGCATTAAAAAAATATTTAAAAAATGCAAAAGCTACATGTGATTCTGATCTTGAGCTATCAAGATGTTTGCAAAAATATGATGATAATCCCGAACAGCTTGTTTTAGAAGATATCCCACTAAATTCTGTTTTTCAAATTCCAAGTGGAAGAATTTTTAAGAAAAAAGAAAAACTTAGAAAACGATATAAATGTGTTTGTATGTCAAGCAAAAAAACATATCTTGTTAACTCTCTTATAAATGTTAAACTTGTATAAGTATCCTCTAAGAGCTTTTGAAATTCGTAGAGGATTTTTTCAGATTTTTTAGTCGAACTGATCCCGAGTTTAGTCGAGGGATCTTCAGGGTTATATTCTCCACCGCTTGCGGCGGGTAGCTTCATTAGGTAAAGCATTATTCGAAAATACATTGTAAGTTTAATACCGATTAATTACCTTTGTCTTTTTATCAACAGAAAAAATACTCTAAAAATGAATAAAGATTGTTATTGTGTTATAATGGCGGGAGGTGTTGGCTCACGATTTTGGCCCATGAGCAAAAAAGCAGAACCCAAGCAATTTCTTGATATTCTTGGTACAGGCGAAACATTACTTCAACAAACATTCAACAGGTTTAAAAGAATTTGTCCTGAAGAAAATATTTATATTGTAACTAACGAAATTTATCGTGATATTGTAAAAAACCAGCTTCCTGGCATTAATAATGACCAGGTTCTTGGCGAACCCGCCTTACGAAATACAGCCCCATGTATTGCTTATGCCAATTATAAAATATTAGATAAGAATCCTAATGCAAAAATAGTTGTTGCACCTTCCGATCATATAATTCTTAAAGAAGATATTTTTGTGGAAGTAATAAATTCTGCTCTTGCTGCTGTTACTGAAAACGATTGGTTGCTCACTCTGGGAATAACTCCAAGTCGTCCGGATACCGGTTATGGATATATTCAGTTTAATGAAGCTCTTACATATAAAAACGATAAAAGAATAAGAAAAGTTAAAACCTTTACTGAGAAACCAAATCTTGAAATTGCTAAATCCTTCCTCGAAAGTGGTGATTTTCTATGGAATTCTGGAATTTTTATCTGGTCGTTGAAAAGTATTTTAAGTGCATTTGATAAATATTTACCAGAAGTAAATGATATTTTTAAAGAAGGAATATCAAAATATAATACAAGCAATGAAATTCCATTTATTGAAAAAGCATATTCTGTTTGTAAAAACATTTCTATTGATTACGGAATAATGGAAAAAGCTGATAATGTTCAGGTTTTGGCTTCTGCTTTCGGGTGGTCTGATCTTGGAACCTGGGGCTCGTTATATACTCTCATGAATAAAGATGATAATGAAAATGCTGTTATTGGTAAAAATGTAATGTTGTACAATTCAAAAAATAATGTTATAAATATGCCCAAAAATAAGCTTGCCGTTATTCAGGGACTGAAAGATTATATTGTTGTTGAAAATGAAGATATTCTTTTGATCTGTAAAAAAGAAGATGAACAAAACATTCGCCAAATTGTAAATGATGTAAAATCTGAAAAGGGAGAAAATTTTATTTAAAAAAGTAAATAAAAGCAAAAAATAAATAAATAATAACTAAACATTAAAATAAAAAAATGAAAAAATTAATAATTGTTTTTGCAGCAATATTGTTTTGTCTGCGTCCGGAAGTAAAAGCCGATGAGGGAATGTGGATACCTATGCTTGTTGAGCGTTTGAATTATACTGATATGCAAAAAATGGGACTTAATCTAACTCCTGAGGAAATATACAGTATTAATAATTCTAGTTTAAAAGATGCAATTGTGATTTTTGGTGGCGGTTGTACAGGAGAAATTATTTCTTCTGAAGGACTTCTTATTACAAATCATCATTGTGGATATGGTTCAATCCAATCGGTAAGTACAGTTGAAAACAACCTACTTACAAATGGGTTTTGGGCTATGAGTAAAGATGAAGAAATTCCAATTGAAGGTTTGTCCGTTAAGTTTTTGATAAAAATTGAAGTTGCCACAGAAAAGGTTTTGGATAGTGTTACAGCTAATATGACGGAAGAACAGAGAAGTGAAAAAATTCAGCAAAACATTGAAAAAATTACAGAAACAGCCAAAAAAGATAATGATTATCAGATTGCAGTAAGAAGTTTTTTCAACGGAAATGAATATTACACCTTTGCTTATGAAACATACAAAGATATTCGTTTTGTAGGTGCACCACCCGAAGCTATTGGGAAATTTGGCTCGGATACCGACAACTGGATGTGGCCTCGTCATACAGGCGATTTTTCAATGTTTAGAGTTTATGGTGCTCCGGATGGATCACCCTCAGAATATGCAAAAGAGAATGTACCAATTACTCCAAAACATTATCTCCCTGTTTCAACAGCAGGTGTCAAAAAAGGAGACTTTGCAATGATTTTAGGTTATCCCGGAGGAACAGATCGTTATTTAACTTCTCACGGAGTAAAACTTGCAGTTGACCAATCAAACATGACTATTGTAGATATTCGTGCTAAGAAATTGGATATCATGAAAGAATTTATGAATGCTGATAAAGCTGTAAGACTTCAATATGCATCAAAATATGCAAGAATATCAAACTATTGGAAATATTTTATTGGGCAAACCAAAGGTTTAAAAAGACTTAAAGTTTATGATAAAAAAGCAGAAATTGAAAATAAATTTACTGACTGGGTAAATGCCGATAAAATAAGGAAAGATAAATATGGAGAGGCTCTTCCCGATATTGCAAAGGCTTATGAAATAATTGGTGATTACAATCTATCAAATTGGTATTTTAGAGAAGCAATTTACAGAGGTCCCGAAATATTAGGCTTTTCAAGGAAATTCAGTAAATTACAAAAGACTCTTGGAGAAAAAGAAAAAAACGAAGAAAAAATTGCCGGAATGATTAGTTCAATAAAAGAAACAACCGACAAATATTTTAAAAATTATTTTACTCCAATCGATAAAAAATTACTTGCCGAAATGTTTAAGATGTATCACGAAAATGTTCCTCTTGACCAACAACCTGCATTTCTTTTAGAATTAGCAAATAAATATAAAGATGATTTTTATAAATATACTGATAAGGTTTTTAAGAAATCAATTTTTGCAAGTAAAGAAAATGTTTATGAATTTTTAGAAAATCCTAAAGCGAAAAAAATTGAAAAAGACCCGGTTACCAAAGCTGTTAAAGCATTTTTTGCAACCTATAGGATGTTGTCCAAAAAAAGCAGCGAATCACAAGATTTACTCGAAAGAGGAAATAGATTGTTTATTGCCGGATTAATGGAAATGCAACCTGAAAAAACTTTTTATCCTGATGCAAACTTCACTATGCGTTTGACTTATGGAACTGTTCAGGATTATTATCCTGCCGACGCTGTTCATTTCAATTATTTCACAACTTTAGACGGTGTTATGGAAAAAGAAGATCCATCAACATTTGAGTTTCTCGTTCCCGAAAAATTAAAAGAAATTTATAAAAACAAAGACTACGGAAAATATGGCGAAAATGGTGAAATGAAAGTTTGTTTTCTGACGGATCATGATATTACCGGTGGTAATTCAGGAAGCCCCGTTATTAACGGAAACGGTGAACTTATTGGTTTGGCTTTCGATGGAAACTGGGAAGCCATGAGTGGCGATATCGCATTTGAACCGGAATTACAAAGAACTATTAATGTTGATATTCGCTATGTTTTGCTTATTATTGACAAGCTTGCCGGAGCTCAAAATTTGATTGATGAAATGACTATTGTAAGTAAAAAACCGGAACCAATAAAAGCAGAAATTTCTCTTGAGGTAGAAATGGAAATGAGTGAAAAATAAATAGTTATAGTATTTTTGAAATATTATAAAAATCAAAATTCTATGAAACGAAGAGAATTTATTATAAAAAGTATTGGTGCAGGAGCAGTTGTTGGCTCGGCTTTAACTTTCAGTAAATATTTCGATCTCCTTGGCGGGAATAATTTTCCGCAAGGAGACCCTTTTGATCTTGTTGCAATAAGAGGTGGCGAAGCTTATGAGATGTTTGAAACCGGAATAAAATCTCTCGGAGGAATGAAAAATTTTGTTTCTCCCGGTCAAACTGTGGTTGTTAAACCAAACATTGGTTGGGATGCAATACCCGAAAGAGCTGCCAACACAAACCCAAAACTTATCGGACAAATTATTAAAAGTTGCCTTGAAGCCGGTGCAAAAGAAGTTTATGTTTTTGATAATACATGTGACAAATGGAATAAATGTTATAAAAATAGCGGAATAGAAAAAGCAGCCAAAGATGCAGGCGCTAAGGTAGTTCCGGGAAATATCGAAAGCAATTATCGTACTGTTGAAATACCGGGAGCAGAAAAATTAAAAAATCCCAAGGTTCATGAACTGATTTTAGATTCGGATGTATTTATTAATGTTCCGGTTCTTAAAAGTCATGGCTCTACAAAACTGACAATTTCCATGAAAAATCTGATGGGAATTGTGTGGGATAGAAAATTTTGGCATAAAAATGATCTTAACCAGTGTATAGCTGATTTTGCATCAAAAATTAAACCAGACCTTAATATTGTTGATGCTTCTAAAGTTATGAAACAAAATGGTCCGCGTGGTGTTTCAGTAGAAGATGTTGTTGAACTTAAATCAATGATAATTTCTACTGATATGGTTGCTGCTGATGCTGCCGCTGCAAAAATATTCGGACATGAACCGGAAGATATTGGACATATACAAATTGCACATAACATCGGAGCGGGAAATATGGATTTAACTAAATTAAATATCGACAGGATAAAAATGTAGGCTGATGAGGAAATTTGTTATTCTGAAAAAAATCAGAGTTGTAGTTTCTCTTATTTTCTTTTTCCTGACAATTGGTCTTTTTTTGGATATCAGCGGATTGTTACCAGAGAAATTTTATGATTCGGTTTTATATCTTCAGTTTTTTCCTTCTCTAATTAAATTTATTAGTATTGGTGGATTGGCTGCCGCCGGATTTATTTTTATACTTGTTTTAACCATATTTTTTGGAAGAATTTATTGCTCAACAATTTGTCCTCTTGGCACATTTCAGGATATAATTATTTTCTTTTCAAGAAAATTTAAGATTACAAAGAAATTTACAAAAACCAAAACTTATAATTGGCTGAGGTACTCAATTCTTGCTATTACGATTATTTCTTTCTTTTTTGGTAGTGTTTTGTTGATTAATTTGCTTGACCCATTCAGTAATTTTGGCAAGATATCTACAAATCTTTTCAGACCGGTTTTTGTAGGTTTAAATAATTTACTTGCGTTGAGTTTACAAAAAGTCAATAGTTTTTATTTATATCCTGTTCATTATCGTTCTTTTAATTTGCTTGCCTTTTTTTATTCTATTTTCTTTTTGGGAGTTATTGTTTTGATGTCTCTGAAAAAAGGACGATTATTTTGTAATACCATTTGTCCAGTCGGAGCAATACTTGGGTTAGTTTCAAAGTTTTCCTTTTTCAAGATAATTATTAATAAAGACCTGTGTAATTCTTGTCAAAAATGTGTTGTAAGTTGCAAAACCGGATGTATTGATATTAAAGAGCAAAAAGTTAATTTTTCGGAATGTGTGGGATGCCTGGATTGTATTTCAGTTTGTCCTTCCAATGGTATAAATTTTTCTTTTTCATCACAAAGGAGAAGCAAAAAAGAAGATGAGAAAAAACCAAATCTTCCTAAAAGAAAATTCATAAAAAACTCAATGATGCTAACTTTGGGTATTTCGGCTTTTCCAACAAATAAAAAAGATCTTCAAAATTTAAAACTTTCACAAATTCCTGAGCAAAAAAAACATC
>Ga0307990_1004254_pt1 | contig 10570 bp, 9 predicted proteins | sample EllFjometagen129_FD_203168 | JGI IMG/M metagenome (GOLD analysis project Ga0307990, IMG submission 203168) | Marine microbial communities from Ellis Fjord, Antarctic Ocean - #129 | ecosystem: Environmental > Aquatic > Marine > Unclassified | place: Southern Ocean | collected 2014-10-08
TTAGTTACCGAATAAATAGATCTCAATCAAAAGAAAATATATTTAATAATTTAGTCAGAAGAATGGTCGTGGCTGACAAAATGTATCAAACACAAATAGTATGTACGTAACTACTGACCTCCATAAACTTATTATATCTTTTGAATCAAAAGTATTTTATTATCAAAGACTATTTAGTAGTTTTAATACGTATTTTGAAAAATAAGCTTTTAAACTTACTGATATGTTTTTGTGCGTACAAACATTTATACTTCAAAGATTTTATTCTTTATCGCATAAATAACTAATCCGGCTGTATTTTTCGATTGAGTTTTTAACAAAATATTTTCTCTGTGTTTGTCCACTGTTCTTTTACTGATAAATAAAAAGTCAGCAATTTTATTATTAGACATTCCTTTACAAATATTGTAAAGCACTTCTATTTCGCGTTCTGTTAATTCGGAATTTTTTTTATTTTGTTGTTTCTTATTCAGATTTTTGATAATAGCTTCCAAAATCTCGGGGGAGAAATAGTTTTTACCTTTGTTAACATCAGCAATAGCTTTTTGGACATCTTCAAATTTTGAGTTTTTCAATAAAAACCCTTTTGCTCCGGCATCAATCATCTCTGAGTAAAAATTCTCGTTGGCATACATCGACAAGGCAATTATTTTAGCTTCGGGAAATATTTTTATTGTTTCTTTGGTAGCTTCAATTCCATTCATTTCAGGCATTTCAATATCCATAAGGATAATGTCAGGTCTTACATCCAACACTTTTTTTAATAATTCTTTACCGTTTTCTGCTTCGTAAATTTCCGAAATTAATTCATTGCCGGAAAGTAAAAACCTAAGTCCTTCTCTAAATAAATTATGGTCATCAACAAGAAATATTTTTATTTTGTCTGACATATCGGTATTGTAATTTTCAGAAAAAATCCTTGTTTTGGTTTACTATTAATTTCAATTTCACCATCCAAAGATTTTACTCTTGAATCTATATTTGATAATCCCATACCTTTGCTTTTTATGTTTTTCACATTAAAACCAATTCCATTATCAGAATAAAACAATTCTAATTTATTCCCGTAATCAAATAATGAAATTTCAATTTTTGATGCAGAGGCATGTTTCATAGTATTTGTAACCAATTCTCCGATTATTCTATATAAAATAACTTCTTTATTATAATCATATCTTTTTCCATTAGTGTTTATTGAAAGAGCAATCTTCAAATCATCTTTGGTAATAATAGTATCGGTAAATGATTTTATAGCTTTTTCAAGACCATAACGTTCTAAAGTGTGAGGGCTGAGATTATTTGAAATTTCTTTAATGGTGATAATGGCGTTATCAACGGTTTCCTCTGTTTTGTCGATAATTTGTTTGTTATCATTACCAATAACATTTTTGTTAATGGCAGAAATAGCCATTTTTATTGAAGATAAGATTGGACCTAATCCATCGTGAAGCTCTTTTGAGAATTTTTTGCGTTCTTTTTCTTCAGTTTTAATTATTGCAGACAAAACTTTTGCTTCATTTTCTTTTCTAAGCTTATTTATTTTTCCTTGCAAAATAAAAATTTGCCGTATATAAATAGAGGCAATAAACATTAGTAACGAAATTAAAACTGCAATCCAACTATTAATGTGTGTTTGAATGTCATCTTGATTATTTATAATGATATCAATAAGTTCGTACAATCTTCGCAATGCCATCAGAAAAAAGCCAATTGAAATTGTTATCCACGAAATATTAAATTTGGTTTTTTGAATCAGACTTATAGTCATAAAAAAAGCACCAAATTGTAAGAGTACCGATATTATTAATGCAAGTTGAATTAACATGAGTACAATATTAACAAATTAAGTTCAAATAGATATACGTTTTAAATCGTATTTGGGTATAAAAAAATCTAAAACAACTATTATGAAAAAAATTCAAAAAACTATAACAAATAATTTTCAGTCTCTAGTCTTCAAACTTCCAACATTATTTCACAATTAATTTCTCTCTGATTCTCGAATTATCTGAAACCAACTCAATAATATAAATTCCTTGACGGAGTTTTGAAATATCAATTACATTGGTTAATTGTTTTTCAGAAATTACTTTCTGCCCAAGTTGATTAAAAATATTTACTTCAATAATTTTATTCCCTTCTTTGGCGGAAATAAAAATTTTATTTTGTGCAGGATTAGGAAATATCATAAATTCGGATTCGTTGTTTATGTCTGGTATCCATCCGGACTTACAAGCTATTTCAATTTCTTCTTGACTATTGCAACCCGTTGCGTTATCATAGATTTCAATAATTCCAGTTGGATTAGAAATAAAATCACAAATACTCTTCACTTCGCATTCTGATAATAAGGAATTACTATTTAAATGTAAACCACTAATAGGTTCGGCATCAATATTATCGATACCTGTTAATTTTTTCAGATTATTATTGTCAGTAATCATAAGGATTCCTCCAATAGAAGTTACATTATCAAGATCAGTTAAACTTGTGAGGGCATCATTATTCAAAATATAAAGAGAACCTATAATTGAAGTCAGGTTGTCTAATCCTGTTAAACTTACCAATGCATCGTTGTTTTCAATAATAAAACTGTATTTTCCGATTGAAGTCAAATTTTCCAGTCCTGATAAATTTATCAAGGCATAGTTGTCAGTAATATAAACATCATTACAGATGGATGTCAAGTTATTAAGACTTGATAAACTAGTAAGGACAGGATTGTTTTGAATTTGAAGGTTTTTGCCAATAGAAATTAAATTTTCTAATCCTGATAAACTTAACAAAGCATAGTTATTAAATATATCAAGGTCTTTTCCGATAGAGGATAAATTATCAAGTCCTGATAAATTTGTAATAGAATTATTAGCAATAATCTTAACATCCATTTCAATTGTAGTTAATTTTTCAAGTCCTGATAAACTTGTTAAGGAATTGTTGTTACCAATATGAATACTTATTCCGATGAAAGTTACATTATCAAGTCCTGACAAATTTGTCAGAATAGGATTTAACCAAATAATAAGACTCTCTCCTATGGAAGTTAAACTTTCAAGTCCTGATAAACTTGTTAGAGAATGATTCTCATTAATAAAAAGAGATTTTCCAATTGTTGTCAAAACACTTAATCCATTCAAATTATTAATTTCTTTGCCATTAATCTCAACCTCGCCCTCAATTTCAGTACACCCGGGATAATTTATTTGAAAATTGTCTATTTCGACCTGAGTTGTAAAAACAATTCCTTCAGGCAAACATGTTTGGGAAAAGCCTGTTAAATTGATAATGAATGCTATAATAAATAATAGTGTTATTTTTCTCATGATCTTTTATTTTTATCTTATCATCAATTTTTCTTTGATTCTCAAATTATCTGAAATCAACTCAATAACATACATTCCTGATCGGAGTTTTGAAACATCAATTACATTGGTTAATTGTTTTTCAGATATTACTTTCTGTCCAAGTTGATTATAAATATTTACTTCAATAATTTTATTACCATCTTTGGCGGAAATAAAAATTTTGTTTTGTGCAGGATTTGGAAATATTGAAAACTTTGGCTTATTATTTATATTTTGAATATCAAGAAACTCACAGGCTTCTTCAACTTCTTCCTGAGAATTGCAGCCTGTTGCATTATCATAAATATTAATATTTGCATTTGGGCTTGCTAAATAATCGCAAATAGATTGAATTTCGCATGTGCTTAGTAAGTCGTTATAAATTATAGATAAACTCTCTATTGAATTCGCATTAATATTTTCTAAACCCGATATATTTGTTAAAGTATTGTTGCCAGAAATGTAAATAAATCCATCTATTGATGATACATTTTTAAAACCATTTAAATTTGTTAATTTGTCATTATTTTGAATATGAATAATAGAACCAATAGAAGTTAAATTGCTTAGTGTATCTATATTAGTTAACAAAGGAAGACTCTGTAAAAAAATACTACCACCGATAGTGGATAGATTATTAAGACCCGATAAACTGTTTAGTGCAGGATTTTCATAGGTTTGAAAATACCCTCCTATAGTAGATAGATTTTCCAAGCCTGTAAAATTCTGTAAAATCTGGTTGTAAACAACAAGAAGATAACTTGATAAAGTTTGAAGATTATCTAAGCCTTCAAAATTTACTAGTGCATCATTATTATAAATATATAAACTTCCTCCAATAGAATCTAAATTTCCTATTCCAGTAAAATTTATTAATGCTGAATTGACACTAATCATTAAATCCGAGCTAATATATGAAAGAGAATCAAGACCCGAAAAGTTAAGTAGTGCATTATTTATACTTATTTCAAATACTCCATTAATAGTTGATAAATTATTGAGACCGCTAAGATTTGTAATTCCACTCAGCCCGGCAATATGCAAATCTCCACCAATAGATGTGATATTATTTATTCCATTAAGCGTATTTAATGAATCGTTGTTATCAATCCAGAGATATCCACCAACTCCTTCTAGTACGCTCAGTCCATTTAAGTTTTTAATATCATTTCCGGAAATGCTAACATTACCTTCAATTTCGGTGCATCCCGGATAATTAGTTTGAAAATTGTCTATTTCTTCTTGAGTTGTAAAGATAATTCCATCCGGCAAACAGGATTGTGAAAAACTTGCTGATTGAAATATAAATGCTAAAACAAGTAATAGTGTTATTTTTTTCATGATGAGGAAGTTATTATTTATTCAATGAATTCGATTAATTGTTTTATAACAAACAAATATACAAACAAATATTATTAAATAAAATAAAAAATAGATATGACTTGCTAACTCAATTAAGTTTATATCTCAAATTTATCCAAGCTCGAAAGAAGTAACTCCATAAATTTTATTTACAGATATATTTGGTGCTTCTTTAGTGTACATTCTTGCAGTTTCAAAAACCACATTCATTTTGTAAGTTTCGGCTAAATTTACAGCTGCTTTATTTATTTCCGGCGTGTCGAGAAAAAATTTATCAGTTGATTTTATTTGTGATTTAAGGGCAAGAAAAAGTTCTTCGGCCAAATCAGCATTATCAGCAAAAAGAGGACCTATTTTATATGCTGAATTACATTTACGAATAACACCAAATCCGGCAAGTTTGTTGTCTTTTAGTATTCCCAATGCTTTGCTGTCAGATTGGTTTATCCATGATTTTAAAAAATCAGTTCTATTTTCCGGAAAGAGTTTTTGATCGTAAAAATTGACTGTTTCAAAATTTATTTCCGACAATTTTATTACTGATGAGTTTTTAGGGAATTTACCTCCACCATTTCCCTGATATCGAATATTGCGGTAAGCAAATTTAAAACCTGATTTTTTGTAATTTTCTTGCTGAGCTACAACTCCATCAAGTCCGATATTTCTACCATGAAGATATTTTAATCCTTCGTTCCAGATTTTCATTCCAAAGCCCTTACCACGATATTCTGGTTTTACAATATAGAATCCAATAAAGCCGAAAGATTTACCATATTTAACTGCCGAGATTGTGGCAATTGGTTCATCACCTAAAATCCCAATAAAAAAACCATTCGAATCAGCAAAATAATAACAATCTGCATCATGAATACCCGGATTCCATCCTTCCTTTGCTGCCCATTCAATGGCTAAGTTAACTTCATCCTGTTTCATTGTTCTGATTCTGAAAATCTTATCTTGCATAGTAATTTTTTATTTTTATAAAATCCCTCATATTTATTTCTGAGCGTAACATATTATCAAGTAGCAATTATACAAAGATTAAGTAAAAAATGCAATACAAAGTGTAACATAATCTTAACATTAGCTTAATTACATTGTAATATTCCATTGGTTCTTTTGCACCATCAAAAAATCAAGACCAAATTAGAATTTAAATGAAATTATTTTTAACAACATTGTTGATTATTCTTCTTGTAGCAAATGTATTTGCACAAGAAAATGATAAAGAGTTAAAAATCTCCGGAAAACCTTTCATTAAGATCTTTGCTAGTTATCACAGTTCTTTTACTGATGGAGAAAATCACAATCAGTTTGAAATTCAAAGAGCATGTTTTGGCTATGCTTTTAATTTAAGTGAAGAGTTTTCTGGCAAGGTAAATTTAGATGTTTGTAATTCCGGTGTTGGAGAATTAAATATGACTGCTTATTTGAAAAACGCATATTTCCAATATAAATCCAGTCGCTTAACAACTAAATTCGGACTTATTGAGCTTTCTCAATTTTGTTTGCAGGAAAAACAATGGGGCGGCAGATATCTGTATAAATCATTTCAGGATGAACATAAATTTGGTTCCAGTGCGGATTTGGGAATATATGCTAGTTATAAAATTCATGATATTGTGAGTGTTGATGCTACAATTGCAAATGGAGATGGATATAAATCAATAGAAGCAGACAGTGTTTTAAAATATAGTGCCGGAATTACAATTACTCCACTCAAAGGCTTGAATGCTCGTGTTTATTACGATATAATGGGCTTAGATAGTTCTCAACAAACATTGTCATTCTACCTCGGATATGCTACAAGCAAATTAAAAATTGGAGTTGAATATAATCAACAATTAAATTATAAAATTAAAGAAGATCAGGATAGAACAGGTTTTTCTTTTTATGGATCATATAAAATAATGAAAGTAAAAATCTTTGGAAGATTTGATAAGCTATCATCTATTAAAGTTGCAAATGCAGAGGATCCGTGGAATTATGTAAAGGATGGCCAGACAATTATATTCGGAATTGAATTTTCGCCTGTAAAAGGATTAAAAATTGCTCCTAATTATCAAGCATGGATTCCGGCAAATGGAAATCCTGTTGTTAATAATGCGTATTTAAGTTGTGAAATAAAATTTTAGTAACAAAAAAATTTACAAATTATTAAGAAATATAGCTGATATCAGTTAGATTATTTCATCAATATAGCGGATTGAAGATTATGCAACTAATATGGCAAAAACTTCAATATATACTTTCTCGGGAGCAAATATCAGACATCAAAATATTGATATAAAAAAAATATAGTTATTATTGTAAGATGAACAAACAAAAATGCAAATTACTCATTATTGATGATGAAGAAGACTTATGTGAGATTCTTCAGTTTAACCTCGAAGGAGAAGGTTTTAAAACTGATGTTGCATATTCTGCCGAAGAAGCTTTAAAAAAAGATATCAAGTCTTTTAATTTAATAATTCTTGATGTTATGATGGGACAAATGTCGGGTTTTAAACTTGCCGAAAAAATACGTAAAGAAATGAATCTTACTGTACCCATTATTTTTGTTACTGCAAAAAACACCGAAAATGATTTGATTACAGGATTTAACCTTGGTGGTGATGATTATATTACAAAACCATTTTCCATCAAGGAAGTTATTGTTAGAGTTAAAGCAATATTAAACAGAACACAAAAACAAGAAATTGTTGAAAAACCATCAATTTATGTTGATGATCTGGTTTTTAACTTTGAAAAAAGAAGTTTGCAAATAGATAATAAAGAAATACAATTAACTAAAAAAGAATTTGATATTCTTGCATTATTATTGAATAGAAAAGGAAAAGCCTTTTCGAGAGAAGAAATTTTTAGTAATGTTTGGGATGATAGCACTATTGTTACCGATCGTACAATTGATGTTCACATAACCCGACTTAGAAAAAAGCTGGGGAAATATGGAAAAAATATTAAAAGTAAGCAGGGATATGGTTATACTTTTGAATGATTAAATGATTGAATGCGTAAATGCTTAAAAACAATTCCAATGTTTAAAAAATTAATTTTGCGAAAGAAATTATTTATATATTTTTCTGTATTATTTGCTGTATTTACGATACTTGTATTGATATTTCAATACGAACGCGAAAAGGATTTCAGAAAAAAACAATTAGAAAACACTTTTGATAATATAACTGAAATTACTCACAAATTTATTAAGAGTAATAAATTAGCGGATACAGGAAATTTTAATTTGCTTGATTCTTTAATGACAATTATTCCGAGATTGAACATTAGAATTACTGTGATCAGTCCGAAAGGAGTTGTGATTTATGATAGCGAAATGTCTGATTATGAAGAAATGGAAAATCATTTGCACCGCCCGGAAGTACAAGCATCAATAGCTGCGGATTTCGGAACAAACATCAGAAAATCAGCTACTACAGGTAATAGCTATTATTATTATGTTAAGTTTTATCCTGATTATTATGTAAGAACGGCAGCACTCTATAATATTGAAATTAAAGATTTTATGCAGATAAATAAACTGTTTATAATTTATCTGATTTTCTTGTTTGTTCTATTATTGTATATTTTCTTTTTTATTACCAAAAACCTGGGCGAAACAATCACAAAATTAAAAGACTTTGTTGCAAGACTGAGCAGCGGTGAAGATATTAAAGAGTCTATCAAATTTCCAAGTGATGAGTTCGGTTCAATAAGTAGTCAGATTATTGCAATTTACAATAAACTTAATATCGCAAAGGATGAAATTTTAGTTGAAAAAAACAAACTTTTCAGTCACCTAAATGCTTTAAACGAGGGAATTGCCTTTTTTTCGTCGGATAAAAAGAAAATACTTACTAATAATCATTTTATTCAGTTTTTGAATCTGATCTCTGAAAAATCAACCATTTCAGCAGATAAAATATTTGAAGTTAAAGAGTTTAAACCAATAATTAAATTTATTGACAAACAATTAAAAAGTAATGTTCGAATTAAGGATTATAACTTACCACAAATAGAAATCGACCTGTTTAAGAACGATAAATATTTTAATATACAATGTGTGATTTTTCAGGATAAAAGTTTTGAAATAGTGATAAAAGAAACCACTAAACTTGAGAAACGAAAACTGATAAAACAACAAATGACATCAAATATAGCGCATGAATTAAAAACACCGGTAGCAACGGTTATGGGCTACCTTGAAACACTTCAGAATAATAATGTTACAAAAGAAAAACAAAAGTATTTTATTGATAAAGCTTTTGCACAGTCAAAACGACTCTCCGAACTTATTGAAGATATTTCTCTGCTTAATAAAATTGAAGAGACAAAAGAACGCTTCATTTTCGAATCTGTAAACATTGATGAAATTTTAACAGAAGTAAATGAAAATCTTAAACTTAGATTGGATAAAAAAAATATCAGAGTACATATTCAATTTGCAAATCCAATTATTTTGAATGGAAATAAATCACTTTTGTTTTCTGTGTTTTATAACCTTTTTGATAATGCGATAAAATATGGAGGAGAAAATATAGACATTAACATATCCAATTACCTTGACGATAATGATAATTTTTATTTTTCATTTTCCAATACTGGAAACGATATTGATGAAAAACATCTTTCCCGTATTTTCGAACGATTTTACAGAGTTGACACCGGGCGTTCTAGAAAAACCGGTGGCACAGGTTTAGGATTAGCAATTGTTAAAAATGCCATTCAGTTACATAATGGAGAAATAACAGCGAGGAATTATAAAAATGGAGGTGTGGAATTTCTTTTTACCATGGAAAAATAGGAGAATAGTATAATTTTGAAATTCAATATATTGGTCAATTAATTTTTATTTATTTTAGTTTGTATTTAATTTATACTTTTATATATACATTTATTTGTTGAATAAAAAAAATAAAATGAAAACATTACAAAAGTTATTACTTCTGCTTTTCATATCAGGTTTTTTTAGTATTACCACTATTGGGCAGAACCTTCAGTTACATTACGATTTTGGAAAAGCATATAATTACGGCGACAAAATCGATAGAAATTATTTTACCTCCACTCTCGAGATTTTAAAAATGGATAAATTGGGTTCAACTTTTTGTTTTTTTGATGTTGATTTTGATAAAGGTAACGGAGGAGCTTCATTGGCCTATTTCGAGCTTGCACGAAAATTTACTGTACATAAAAGTGGGTTGGGGGTACAAATTGAATTCAACGATGGTACACCGGATTATATACTCCAAGCATGGCTGGCTGGTGTTAGCTATCCAATTAAAATTGGAAAATTTACCCTTAATACTTCTTTGCTTTATCGCGCTAATAAAAATGCCAAAAGTTCTGATGCCCAGGCAACTTTCGTTTGGTATCAACCACTTTTTAAAAATAAAATATTGCTAACCGGATTTTTAGATATATGGACTCAGGATAAATTTTCAGGGTCAGGAAAAGATGTGGTGATTCTTGCCGAACCTCAAATTTGGTTAGTGTTGAATCCATATTTCAGTGTAGGCGGTGAAGTAGAATTAAGTAAAAATTTCTTTACTTTCGATGGAGATCTGGAAATAATGCCAACTTTAGCTGTTAAATGGATTTTTAAATAATGTTATATGAATATAAGGCCTAATAGACAAAAAGGAGGCTAAAACCTTTCAAAAGGTTTATATTCATTAGCTTTACAGCAAATCAAAGTTTATGAATATAAAAAATGTTTGATCGAAACTTATTACTTATAATATTTGGTATAATAGACAAATTGGTTGTTTTTTTTAGCTAGTATTCTTCATGTGGACAAAATGGTTGCTGTTTTTTTAAACAAAATATCCAGCAATAACTTCACTATATTATCTTTGTTTAATCAA
>Ga0307990_1004255_pt1 | contig 10570 bp, 10 predicted proteins | sample EllFjometagen129_FD_203168 | JGI IMG/M metagenome (GOLD analysis project Ga0307990, IMG submission 203168) | Marine microbial communities from Ellis Fjord, Antarctic Ocean - #129 | ecosystem: Environmental > Aquatic > Marine > Unclassified | place: Southern Ocean | collected 2014-10-08
AGCGGTGAATAATGCGGGTTAATCAACAGCACCCTATGTTATGACACTTTAAAATCAAAAACTCCGGTATCCCCGATTTTCGGGAGTAAATAATGCCGATGTAGAATCAAAGCTGATACAAGAAATAGAATGAATTGTATCGGCAATTTTGATTCACAATCGGTATTAACATCTAACTATTTGCGGTGAATTTTTCGGGTTAATACAGTGAAATTGCTATTGCCTCGCAGTGATACATTTCCTTCGATATCAACTTGTACGGATGGTGCGTATTGCAAGGCGTCAATTGCGGTTCCTGAGAGTGTTGTATGCTTTTTCAAGCATTTGCGAAATTTTTAAACACTTTTATTTACTTTTGCAATATGCTGAAACTGCTGTTTATTATTTTAGGTACAGTTTTTTTGTTTCTCGGCATTCTCGGAATCTTTATTCCCGGTTTGCCGACAACCCCGTTTCTTTTACTGACGGCAGTTATGTATGTTCGCAGCTCACAGCGATTGTATCAAAAGCTTATTGGAAACCGATATATCGGGAAGTACATTAAAAACTATCGCGAACATAAAGGAATGAGCTTGCGACAGAAAGTTTACAGCATTATTTTAATGTGGATAATGATATCGGTTTCAAACTTGTTTTTTCTTGAAAATCTATCAGTTCGATTAATTGTTCTTGGTGTCGGGCTAATCGGAACTATTGTGATGGGCTGGATTATACCGACTTACAGAGAATGATTTTTTATCAAATTACTGTGAGGATTATATATTGCTGTGGGTGGGGATGCGATTAATCGCATCCCCACAGCAATATATAATCCTCACAGTAATTTTTACAATATTATTATTTTTTTTATTCTGATTTATTTGGAAAATCTGGAGTGTCAGGGACTTCAACAGGATTTTCTTCTAATTCTTGCAGTATGACTTCGATGGCTTTATTCAGCTGCTCATCTTCACCATTAAATTCTTTCCACGGATCATTAATTACTTCAATGTCAGGTTCTACACCATGTCCTTCAATGATGAATTTTGAACCGTCTGCAGCAAAATGGGCAAATTCTGGTTTTCGCATTTCTGCACCGTCAATAAAGGGCAAACTGCCGCGAATACCGACTACCCCGCCCCAGGTGCGAACTCCGATAATTTTTCCGAGATTGTGTTTGCGGAATTGATAGGGGAACAAATCACCGTCTGATGCGGAATACTGATTGACAAGCAAAACTTTCGGTCCGACATGCATTCCGCGAGGTCGAGTTCCTGGAATATCAACATTTCGACTTTGTCCCCACATGGATAATTCCCTGCGCAAACGCTCAATTAACATAGGAGAAACATTTCCTCCGCCGTTTCCGCGATCGTCAATAATAAGTGCTTCTTTATTCAATTGCGGATAAAAATATTTTACAAATTCATTCAGACCTTCGGATCCCATATCCGGTACGTGAATGTAGCCAACACGTCCGTTTGTTGCTTCAGCAACTTTGTCGATATTGCTTTGTACCCATTTGTGATAGTACAGTTTTTCTTCGTTTTTAACCGGTTCAATAATGTAAGTTTCAGCCGATTTTTCATCTGCTTTGCTGTTTACATCAACAAAAATCTTTTGTCCGGCTTTTCCAAGCAGTAATTCATAAATATTATCGACATCTTTTGTGGATTTGCCATTGATTGCTGTAATATAATCTCCTGCTTTGGCTTCAACTCCAATGCGGGTTAATGGAGACTTATAGGCTTTGTTCCAGTTTTGGCCGTTGAGGATTTCTGTAATTTTAAAATAACCGCTTTTGTCTTTTTCAAATGTTGCGCCCAGCAGTCCCGTGTAAATTTTGTCGGGTTGTTCGCGGTCGCCGCCATTGATGTAAGCATGCCCGACATTCAATTCTCCAATCAACTCTCCAATTAAATAAGTTAAATCATTTCTGTGATTGACGTTGGGCAGGAGGGCAGCGTATTTTTTATTCATGGCGTTCCAATCCAAACCGTGCATGCCGGGGTCGTAAAAAAAATCGCGCATTTGACGCCATGCTTCATTATATATTTGAGCCCATTCCTCCTGAAGATTCACCCAAATTTTCATTTCTGACATGTCAATGGCTTTTTCAAGATTGAGCTTTCCGGAAGGCAAATCAATCACATAATATTTGCCGGATTTGCTTATCAGCATGTGCTTTTTGTCTGCGGATAGTTCGTAACCAACACTTTCGGCTAAATCAACAACTTCCTTTTTCTTGAAATCGAAAAGTTTGAATTCTGATTTCTTTCTGAATTGATATTGATTAAAATACAATTTCCCGTCTGCGGATTCCAAACCATAATAGGATGCTGCAGGAACTGGCAAAACTCCCAGTCTTTCGGATATCCCATCAATGTCAATTTTAATGGGTTTGTCCTTATCTGCTTCTGCTTTTTTTTCTGAATCATCCTTCTCTTTATCTTCCTCCGATTTGATTGCAACTTCGTCATTTTCAGGTGCCAGTGGGTCTTTTGCATCTTTACTTAAAGTGACATAATAAATGCGGTGCATATCCCGATAGGCGTGATTCCATTCGGTTTCCGAGTAAATTGGATTAAAATCGCGCTTCGATGCGAAAAAGAGGGCTTTCCCACAGTCTGCAAAGGTGGGAGAGTGTGAGTTATACCACTGGTCAGTCACTGCGGTTTTGGATTTGTTTGCCAAGCTGTATAGGTAAATACGGCTCATGCGGTTTTCCCCATCGTCGGAAAAGGCTATCCATTTACTGTCTGGCGACCAGGTGAAGTCTCTTAATTCACTGAGTTTTGATTGATGGACTTCGGTGATTTTTTTCGATTCGATATCAATGTATCTTAAACGGAGTTTTTTGTCGCTCCATGCAATTTTTTTCGAGTCGGGTGACCATTGGATGCCATAAGGATAAGTATCTTGTTTTTCAGTTAATTGCTTTGGCGGATTTTTGCCGTCTTTATCCTGCAAATTCAGTTCAAATTCGCCGGTCATATCAGACCAAAATGCAATGTATTTGCCGTCTGGGCTCCATTGCGGATTTCTGTCGTGTGCTCCGCTGCTTTCTGTCAGTCGTTTGGTGATGCCTTCTTTTGCCGGAAGACTAAAAATCTCGCCTCGGGCATTCACAACTACACGTTTTCCATCAGGTGCTAAAGAGACACTTCGGATGTTGTCGGATGCATCTTTGTATGCAGTGCGGCGATTGAGAAAATCTTCCTGAATTTGGATATTGATTGTTTTCACTTCTCCGGATGCAATATTATAAGTGTGTAATTCGCCGGCACGTTCAAAAATAATGTGTTGATTGTCAAATCCGGGAAATTTAATGTCATAATCGGTAAAATAGGTGAGTTTTTCAACGGATTTTGTTGTGAAATCGTAAGCGAAGAGGTTCATGGTGCGATCACGGTCAGAAATAAAATATACTTTTGACCCAATCCACATTGGCATGATATCTTGCGTGTTATTTTTAAAGAGACGAGTTGTGCTGTGGTCTTCAAAATTGTGTAACCAGATATCATCAGCCATTCCGCCTTTGTAATATTTCCATGTTCTGAATTCGCGGAAAACCCGGTTGTAAACCATTGCCGAGCCATCTTCATTCATTGATAACCAAGCGCCTCTCGGAAGTGGTAATTGTTCATGCATTCCGCCGTCAACAGGAATTTTAAACAATTGTCCGACAAAAGAATTGTAGCTAATCATGCGACTGCGGATAATGACATTTTTGCCATCGGGTGTCCAACCCATAACAATATTGTTGGGTCCCATGCGGTCTGATATATCATCTCTGCCCAAAGTTGCGGTGTAGCTTAGTCTTTTGGGAGTTCCTCCCTTTGCAGGGATGAGATAAACCTCTGTGTTTCCGTCATACTGAGCGGTAAATGCAATTTGGCTTCCGTCAGGAGAGAACTTCGGAAACATTTCGTATCCGTCATGATTTGTGATTTTTCGAGCCACTCCGCCGTCAGTGGTGGAAAGATATAAATCTCCAGCATAGGAAAAGACGATTTGATTGTCGTGAACGTCCGGAAAACGTAGGAGTTTTGTGTTTTCTGCAGATGCACTGATTGCAATGCTAAACAGAATGCCAATTGAAAGTAAGACGTGTTTCATAAGCTTAAGTTTTGATATTTGCTGATGAAATTACAAAAAATTGGATGGTTTACAAATTGCTTAACAGTTTACTAAGTTTTGATAAGGGATGCTTAACAAGTAAAATATTGCGTTCCCCTGCTGTGACAGTATATTAAAGCCCATTTCGAGTGCTTTGTCTCTTTGTTATATAGTGATTATTTCGTTCCCATTGAAACCAAGAACAGCTTGTTAAAACCGGATGTCCAATGTTGCTTCCCAAATGGTAATTGGACGATTTTCATAGCCTTGCTCAAAAAAGTCACGACTAATAATAAGGCGATTGTTATCATAGAATTTCCATACTGCACTTAAAATCAAACGATTCTCTGTAAATGTAGTTTGCGGCTCTAAGTAGGATTTATATTGAGAATCATAGCGAGTCCATAGAGCCAATCCGCTTTTCGGATGTCGAAATTCTGCAAATAGGGAATATCCTTCATGATTTAATGATGAGAGATCAACCATATTAAAGTATGAGTCACTAAAGTTTCCAATTCCTTTGTAGTATTCAGCAGAGAGTACAAAGTAGGTTTGTTCATATCCGACATGATAACCGTTGTATTGAAATGGATTGTTTCGAGTGGAGTTTGCCGTTCCGTATGCACCGTGGTAAGTCAATAAAAGTCCGGGAAGAAAATCTACAAACGGACGAAAACTTGCCCGCCATTCAATCGTTTTATTCGTGTTTTTTTCGAGGGCATTGTATCCGCCACCGTTAAATAGTCCCAAATTGATTGCTCCATATTTTCCCGGGCATGCCGTTTCGAAATCGGGATTTTCAAATGTTTCACCAATTTGACTACTAAAGCTAATCCCATAATCGGTAGAATTAATCACTTTTGTTCGATCCAGAAACATTTGTCCTTGTGCCCTGTAATGAATTAAATCTTGCTGATAATCTATCCACGGGCGGGGAACTACACCAGTTTTGAAATTATTATTAGTAAAAATCCATAAATCCGGGATTTCAAATTGAACAAACAAATATTTCATGCGTAGTTCAATATCTCCACTATCGTTTCCTTCAGTGTCTATGGTGATGTCAGGAGTTATTCTTCCGCTCAACCACGGAGTGATTTTTTTTTGATAAGTAATGTATGCACGCTTAAGCTGAAATTGGTTGTAATTTGCTTCTTCCTGATGTTGAAACCCGATATACCATTCTGCGGAGAATGCATCCTGTGAAAATGATTTAAATGCGAGGCATAATAGTATTGCTAATGCAAATATCGTTTTTCTCATTTTATAACCCTATGGTTCATGCTGCGAAAATAATAAGAAAATCCATATTTTGAAAGTCAGATGTAGGTTTTACTTTCGAATTATTGCAATTCCATTTGGTGTCAGAAAAAGATATGAAATTTTGTTATTTCTGATGAATGATAATCTCAGTACTCATCTTAATGTATTGCTTATAAACATGGGAAACCCCGCAATATCTTTCCTCGGAAAGATTGACAGCTTTTTCAATTTTATCTTTTGGCAAATTATCTCCCCAAAATTCATAGCGTACGATGATTTCATCGTAATGTTTTGGTTGCTCTTCAGTATTATTCGCATCAGTTGTCACCCGGAAATCTTTAACATCAACCCGCATTTTCTTTAAAATGCTGATAACATCCATACCTGTACATCCTGCCAAAGCAAGCAACATTAAAGGTTTTGGGCTGGGGCCTTTGTCTTTGCCTCCAACGTTCTCGTCAGCGTCAATAATAATTTCATGTCCGTTTACTTCAGAACGAAATGACATATCTTCTGTCCAGTCTATTGAAATTTTAGTTCTCATAATTAATGTAAGTGAAATTTATGTTTAAAATGCATTGTTATAAAGATTACAGCGACTCCAAGTATCATCAAAAAGATTTGCAAAATGCTTTCTCTCGGTTTGGTTCGTTGATGCATTTGTGGAATCAGGTCTGCTAATGCAATGTAAACAAAGCTGGCTGCACTAATGCTCAATACCCAGGGAATTAAATGTTTTGTGGTTTCGAGTGCCCAATATGCTAATCCTGCACCAAATAAAGTTGTAATTCCGGATAGGATATTGTATTTTAGTGCTTTGGCTTTGGACATTCCTTTGTTTATCAGAATGCCAAAATCAGCAATTTCCTGAGGAATTTCATGTGCAAATACAGATATAGTAACAACTATCCCAAACGGAATGCTTGTCATGAAAGCTGCTGTGATAATAATTCCATCCACAAAATTGTGAAAAGCATCGCCTATCAAAACGATGGGAATACTTGCACGTTCACTTCGGTCGCAGCTATCGTCATGACAGGTTCTCCATAAAATTACTTTCTCTAATATAAAGAAAAATAAAATTCCCCCGATTATTACCAGACCTGCTTTTTGTGGGTCGCCGGAGCTATGCATGGCACTTGGTATCATTCCGAGAAATGCTGCTCCCATAAGGGTTCCACCCGCGAATGCTATTAATCTGCTTGAAAGTTTTTCAAGCAAATCTCTTTTTAAAAGCAAAATTGAGCCTGCAATCATTATGCTGCCAACACTGCCTATCAGTGCTGCTACAATTATGTAAATCAGTCTTTCGTCCATAGTTTATAATAAGAAACCCGTTAATTAACAGGGGTCTGAGTAAAATGTTTAATATTTTGTTTTATTTTTTGTTACGATTTTCGATTTCCACGTCCCTTGCCTTGTCCTATACTGCGACCTCGGCCTTTTCCTAAACCATCACCCTGTCCTTGTCCTATTGTTTTTGATGATTCACGTTTTTTAATGATAGCTTCATCGCTAAGCCCTTTGTTTTCAGGATTACATTTTCCTTGTTTATTTCCGGTTCGTGGACCTTCTCCTGTTGGCCCGTTATGATTTAAATTTGGCATGATATTAAGATTTAAAAAATGAATAATCGATTCCAGTGTATTGATATCTCGTGGTGGACTTAATAAGCGAATGGATGCACTCTTGGCTAATTGCGTAAATCTCGGACCAAAAAAGTTTGCAATAACGATTTTGACATTCAGTTCGCATAGCTTTTTAAATGCCAGTTGCCCGAATGCATTTTTTGCCTGAAATGCCGGGTTCTCAATGAAAATGGGGTCTATGCCTGCTTCAACAATGCAAAAATATTTGCAATGTCCCGGACTATATGCCAATTGTCCGGAAAGCCCGTTTGTATTTGTTGCTATTGCAATTGGATTCATGTTTTATCCTCCGTTTCAGTGGGTTTAATGTTTTTACTTCCACACCACGGGCAACTTGTATCCGATTCACGAGAAAATCGTGCTTGACACTCAGTACAAATCATCCAATTTTCGTCAAATTCAACATGACCACCGGATATTTCTATCGCTAAACCTTCAATAAGCGCTTTGGCGATTTTACGTCTGGCAGATTCGTATATTCGGGTGATAGTTGGCCGGGAAACTTGCATGAATTCGGCTGCTTCTTTTTGTGAATGTAGCTCATAGTCCATGAGCTTAATGCTCTCATATTCTTCAAGATGCAAAACAACGACCTCCCTTGAGGTTTCTGGTATTCCTTTTGGGAAAACAGTCTTAAAACCTTGGTGTTCAGGTGTCTGAGACACTCTGCGCATACGTTTTTGTCTTGGCATTGCTTTTTGCTCAAAGATAAGGATTTCTTGAATAGATAAAAAGAGATTGCTCCAATCGCCTTTGGTTGATTAAAGCAAATCTCTTTTGTATTGGTAATCAGGATTTTTTCTCTAAATCGCTTAATCGATTGCGCAATTCGGATATTTCATTGCGTAGATTGTGGTTTTCATTTTCAACCGGATTTGTTGTGTTGGTGTTTTCTGAAAATCTTCGTCCGAAACCACTTCCACGACCTAATTTGCCACCGTTTCCGATACCAAATCTCCAACCTCGGTTCTGTCTTCCTAAACCGATTTTGTCTGTGTCATTGAAATAACCAGCATCTGAATTTCCGGTACAGAATCCCATTTTACGTCCTGTCATTGAGCCTTCGCTCATCGGACCAGTTTTATCTCCTCTTGGCATAACATTTAATTTTTATGATTACAATGCAAATGTAATGAACATATGTTCACTATGCAAGTTTATTTTGATTTTTTTTACTATTATATTTTAATATAAGCGTGTGATTTGTAACCAAAAGCTCTGAATGTGAAGGTTTAGCAGTGATTATATCCTGTTAATTATTTTGTTTTTAAAGAAAAAATTAGGGGGTAAAAAGCTTTTTCGTTAAATGATAACGAAATAAAAGGATGTAAGCGAAAGAGATTAAAGCGTTTATTTGCTTGAGCTAAACTGTTCACAAAGTCTTTTTAATTTAAAATCTGACATAATTCCACAATTTCTTAGATTTGAAAAGTCTTTGTTTTTTCGATAATAGTTCATCAAGCACTCTAAATCCGTTAATCCGTTTGCTTTGCATGCATTGTAAGCACGTTTACTAAGCCGATATTTTTCCCGCAAATAATTAAGCTTATAGTTTGATAAATCCATGGCTTGTAATTTCCAACAAAACTAATGAAAATTGTCGATAAATATGAGTTTTTTAACAAAAAAATAACAATAATTTTAATCTTGTTGATTAAACCTTTGTAGTCAGATTATTTACTTATCTTTGCGATATGCAAATAGGCTTAACGCAAGAGTTGAAAGTAGCCCGCGAAACGGTTCATGGTTTTTATCTTGAAGATGAAAACGGGCATGAAGTGCTTTTGCCCGGCGTATATATTCCTGAAGGATTAAAACCAGGCGATATGATTCGCGTTTTCCTGTATAAGGATTCTGAAAGCCGAATCGTCGCAACAACAGAAAAACCTGCCTTTGAATTGGGTGAGTTTGCAGTTTTAAAGGTGAAAGAGGTAGGCAAGTTTGGTGCATTTGTTGATTGGGGTTTGTCAAAAGATTTGTTGGTTCCTTTTGCAGAACAGAATGCTATTTTACAAGCCGGAGAACTCTATCCGTTTTGTTTGTGTTATGACCAAAAATCAGATCGATTATTTGGCTCGGTAAAAATTAATAAACATCTGGAGTTTACTGATGTGCAACTGGAAGTAGGACAGGAGGTTCAGGTTTTAATTGCAGAAAAGCATGAGTTGGGAATTTTTGCTATTATTGAGCAACGTTATTCAGGGCTTATTTTCCATTCTGATATACATAAACAGATTAAGACCGGTGAGCTACGAAAGGCTTTTGTAAAACAAGTGAGGGATGACGGAAAGGTGGATTTATTGCTTGAGCCGATGGGATATGAACAAAGTGTTGACGAACATTCAGATATCTTGATTAAAGCGCTTGAAGCGAATCAAGGAAAATTAAAACTCAGCGACAAAAGTGCTCCCGAAAGCATTAAGACAGCACTGGGGCTGAGCAAAAAAGCCTTTAAAAAAGCGATTGGGAAACTTTATAAAGCGGGTAAAGTTGAGATTGATGTTGATGAAATCCGTTTGAAATAACAGATATTAATATATGCATAAAAATAGGGGGATGTCATTGAGACAATCCCCCTAAATCTTTTATAACACAAACAGATTATTGAATAATGAGTTTGTGTGTTTCATTTCCTTTTTCTGAATTGATTTGCATTATATATATTCCTTTGTCTTCCATGTTTAAATCAATCATTTCTTGATTGTCAATGTGCAATGAGCGTATTATACGACCTTTCATGTCGATGAACGGAACTTACTGGAAACTTTCCTTATTTCATGGGGAATAGCTGGGAAAAAGTTACTTTTGTAGCAACAGAAATAATAATCATTAACATGCTTATACATAGTGCGTTGTGTTCTTATTCGCTATTTTATTGAAATAAAATTAGTAACATTGTAAATATCCATAAAATCAATCGTTTAGATTTGTATCCACAGATCGATGACTTTTTATTCCCGCAACACTTGAAAACACTCAATTTTTAAAAGTAAGTTCCGGTTCAAGCAAGCTTGACTCTGCCCTCATTTGCCCTAATTTGCACAAAATTTGTGCCTTGCATCTTATTCATTAAATTTGTTTCTTGAAAGAAAAGAAGTAATAGAAGGCCCCTTAATAGAAAAATGGGTTGCAGTAAGTTAAAGCATTAACCAGCAGTGCCTTATGTTATGCCACTTTAAAATCAAAAACTCCGGTATCCCCGATTTTCGGGAGTAAATAATGCCGATGTATAATTAAAGCTGATACAAGAAATAATACCGATTACACAAATAATATAGTACAATTTCGTTTCACATCATTGTACTATTTATTTGTAGTATCGGCATTATACACTAAGTTCTTTGGAATATTCATTAGCCTGCATTATTCATGGAATTCCCTTTGTGCAGATTTAAATCATCTAAACCCGCAGTCATATTTTTATATTTCAAGGGTTTAGATGGTTTGAAGATGTGCAAAGATAATTTCAAGCATACCTAAAATTAGGGGTAAATTATTAATTGTTTTTATGTTTTAAAATGTTAGTATATTGATGCAAATACGCTTAATTTTGCGATGAA
>Ga0307990_1004259_pt1 | contig 10568 bp, 6 predicted proteins | sample EllFjometagen129_FD_203168 | JGI IMG/M metagenome (GOLD analysis project Ga0307990, IMG submission 203168) | Marine microbial communities from Ellis Fjord, Antarctic Ocean - #129 | ecosystem: Environmental > Aquatic > Marine > Unclassified | place: Southern Ocean | collected 2014-10-08
CGAATGAAACAAACCCTGATGATGTGGTTGCTCTCTTGCGTGAGTTTCTCAGCAGGGGCTCAGGGATCGGAAGCCTTTCCCCCTCTGATAGATCTGAATGATCGTACTGACATGCAGGTTGTCGTTGATAGGGAGAAGGGACAGTATTTGGGTCATCCCACCACTGTCTTACTTGAGGATGGCAAGACCATCTATTGTGTGTATCCCAAGGGGCATGGACGCGGGGCCATTGTGATGAAACGCAGTAATGACGGGGGAATGACCTGGTCGGATCGTCTGCCGACACCGGACAGCTGGGCCAGTTCCAAGGAGGTGCCCACGTTGCATCGCGTGATTGATGCGCAGGGCAAGAAACGGATCATCATGTGGTCGGGTCTGTATCCTGCGCGTCTGGCGCACAGTGAGGACGATGGTAAAAGCTGGTCCCAACTTGAACCTGTGGGTGACTGGGGTGGTATCGTGGTCATGGGATTTGTCGAACCGTTGTCCACGGGTAAGGGACATTATCTGGCCATGTTTCACGACGATGGTCGGTTTTTCAAGAAGGCAGGTAAACGTGTCCCGACCATGACGCTCTACAAAACCTTTAGCGAGGACGGTGGCATGACCTGGTCCTTTCCAGAGGCTGTATATGCTTCTTCCGAGGTCCATCTGTGCGAGCCGGGTTGTATCCGATCACCGGATGGCAGACAATTGGCCGTCTTATTGCGTGAAAACCGCAGGGTGAAGAACTCGCATGTGATCTTTTCGAACGATGAGGGCAAGACCTGGACTGAGCCACGTGAGCTGCCCTTGCCCTTGACCGGTGATCGTCACACAGGCAAGTATGGCCCGGATGGGCGACTGTTTATAACCTTTCGCTGTCGCTCGCCCCGCGCCAAGGCCAGTGACCGTCCCTTTGAGGGCGACTGGGTCGGCTGGATTGGTACCTATGACAACATCCTTCAGGGCAACCAGGGACAATACGTCCTGCGCATGAAAGACAACACCAAGGATTATGACACCACGTATCCCGGTGTGGAAGTCCTGCCCGATGGGACTTTTGTCACCACCACCTATGGCCACTGGGATTTAGGGGAAGAACCCTACATTCTTAGTGTCCGTTTCAAATTACAGCAGTTGGATAGACTTAAAACAAGGAAAGTAAAACATGAGAATTGAAGGATTGGTCGCCGCCACATTTTCGCCCATGAATCAAGACGGTTCATTGAATCTCTCTCAGGTGCCTGGGATCGTAGAGCACTTGATTGGCGATGGCATAGCCGGTTTGTATGTATGTGGCAGCACGGGTGAAGGTCCGCTGATGTCCGGTCACGAGCGTCGTCAAGTGGCTGAAGCCTATATTGCGGCAGTCGCGGGGAGAATCCCCGTGATTGTCCAGATTGGACACGACAGTCTTGCCGAGGCCAGGGAGCTTGCCGAGCATGCCCAGGATTGCGGTGCCGATGCCATCTCTGCCATTACACCGCGTTACTTCGGCTGTGATTCAGTGGACACCTTGGTGGCCTGTCTGGAAGAAGCCACAAGCTCTGTGCCTGATATGCCGTTTTTCTACTATCACATCCCGGCCTTGTCCGGCATTAGTTTTGACATGCTCAAGTTCTTACAGAAAGCACCCAAAAGAATCTCCGGTTTTGCCGGGATAAAATACAGTGCCTTGACTGTTCATGAATATCAGGAATGCCTGGACTGTGCCGGAGATGAGTACACGATTCTCTTTGGATGCGACGAGATGTTGCTGAGTTCTCTGGCTGTGGGGGGGTATGGGGCCGTGGGCAGTACGTTCAATTTTGCGGCGCCCCTGTACAATGGGATTATTGACGCGTATCGCCGATCTGACCTTGCGTGTGCCCAGGATTTGCAGCTGAAAAGTGTCAAGATGATCCATATGCTGTATGATCGTTATCGTGGTCAACCGGGGTTTAAGGCCATCATGGGCTTGCTTGGTTGCGATTGCGGACCCAATCGTTTGCCGTTGCGTGCCCTGTCTGACGCGGAAAACAAGCAATTGCCTATTGATCTGGAACAGATCGGGTTCTTTAACTGGGGACGGAGTAAACACAACCCATGAAAACATATGGCAAACTGATATTGGGCATGCTGGTTTTCATCGGCATGTTATCGTCGCTTGCAGATGCGCAACAAGCAACCAGCTTCGAAAAGACCAAAGCCGGAGTGTTTGACACACTCAAAACGGCGATTGGCACATGGACGTCAGAGGTTGGCAGAACGACCGTTGACAACAAGCACGCCAAATCCGGCACCCATTGTTTGCAGTTGACAGGGGGTTCGAGAACGAGCATGGTTCTGCAAATCGCTGACCAGGTGGAGACTTCCGGGAACCTGACCTTCTGGGCCGAACGCTGGACCAAGCGATCTCCGTTTTCATTTCGCATTGACAAATACACTGGCGACAGCTGGAAAGAGATTTTTAATGGCGATACTGAGGTGCGCGTTGGGCGGGCCTTCCTCTCACAGATTACAGTGCCTCTCAATGATACCCGCATCAAGCAGTTACGTTTTACGGCGACCAGTCCTCCGAATACTGGGATCCTGATCGATGATATTCGTATTGCGCCCATTCAACCACAGACCATCCTCAGTGTGGAGGTTGTACCGTTCTCGCTGCCGGCCTGCGTGGGCAGAGATGCCAGTCCGCTGTTGAAGCTAAAGGTTGAAACCACCGGGACGCTAAATCCGATTTCCCTGACAGCATTGAAGGTGACGCTCGATGGCACCACGGATCGATCGGATGTGACATTGGTGAGTGTCTATGCTACGGGTTCCAACAATCGCTTCATGGTTGGTGAATCCCTGGTGCAGATCGACGGTAGGCGTTTGAGACGCGGCCCCTTTGAGTTGTCCTGTGCCGGACCTTCCTGCCAACTTGTTGAAGGTGTCAACCATTTCTGGGTGACAGGCAAGATTAGCCAAGGTGCAAGCATTGACGGCCGAATTGGCGCTGTTTGCAAACAGGTCCAGTTCTCGAACGGCGAGCAGGTCACGCTTGATGCCAATCCATTGATTCAGCGTATGGGTGTGGCAGTGCGTCAGGGCGGCGATGACGGCGTGCACACGTATCGCATACCCGGTTTGGCGACCACTAAAAAGGGGACCTTGATCGGCGTCTACGACATTCGTCACCGCAAGGGCGGTGATCTTCCCGGTGACATCAATGTGGGCATGTCACGTTCCACGGACGGTGGCCAAACATGGGAGCCCATGCAGGTGATCATGGATATGGGCCATGATCCCGATTTTCATTACGACGGCATAGGTGATCCAGCCGTTCTTGTCGATCAAAACACCGGTGCCATCTGGGTGGCTGCCACATGGAGCCACGGGAACCGTTCCTGGCGAGGGTCCGGGCCGGGCATGAAACCGGAAGAGACTGGTCAGCTGATGCTGGCACGCAGCGATGACGACGGGGTCACATGGTCCAGGCCGATCAACATCACCGAGCAGGTAAAAGATCCCAAATGGTGCTTCATTCTGCAGGGTCCGGGCAAGGGCATTACCATGCGTGATGGCACACTCGTATTTGCTGCCCAATATCAAGATTCGCCGGAGCAGCAACGACTCCCGCATTCGACCCTCATCACCTCCCAAGATCACGGCACCACCTGGCAGGTTGGCACGGGTGCATTCGACGACACCACAGAATCGCAGGTCGTAGAGATTGAGCCGGGCGTGCTGATGTTAAACTGCCGCTACAACCGCAAACCCGTGCGCGTGGTGATGACCACCCGCGATATGGGCAAGACGTGGCAGAAGCACCCCACCTCGGAACGCTCACTGATCGAACCCGGTGCTTGCATGGCTAGCTTGATTGACGTGGATCGAGAGCGGGGCAAGGATGCTGGCGCATGGCTCTTGTTTTCCAATCCGGACAGTACACAGGGACGCCACCACATCACAATCAAGGCTTCACCTGACCGTGGCCTCACATGGCCCAGGGCACATCGCCTGCTTCTGGATGAAGGCAATGGAGCTGGCTACTCGTGCATGTCAATGATTGATGACAAGACTGTCGGAATCCTCTATGAAGGCAGTCAAGCCCATATGACATTTCAGAGGATTCCTCTGAGTGATCTTGTCGGCGAACCTGTGCGTCCCCAAGAATCATCGGCGCAGAGTCTTCTGCTTCCTCCTGTATTTGGCAACCACATGGTGCTACAGGCCGATGCCCCAATCCCAGTGTGGGGCCATGCCATATCCAATGCCCAGGTCACAGTGACGCTGGGACGTGACATCCAACGCGTCAGAGCGAACGAACAAGGTGCGTGGCAGGTACGTTTGAACTCACGTGTTGCCAGCGACAATCCGGCAACAATGGTGATCCAATCAGGGGACGAACAGATTGAGTTTACTGACGTGCTCGTTGGCGAGGTCTGGGTTTGTGCGGGGCAGTCGAACATGGAGTGGACTCTCAGTCAATCCATTCACGGCAAAGAAGAACTTTTTGCCGTGGAATATCCTCGCCTTCGACTATTGCATCTGTCCGGGGGGGCACGTGGCAGTTCCGGCGGTTATACATCCCAGCATCTTGCGCGTCTGAGCCCGGAGCTGTTCTGTCAGGGGCAATGGACTGTTGCCTCCAGGGAATCGGCCAGCAGTTTCTCTGCAGTGGGGTGGTATTTCGGCCGATGTCTGCAACAGGCACTCAACCGACCTGTGGGTCTGATCTGTCCGGCGGTTGGGGGCACCCCTACTGAAGCATGGATTCCTCGTGAGGCCCTCGAAGCCGATCCGGCATTGAAGGGGCTGGTGGCTGGCAACTGGCTCGACAACAAACGACTTGGCGAGTTCTGCCGTACACGAGGAGAACAGAACCTGTTGCAGGCCATGCAAGCAGGTGACATGATTCCCGGGGATGAGTTTGGCCCCAATCACTCATTCAAACCGGGCTTTATGTGGTCTGCAGGGATTGAACCGTTGATTCCCTATGCGATCCGGGGTGCCATCTGGTATCAGGGAGAATCAAATGCAGAAACACCGGCCCGGGTCCGCGAACATGGGCGTCTGTTCCCATTGCTTATTGAGCAGTGGCGCACCCGGTGGAAGCAGGGCGACTTCCCTTTTCTTTATGTTCAACTCCCTGCGCTGAATCGCTCCGAATGGCCATGGTTTCGCGAGGGGCAACGACGATTGCTCAATCAGCTCAAGCACGTTGGCATGGCCATTACCTTGGATACCGGGCTTCCCACGAATGTCCATCCGCCCTTGAAGAAACCGGTTGGCGAGCGTCTGGCGAAATGGGCGTTGGGCACGACATACCACCAGAAATCACACAGGACCTACAGTGGGCCATTGGTGGATGCCTCTGACCGCGATGGCCATACTATGGTCATCTCCTTTGAGCAGGTTGGTATGGGCCTCAAGTCAGCCGACGGCCGGTCGTTGCGGCATTTTGAAATCTGCGGTAACGATGGTGTGTTCCAAGCCGCCACTGCAAAGATCACTGGCAAACATACCATCGCAGTGTCAAGTGGGCGTGTCAATGAACCAACGCACGTGCGATACGCATGGTTGCCTTTTCCAGATCTGCAGGTCAATCTCGTCAACAGCGCAGGTCTTCCAGCCTCCCCTTTTTCCTCGGAAGATACAGAGGCTAAAACCCATGACGTCTTCACAGTGGGGCAGGAAACCGTCAAGGGAGAAGACCAGCAGGACTACGCCCAGTTTCGTGAACAAAATGTCATTGTGACAAAGAGCGGACGCATTGTGGTAATTTGTCAGGGCAGGAACAAAGGCAAATGGTCTGATCGGTCCGGCCAGGATCTGGTGTGTAAATGGAGCGATGACCAGGGCAAGACCTGGGCCAATGCGACCCTGATCAAAACACATGGCAGACAGTCGATCTGCCCCAATGCCGCCGTTTATGACGAGCAGACCCAAGAGATTCATGTGCTGTACAACCTTTTCCTGTGGGACTACAGGCGCGTGCCTGGTGATGTGCAAGGAGAGGTGGGGGACCTGCATTGCAGGCAGTATGTGGTGACCAGCGGTGACGAAGGACAGACCTGGTCCTCTGCACGCGACATCACGGACATGGTTGATACCCATGGGGCTGTGATGGTCGTGGGTTCTGGCGAAGGCATTCAATTGAAACATGGTCCAGCCAAGGGACGTTTGCTCGTGGCTGGAGGCGATTTCTATCAGGGTAAAAAGGTCTTGTGTTTCTACAGCGATGACCATGGACAAACCTGGCAGCGTAGCAGGGAGGTTCCCTGGAAGGGGAACATGTCCTGGGCCAGCGAGTCCAAAGTGGCTGAACTGTCTGACGGGACAGTTGTGTTGAACAGCCGAACATTCGTGCGCAATGAATCCAAGCAGCGTCTACGTACCAGTGCTTACAGTCGGGATGGAGGTCTCACCTGGATAATGCTCACTAACTGTCCGGATCTGAAGACTGTCAGCTGCAATGGTTCGCTGTTGGCCGTCCCCCATGCCCGGGGCGCAACCGGTACTGTTTTGCTCTGCTCAGTGCCGGTGGGCCCGGGACGTACGCATGGTACGCTGTATGTCAGTTTTGACAATGGCAAGACCTGGCCCCACAGCAGGGTTGTGGTGCCCGAAGAATTTGCCTATTCAAGCTTGGTATGCTTGCCGGGCAATACGATTGGACTATTCTATGAAGCCCATGGGCATAAAGACATCCGTATGGCTCGTTTTTCCCTTGAGTGGTTACTTGGAGGCAGAGAATGAGTCGACGTGATTTGTCAGAACCCATCCTCCTTGCAGGGACAACATCAACAGCATTGTTGTTGCGTTCCAAGCCATTAGAGGACACGGGATGAATAGCCGAGAACGGGTGCATTGTGCACTGAGTCATAAACAGCCGGATAGGGTGCCGTTATTCTATCGTGATGTTCCGGAGGTGTCGGAGCGACTCATCAGAGATTTGAAACTGAAAGACAGGGAGGCCCTGTTGTCTTTCCTTGATATTGATTTTCGCTGGATTGAACCCCGCTACATTGGCCCGCCACTCTGTGATCCTGAAACCAATGTTCGGCGGGACATCTGGGGGGTAGAGTATAAGTATGTCCGATTTAATGACACGGATGGATATTGGGAGCCAGTTCAGCGACCTCTCATCGAGTGTCACGATCCTGAGGCATTGGAAGACTATCCCTGGCCCAGATTAGAATGGTTTGACTTTTCTCAGGTGGCGCAGGATATCGACGAGGTGAGTGGCTATGCCCTAATGACTGCCCCTGGTTATGCCTCGCCCGGTATGTTTCAATGTCCTATCCAGAGCCTGATCGGAGAGGAACGCAGCTTCATGGATCTGGCCCTCAATCCTGAGTTCATTCGTGCACTGATCCGTCATGCCCTCGACTTTGAAATCCCGTTCATTAAACGCTTTTGCTCAGCCGCCAATGCAAAGCTCGATTTCTTTCGTATCGGAGATGATTTTGGCACCCAGAATGGATTGCTCATGAGCCGTGACATGTGGCGGGAGTTTCTGGCAGACCCTCTCCGGCAAATGGCAGACACGGCCAGGGCCCACGGGGCGCACTACTATCAACACTCCTGTGGTGCTATCAGAGACTTGATACCAGACCTCATTGAGATTGGCGTGGATGTGCTTGACCCAGTACAGGTCAAGGCCACAGGCATGATTCCATCGGAACTGAAGGCCGAATTTGGTGATCGACTCTGCTTCTCCGGTGGCGTGGACGAACAGGAACTCTTGCCGACAGGGTCACCCCGGGAGATTCGCCAGGCCGTGTTTGAACTCCTGGATGACATGGCGGTTGAAGGAGGATTTTTCCTTGGCCCCACCCACAACTTTCAAGCGGACATTCCAACCGAAAACATCGTTGCCATGTATGAAGCTGCGAAAGAGTGGTCAACAGTCAGAAGATAAAACCAAGTGCCCATGACAGGAAGAGCTGTAGCGTGAATAGAGGAAAACCACTCAATGAATAGTCATGAAAGAGTCTGCTGTACGCTGAATCATGAAGAACCGGATCGTATCCCGATTTATGATTCGTTTTGGACAGATACCTTATCGTTGTGGCGAACCCAAGGGTTGTCCAGCGAGATCGAACCAGAAGAATATTTTGATTTTGATATTCGCATCATGGGTATTGATGCGTCCCCGCGTTTTGAGCCCAAGGTTTTTGAAGAATCTGGAGACATGATCACTCTGCAAGATCGTTTTGGCTATGTGGTCAGAAAGAGCCGGACCAAATCTCGTACCATGCAGTTTCTGTCGCATCCGGCCGCTTCTCCGGCAGACTGGCCTCAGGTCAAGGAGCGGTTTTGTTTGCAGTCAAATGAGCCTGCTCGCACCGACATTCAGGCCTTCCCGTTTCGCCTGGATATGGGCGTGACCTGGCAACAAGCCCAACAGAGATTTGGTGTCTGGCAGAAAAAGAAGAAATATGTCCTAGGGTCGACCTACGGTCCCCATGAAGCCATCCTGAGGTTGCACGGTTTTGAAAACACGCTCTATAGTCTGTGTGATTCTCCGGACTTCATCCAGGACATGGCAGAGACCTACACCGAGTTTCTCCTGAAAACCATCCGTCTTTGTCTGGATCAGGGTATACAGTATGATGGCTTTTTTATGGTAGAAGACCTGGCCTGCACACATGGCATGCTGTTTTCTCCAGTCCAATGGCGTACTCTTTTCAAGCCGTCGATTGCCAGGATCGGAGACTTTCTCCAGAAGCATGGCCTGGACTTCTGGATGCACTCCTGTGGTAATGCCGAGTTGATCTTTGACGATCTGGTTGATTGTGGCCTGGATGTCATTAATCCCCTGGAAGCCAAATCCGGCCTGGATGTTCGACAATTGAAAAAACGGTATGGCAAAGAGCTTACGTTCTTTGGCAACATTGATGTGATGGCCATGTCGCAGTCAAACGAGATTATTGAAGCTGAACTACGCCAGAAGCTCTCTTTGGCCAAGCAGGGGGGAGGCTACATCTATCATTCGGACCATTCTGTGCCTCCAGATGTGTCGTGGGAACGCTACTGCCTGATCATGGATTGGGTACGGCGATACGGATCATGTTAAGCATCGCGGTTTTGGGCAATGATGTTGTGTTAGGCAATTCAACAATTTATCCTTAAAAAAAGATAAAATAAGAACGCTTTAGTCCTTCTTCATTTATACCCCCCCGAAAAGTCCAAATGATCCATTGTAAGAAACTGAAGGCTCACGTACTACCAATGAATCACCTACAGCAGCAATCTGGCGTTCGCCTATTTGGGTGACTAATAATTCAAGCGGAAAGAGTATTACTTTTCCCTTAAAACGTTTTAGCCATCCCTTTATCCAGCAGGTCTTGATTTAGAAACAGCCCCTCCTTCAAGATTCGTTTAGGACTCCTGGCCCCAGCCAGAAAAAAAACATCCGCCAGATAGCGATCATACTTATCACTCTTCCTTGATCGAACCACAACCGTTGACCCAATCCCAAGGTATCTTTAACACACAGCCAACAGTTCCACATACTGAGTCCAATCCAATTTTCCAGGCGCCTGGAAAATTCGATGTGTCAAATAAAAGCGTCTAAAATTATACACATTTGCCTGTGAAAACCCCTCCCCAAACTGCTCTGATAAATCAGCCGATAGTTGTTCAACCAGATGTGAACCATACTCCGGTTTATCCGACCCTGATTGTTCTTGTTCCATAATCCGCTTACCGATCTCCCAATACGTCTGCACCAATACAGACCGAGCATTCGAATAAAGAATCGCAATGTCGGCTAGCAGTTTTTTATACTCTCTATCCCGCACAAGTGAATTCATAGACTCCCTTTTCATTTTTGACTTTTGACTGATGATTTTTGATTGGGCTATCGCACATTTAATCATCATTCACTTATTCGTATCACCATACCATTTAAAATGTATTTCCTGTCAGCCTTTAGGGAAGTAACGCTTAGCAGTGATTCTTTTTTCAAATCAAAACTCTAAAATCATCAATCAAAAATCCCCTGACTCTCTTTTTCATTTTTCATTTTTGATTGATGATTTTTAATTGGGCTACCGCACACCTAATCACCCTTCAACTATTCGTGTCACCATACCATCAAAAGTCTATTTCCCGTTAGCCTGCGGGATGTAACGCTTCGTAGTGATTCTTTTTTCAAATCAAAACTCTAAAATCATCAATTAAAAATCCCCTGACTCCCTTTTTCATTTTTCATTTTAGATTGATGATTTTTGATTGGGCTGCCGCACATCTAATCATCATTCACTTATTCGTATCACCATACCATTTAAAATGTATTTCCCGTTAGCCTTTGGGATGTAACGCTTCGTAGTGATTCTTTTTTCAAATCAAAACTCTAAAATCATCAATCAAAAATCCCCTGACTCTCTTTTCTATTTTTGATTTTAGATTGATGATTTTTGATTGGGCTGCCGCACATTTAATCATCATTCACTTATCCGGGGACTAACCCGGAACGCTCCCGAAGTCACCAGAATACCAAGAACCCCAAAAACTAACAACTGCTTTTGAACCGCTAATTGACGCTAATTATCGCTAATTCCTACCGACCACCATCAAAACAACCACACAACCCGACTCTGTCATGCCGA
>Ga0307990_1004260_pt1 | contig 10565 bp, 7 predicted proteins | sample EllFjometagen129_FD_203168 | JGI IMG/M metagenome (GOLD analysis project Ga0307990, IMG submission 203168) | Marine microbial communities from Ellis Fjord, Antarctic Ocean - #129 | ecosystem: Environmental > Aquatic > Marine > Unclassified | place: Southern Ocean | collected 2014-10-08
TTCATTTGCTGGATGGAAAAGTGGACCGCGAAGTAAAAAACGGCAAGGAGCACAGCTGAAATGAAACCTATCAAAGTGATTAAGATCGCCTGGTTGGCCTTATTAAAGAATAAGATCCGTTCTCTGTTGACCATGTTAGGCATCATAATTGGCGTTTCAGCTGTAATAATCATGATTGCTATCAGCGCCGGCACAGAAGCTACTATTCAAGAGCAGATCACAGGACTGGGTTCCAATTTGATATATGTTTCTGCTAGTTTTGGTCAGGGGAGACCTGGTGAGGGGATGAGCAGCGGAGGGTTGGTATATGACGACGCCTTTGCAATTGCAGACCAGATTAATGGCGTGAAAGGGGTCGTTGTTGAACAAAGTTCTACCCAGACACTTAAAGCTGGAGATGTATCTCTTGATGATGTGACGATAATGGGAACGACAGGTGATTTTCCTTCTGTAAGGGATATGGAAATCGCCAGCGGTCGTTATTTTACACAGCAGGAAATTGATAGGACCACCTCAATAGCAGTTTTGGGAAGCAGCCTGGCGGAGGAAATATTCGGCAGCCAGGATCCCTATGGCGAGACAGTCACCGTGGGCGGCACTGTCCGATTAACAGTCGTGGGTGTCTTCGAGGAAAAAGGTATGGTTGGAGATGTAGATTACGATTCTCGCCTATATACGCCCATTACGATAGTGCTTGAAAAATTGACTGATAACAAGTTTTCTCGTTTTATGGGGGACAGGGTGAGGTTGATTTATGTTGAAGTGGACGAAACCGTTGGAAATGAAGGGGAAAGAACCCTGGATGATGTGATCTATCAAATATCACTTCTGCTGGCAAAACTCCATGAAGTTACTTTGGAAGAGGCTGATTTTGTGATTACTACCCAGCAGGATATCATCACTACCCAGGAATCTACCACAGCAGCGTTTCGATCATTGTTGGCTTGGGTAGCAGGTGTTTCCCTGATCGTAGGAGGGATTGGCATCATGAATATCATGCTTGTCAGTGTTACTGAACGAACTCGGGAGATTGGTATCCGCCAATCAGTCGGTGCCACCCCGAATGATATTCGCTGGCAGTTCCTCACAGAAGCTTTGCTGCTCAGCTTAATTGGTGGCCTGATTGGTGTAGCCACAGGCGTGATTGGCGCTTGGGTTTTTGGCCAGGCAACTGGTATGCGGACTGTAATCGTAATCAGTTCGGTACTAATGGCCTTTGGATCCGCTGCAACGATTGGAATCTTTTTTGGATTCTACCCTGCCAATCAAGCAGCCCAGCTGGATCCCATAGATGCCCTGCGTTATGAATAGAATGAAATAATCCCAGTTTATCTCTCCTTTAAACTCCTTCCCTGATTGATTTTGAGGTCAGGGAAGGTATGAAGAGATCTGGTCGGAATGTATAGAGTTACTAATTTGGATAGTATGAAAATTGGAAAATTAATGGAACTTGAGAAAAAAAACAAAATTTCAAAAAAGAAATACTGGCCGTTATTAGCTAGTACGCTAATTATCCTTGTTGGATTTGGCCTGTTTCAGATATTGAATTCAGAACTGGATGCAGGAGATATGTCCAGTGTAACAGTAGCAACCATTCGTACTGGGGATATCCGGGTTTCCGCGATTGGAAGTGGAACTCTGATCGCGTCCGAAGAAGTAGAATTCGGTTTTGAGAATAGTGGAGTTATTGAGGAAATACTGGTAGTGACTGGCGATTATGTGGAGGAAGGACAGGTTCTGGCAAGACTGGACGATGAAAAGTTGATTGAAAACCTGGTAAAAGCGCAAGCTGAGTTGCGAGAGTTGACCTCTGAAGCTTCTGTTGCTGCTGCTGCTCTGGAAATTGCTGAGGCCCAAAAGGCAGTCCTCAGTGCGGAATCTGAACTCAGTTTTTTGATCAGCCCATATGTATATCTAACAGAACTTCGTTTGCGGAATGCAGAGCAGGTACTGCGACAAGCAGAATTGGATGCCGAGTTGAATCCTTCAGATGATGCAGATCAAAGGATCGCCGAGGCACAGGGGATAATTGATCATGCAGCTCTGAGCCTGATGATGAATTGGGAAACCTATGCAGAAGAGTATGTGCCAGATTTTTTCAATTTCCCCTGGCGAGATCGGTTTGGGTTCTGGCATGATTATTTTGATCCTCCATCGGAAACTGAAATCGCTCTGGCCAGGGCGGAATTAACTGGCGCAGAAGCTCGAGTTGAAGAAGGGGAGGCCTATCTGGTCGCTCTGATTGATGGTGAGATTCCAGAAGATGCTTATGGATCGCAGTTAGTAAAGCTTGAAAAATACAGCGCAGCGGTTTCAGATGCAAAGGCAACCCTGGAGGAATCGGTATTAATAGCACCCATCGGTGGTGTGATCGTTGAACTGAACATCCAGGAGTTAGAAAAGGTTGGTACAAAAAATGTCATGACCATAGCCCATCTGGAACCACCTACAGTCGAAGCTTCATTTGATGAGGGAGATTGGTCCCTGGTGAAGGTAGGTATGCCTGTGGAAGTTGAATTCGATAGTCTGCCCGAGAAAATATATCAGGGTCAGATAGTATTTGTAGATCCGACTCTTCAAACCAGACAGAACACGACTACAGTTAGTGCCCTGGTGGAACTGGACATCACTCAAACAGGTTGGGCAGATCTGCCATTATCCTCTACTGCAACCGTGGAAGCAATTGTAGGTGAAGCACAGAATGCGATCTTGCTTCCAGTTGAAGGCTTACAGGAAGAGAATGAGGAGCAAGGACTTGTATACCTTATTCAGAATGATGGTGAGAAAATCCTGGTAGAGGTTGATTTGGGATTGAGGGATGTCTTATTTGTGGAAATTACAGGGGGTTTATCAGAAGGCGATGTTGTATTAATTGGTAGTAATCAGTAAATAAGGATGGAAAAAATGAATTGGATGAAAAAACTTGGTGTGTTATTTATAGTAGTGTTGCTGTTATCTGCTTGCGAATCAAAAACTGCTGAAGTGGATGGAGTTGATGTCCAGACTGGGAGTTCGGAAATTGACAATAGCGGTCTAAGTACAGATTATGCAGATGATGCACTTTCGCCAGCTCTCCAGCTTGTTGTGGGAACCTTGACCCTGGAAGATACGGAGCTTGTTGTGGACGTAGAACTGGCAGAGACCCTCATACCATATTGGAAGCTATATATCTCACTGCTTGAGAGTGATAGCACAGCACCTGAAGAGTTAACAGGATTGATCAATGAGATTGAAGGGCTGATGACGTCCGAGCAGATCAATTATATTGCCGGATTGGAACTCACTCAGGAAAGTATGGGAACATTAATAAGTGACCTGGGTGTTATGGACAATCTTAGGTCAGACGGATCTGGTGAAGGTGATGGCACGCGTCCAAATCGGCCGGAAGGAATGCCAGAAGGGACCCGGCCCGGAGGAGGTCAGGGTGGAGGAAGCGGAGCTGAAGGTATGGACCCCGAACTGATGGCGACAATGCAGGCCGGCCGGGTAGATGAAGGCGGATCGTTAGGAGCAAACCGGATGATCAGGCCATTGATCGAGCATCTGATTTCTTTGCTGGAAGAAAAGATTAACAGTTAATTGATTTCATAAAAAAAGGATGTGGTTTTCTCGTGGGAAACCACATCCTTTATCTTGTTTCAAGCAAAGGGAGTGAGTCCAATTGAAAGAACTTACTCCCTTTTTTAATTTACGCCCTCATTTTTCTTATGGTGTGAAGGCAAACTCACTCACAAAGCAGTTGCCCGCCAAATTTTCCTGGGTGCAGGCTGTAATAGTTGCAAAGGAATAGTGATCTGTGGGGTCTTCGCTAAGATCAAAGCTGATCGTAAATCCGGTCTCACCAGGGAATAAAAGATCCTCATCAGCAGCCAAATCACATCCCCCGGCAGCCATGAAAGAATTCATTTCGGAAAGACCCGTTTGTTCATCTGTAATAGTATCGAGTACATGTACAGATATAGATTCGAGTGTTACAGGCCCTGTATTCTCAACAGTAAATTCCACTCGCCAGGCACCATTGCAGGTTTCAAGTTCACGAAATTCGACCGTGAACTCCGGAACGGTATTTGGTGTAGGGCCGGGTGTATAGACCGGCAGCGGTTCTGTGTCACCGGTTGTTTCAGCATAATACCCCCAAATCCAGCAATAGCTGTCTTCTTTATCCGGGTTGAGAATGTAGTACCAGGAACCGGAAGGGTCGATTCCATAAACAGTAGATTCCTGCCCAATAAAAAGACCTCCCAGATAGGAATAGACTTTTCCGGGTCCGGAACGGCAGTTGGTATCTAGGGAGACCTGTACAATCGGGGGTTCAAAATTACCCGGTTCCGGAGTTGATGTGCTGGTAGGTTCTGGTATCGGAGTCTCTGTGCTGGTGGGTGCAGCGGTTGCTGTGGGAGTAATAGTCGCTTCGGCGTCCATCGTTTGCTGCAACTCAGCGGCCTGGGCGATATCTGTTGCGGCAACAGCTGTATCCAGGGCTGCCAGGAAATCTGCTTCATCCATTTGATTACCGCAGCCAGCGCTGAATAGGGCGATTCCTGTGATCAGAATAAACAACATGATAATAGTAGATTTTCTTCTCATGTTTACATCTCCTTCCCGGTTAAGGATCTTTCCTTGCGCGGGGTAGGGTGATTTGTGATTAAAGAGGGATACATCTTATCAGATTTATCTTAGTCTGGAAAGTAAGGCAGGTTTTGGTGGGAGCTATACGGTTGGGAATTCTATCAGGAATGTCGTTCCTGTTCCGAAATTGCTTTCAACAGAGATGCTGCCGCCCTGGGCTTCCACCAGTTTTTTTGTTATTGCCAGACCCAAGCCGGAAGAGCCATTCTCAGATGCTCTTGACTTATCGGCCCGGAAGGAGCGGTCAAAAATTAATGGCAAGTTTTCATCCGAAATCCCCGGGCCATTATCAGCTACTTTCAGGAGTAGATTTTCCCTTTCCTGACTAGCTGAGATCTCAATTTCCCCGCCAGAGGACAGCACCTGAATGGCATTATTGATCAAATTTCCCAGGATCTGGGTCAGACGGTCAGGGTCGAGTTCCAACCGAGGCAGTTTTTGATTTGCTATCAGGGAAAAATTGATTCCTTTTTCTCTGGCAAGAGGTGCGAAAGCAGACTCTACTTGCTGGAGAACATTTGATGGATCGATATTCTGGATCTGAAAAGACAATTCCTCAGCATCAAGCAAACTGAGTGTTTTTAAGTCATCGATCAGGTAGTTAAGATGTTTGGCTTGTTGGTGCATCACCTGATAGATCTCCTGGGAGCCGGCCATTTTCCCTTCACTCATAGCTTCGGTATAACCCTGCATGATCGTTAGCGGCGTTCTGAGGTCATGTGCAATGTCAGCGGTCATTTGCTTGCGGGCCAGGTCGGATTTTTCAAGATCAGCGCTCATGCTGTTAAACGAAGAAGCCAATTTTCCTAATTCATCTTTGGAATCGATATCAACCTGGAAACCTAATTCGCCGCCAGCGACCATTTCTGTTGCACCGGCTAATTTTCGGATTGGTCGGGTGAATGACTGGATCAGGAAACCACCCAATACCAGAGCAATTAACAAAGTCACTATCGAGCTAATGATCAAGCCATCCTGAACAGTTCCCAGGAAATTCTGCTGGGTATTATTACGCGGTCTCTGGGTAGGCGCTGGTACCAACCATCCAACAAGCTCTCCTTCTATTTCTAGGGGGATCCCTTTTTCTGCTTCAGCCAGTGGGATCGAACTTCCGGATTTTGGCGATCCTGGACCGGGACTAGTATCCTGGATTTCACCGCTGGGGGATGTCAAAATGAAGGGAGCATTAGCACCAGGCGCATTTCCTCCGGCGTTTTCTCCTGGGTTATTATGGATGGTGAATGGGAAAACTTTCTGAAAGACTATTTGGGCATTTTCCCAGCTTTGATTTATTTGGTAATGATCAATTAAAGCTTCAACCAAAACTTGCTCATCCTGGTCCTGAATGAAAGTATCAAATGCTTTCTGGGTTCGGTTCTGGATGTAAAAAGAAGTAAATAGAGCGCCAATCAAACTGACAACAACCAACACCAAGGTTATTTTTACACTGATGGAGCGCATATTAATTTATTTCCTTTCCCTGGCAAAGCGGTAGCCGGTGCCGTAAACTGTTTCAATATAGATCGGGTCTGCTGGATCTGGCTCGATCTTTTCCCGCAGGTTGTGAATGTGTACATCTACCGTACGTTCATAGCCTTCCAGGTAAGTTGCTTCACCGAGACTTTCCAGTAATTCTGCCCGGGTGTAGCTCCTACCCGGAGTAGACATTAACAAAGCCAGCAGGCCAAATTCAGATGGCGTCAGCTCAATCGGTTGATCGTCAACTTCGACCAGATGGCCTCTGACATCCAGAGTAATATTTGCTGCCCTGAGGATTTCCACTTCCGATTTGTCCTTATTCGCACGGCGTAAAAGGGCGTTAATACGGGCTGTCAACTCCCGCAAACTGAAAGGCTTGGTTACGTAATCGTCGGCACCCAATTCCAAGCCGAGGACTTTATCTGTTTCATCTACTTTTGCTGTGAGAACTAAAATAGGAGTATCGGATTCAGCTGTATAAATGCGGATAAAATCCCCGCCTCCCATTTCCGGCATCATCATATCAAGCACGATGCAGTCCGGTTTATCTTCACGGGCGACGAAGAGGGCTTTTTGACCATTTTCAGCTGTTAAGACCTGAAAACCTTCGCTGGAAAGGTAGGTTTTTAACATGGTCCGGATATCGGGATTGTCATCTACAACTAAGATTTTTTTTGCCATAGTACCTCAGCACATTATGATAAGAATTATACCTGTATCAGGTCAATCTTGAGAGAGCCGGACTTCTTGCGTATATCCGGCTCTCGGAGGAGAAGAGAAATGGATCTCAACGATTATTAATTTACTGATCGGAAGATTGTTTTCCTTCACGCATTCCGGGCATTCCTGCTCCATCCACATCAGGCCGGTTGCCTGATCCGCGCTCGCCAGACTCACGTCCACCAAGTCCAAAAATTGGTCCGTCGAGGAAGCCTTTATCAAGGCCTTCCAGGAGCCAATCAGCGTGTTCTTGAGAGATCTCCCCGTTAGCGAGGGCTTCTTCGATCTTGGTTTCGAGGTCTACCTGATTGTTTTGCCGCAATTCTTCCCGGTATGCGGTCAGGTCAATACCGACAGCTTCAGCCAGTTCTTCCAGGGTTTTGCCATCCTGGAGCTGTTCCCGAAGTTCTTCCCGGGTGAAACCCAGCAGCTCAGCTAAACCTTCGCGTCCATCAGGCCCATCTCCCTGGGCATAGGCAACTCCTGCAACAGTGACACCGGCTACAACAACAGCCAATAATCCAATTAAAGTGAATTTCAAAAACGGTTTCATATTTTGTCTCCTTGTAAAAACTAACAAATCAACGGTCTTCTTCAAGGGATCCAGACTCAGTTTAACATCAGGATATTTAGAAATTGTTAAGTTGTTGTGGGGATTTTATTAATCCCTATAACAAGGAAACGGTTTCCTTTGTGGAAACCGTTTCCTCTGTATTATCAAATTACACCTCCTGTTCTAGAGGGAGTGATGGGTTTCCAGCAGACCGTTGGAAATGCTGGATGGATCCTATTTCAGGATAATAGAGCAGTGTTCAGTAATGATTTAGATGGTGTGAAGGTTTTGTAAAGTATTTTGATAAGGATGCGTGATCCAAATTATGAAAGCTCTAGCTGGAGCGTCAGCTCCTGCTTCGTTAGCAAACCGGGAGAGCTGGTGCTCTCCCTCGAGCAGTTAACATTCGGGATCATGCATCCTAAGATAACGCATACGATATAATCTTAGCAATATGGCAACGAGAGATATTAACACTGCGGACGATTACAAGCTGGAATACCGGCCTAAGTACCAGTCCTATCGGTATTTGATGCAAAATCGCATCAATGAGGTATTACTGGTGTCCAGCACCTATGACTCATTTATCATCGATGAAGATGCCAGGCTTTCGGATCAGATCTTCGAGGAATTCCACAATCTTAATTTACGCACACTGCCGCATATTTTTCGGGCTTCCTCAGTCTCCCAGGCTCTTGAACTTCTCGAGGAACGCAAATTCGATCTGGTGATCACCATGCGTCGCTTGGGCGAGATCAACCCCCTATTTTTTGCAGACCAGGTCAAAACCATCCAGGATATTCCCGTTGTGTTATTGCTGAATAACTCATCAGAACTGCAATACCTCCCTGCGAAAGCCCTTGAAACCAGCAATATTGACCATACATTCGTCTGGAATGGGAATTCAACTGTATTTGTGGCCATTATTAAACTGCTGGAAGACCACTTGAATGTAGATGCTGATATCATCACCGGGGATACCCGGGTGATCATCGTGGTGGAAGACTCAATCCGTTTTTATTCACTTTATCTACCAGTGCTTTATTCAGAGATCATGATGCAGACCCAGCGCCTGATCTCTGAAGGCGTCAATGACTATATGTCTCTGCTGCAAATGAGATCTAGGCCCAAGATCCTGCTTGCCAGCAGTTATGATGAGGCCTGGGAAATGTATCAGAAATATGAGGACCATCTGCTGGGCTTGATCACTGATATTCGCTTCCCCAAGAATGGTCAATTGGAAGATGATGTGGGTTTTGATCTAGTTCGTAAGATCCGAGAACAAGCACCCACGCTGCCAATCATGTTCCAATCCAGCGATGAGAAGAACCGTAAAGTATCCGAAAAACTGCATGGTTTTTTCGTGAACAAAACCGATCACACTCTACTCCAAGAGTTACGGACCTTTTTATTGAATCATATGGGTTTTGGCTGTTTTACATTTCGCATGCCGGATGACAGCATAGTAGGCATGGCAGATAACCTGTTTGAACTGCGGGATCAATTAAGTCGCATACCTCTGGAATCATTTGTATATCATGCTCAGAACGATCATTTTTCCGGCTGGCTTGCTGCCAGGGGTGAGTTTTCTGTCGCACGACAGCTCAAACCCAGGAAAGTGTCGGAGTTTGAGAACAAGGAAGATTTACGGCAGCTTATCATCGCCTCGGTCGATGATATCTTGCATGAACGAATGGGTATTATCGTTGACTTTGACCGGCAAAACTACCACCTCCATTCTCGATTTATTCGCCTCCGACCTGGTTCCCTGGGCGGGAAGGGCAGAGGTTTGGCATTTCTGCTCTTTTTGCGGTCTTCATATAATACCGGTTTCCGGAAAGAATTCCCGGACGTGGATATCCAGATTCCACGGACAGTTGTGATTGGGACAGACCAGTTTGATCAGTACATGAGGGAAAACGATCTGTATGATTTTGTTAAAACTGATCATGATGATATCGAGATCAAGGAACGGTTCCTTCAGAGCCAACTTCCCAAAGATTTATATGATGATCTGCGATTTATCTACTCAGACCATGATAAACCGCTGGCAGTGCGTTCATCTAGCATCTTTGAAGACTCCCTCTTCCAACCTTTTGCCGGGGTCTTTTCCACCTATATGCTGCCCAACAGCCATCCGGACATTGAAATACGCATCAATCAGCTGATATCAGCAATTAAACTGGTGTACGCATCTACATATTTGAAATTGGCCCGCTCCTATGCGGAAACGCTGGGCATAATCCTTGGTGAATCAAGCATGGCCGTGGTGATCCAGGAGGTAGTGGGAAAGGGCCACGGGGAGCGTTTTTATCCTAATTTTTCAGGGACAGCAGCATCCTATAATTATTATCCATTGGGAAAACACCTTCAGCCAGAGGATCGAATTGCCTTTGCTGCCCTTGGACTTGGCAAAACAGTTGTGGATGGCGGCTTGTCACGCCGATTCAGCCCCAAACGTCCCAAGGTGAATATCTTTGCCAGCGTTGAAGATGAGATCGGCAGCAGCCAGAGTGCTTTCTTTGCTGTTCGTTTATCACAAGAGGAACAAATCGACCTTGAACTGGGGGAATACAGCTTCCTGGAGAGTTGTTCTTTGCGGGATGCAATAGATGATAAAACTTTAGCCGAAGTTGCTGATACCTACGACCCTCAGGGGGGGAGGTTGACCAGTGGTTTCTGGGATGAAAAAGCAGGCGCTCCTGTGGTGACTTTCAACCGTCAGCTGAAATATGACACCTTCCCCCTGGCAGCGATCATAAACCGTGTGCTTCAGCTTGGCGAAGAAGCTATGGGTTGTCCAGTGGAAATAGAATATGCCGGAGAATTTTCGTCAGGGAAAGGAGAAATGTCTTCTTTTAGTTTGCTCCAATTGCGACCTTTCCTCGAGCATGAAGAATCAATGATGATCGAGGATCTGGATCTACCGGATGACAAATTATTCGTCTCATCCTCAGTGGTGTCGGGCTATCGGTCGATTCCTGATATTCACGATATTATATATGTCAAACCGAATGATTTTGACCTTACTCAAACACTTGATATGGTGGAAGAGATAATGACACTCAACCGGACCATGGTTGAGGAAGGTTCGCCCTATATCCTGATCGGTCCTGGCCGATGGGGCACCTGCGAACGCCATCTGGGTATTCCAGTAGTTTGGTCAGATATCAGTGGCGCCAAG
>Ga0307990_1004263_pt1 | contig 10561 bp, 8 predicted proteins | sample EllFjometagen129_FD_203168 | JGI IMG/M metagenome (GOLD analysis project Ga0307990, IMG submission 203168) | Marine microbial communities from Ellis Fjord, Antarctic Ocean - #129 | ecosystem: Environmental > Aquatic > Marine > Unclassified | place: Southern Ocean | collected 2014-10-08
TTCTTTATTCAAGATGGTGTAGGAGCATGGAATGGTATTGCTGTATATCCATTACAGGAAGTTGTAATTGGAGATGAGATAACAATTTCCGGTTCGGTTTTAGAATATAATGATAAAACAGAATTAACAGATATTATTAATATTACAATTATTGGAACTTCTGGACTACCTGACCCCGTAATCATTAGTTCTGCAGAATTATCATCATCAGAAGATTATGAATCTGTTCTGGCAACGCTGCAAAATGTTACAGTTTCAAATGATAGCCTTGGATATGGAAATTGGGAAGTTGAAGATCAATCAGGTAGCTGCATAATTGGTGGATTAGGAGAATATACATATGAACCAGTTCTTGATGATTTCATTTATAATCTTACTGGTGTTGTAGATTATTCTTTTGGTGCATTTAAATTGGAACCACGAGACAATGATGATATTGATCTGATTGGTTCTGAAATCGATGAACAATTAGTTTCAGCAAGTGATCCTCAATTAAATAATTACCCAAATCCATTTAATCCTTCCACAACAATTTCCTTTAATCTTTCAACTGAGATCAATGAAAATGCTGTAATTTCTATCTTTAACTTGAAAGGACAAATAATCAAAACATATTCAATTTCCAATGGTCAAACTTCAATTACCTGGAATGGAACTGATGAATTAGGGAAATCAGTTACTTCGGGTGTTTATTTATATCAACTCAAAACAGGAACTGAAACTTATTCAAAGAAGATGATTTTATTAAAATAGTATTCAAATAACAAATTTGCTCCTTCTCTTTTTGGGTTGGAGCATTTTTATTTTCGAAACCTAATAATTACCTTTTTCATTTTATCTAATTCTGTTTTTTCATAGAATTTGAAAACATATAATAAGATCGGGAAAGCCAAACATAAAACAAGTTTAATGCCAATTCCTAAATAGAAATTATTAACTGCTAAAAATCCTGACATCAAATATAAGGTTGTTCCAACAGCAAATACAATAAACATTTTACCCATTTCATATTTGACTGGATAGAATTTTTGAGATGTGTAGTATGAAATAATTGAGATTAGCATTGATGAAATAACTGTTGTCAAAGCTGCTCCATAAATACCCATTTTGGGAATCAACAAAAAGTTTAAACCAATATTCACAAACAAAGCAAAAGTTACAATATAGGCGATGTATTTGGTTTTCTTAACATAATGAAATCCAAGAATAAACATAGATTGTATACCTTTAAAAATAAAGGCAATTGTGATGAGTGGAACTATTTTGTAGGCAATATAATATTCCGATTTTTGAGCAAAAACGAGCAATATTTCTCTTGAAAACAGTGAGATTCCCAAAGCACCAAAAACCAAAATCATTGAAAAATATTTAAAGACCTTTTGGAAGAATTTTCCAGCATCTGGAGAATCCTGCATTTTATAAGCAATTGGTAAGAAACCAAGTGCAAAAGCCTGAACAACAAAAACATTAAGAACACCGGAGATCTTATAGCCAAGAGAATAAATTCCTACTTGCGAATAATCTAATAAGTATTTAATAATATATCTATCACCAATTGCCAACAATTGAACCGAAATTGCACTGAAAATTAAAGGGATACTATAACCCAGCATCTCCTTAATTAAACTGAAATCAAATTTATAATGGAAATTTTTTAACAAAATTGGGATTGTGCAAAACATCTGGATAGCATTAGCTATTAATTGACTATAAAAGATTCCGATCACACCAATTTCAGCATAAACTAAGAAATAAATATTTAATAGTAGAACAATAAATAATTTTACTGCAAAAAAAGAGGAATAGACAATTGGTTTTCCTTGAAATCTAAACAGGTTCATCGGGATTTGATTGATCATTTCCAAACCAATTATTGCAAAAATAACCGTAAAGAAATGAGAATATTCTACACTTGAGAAAAAGACCTGAGACAACCAAAATTTAAGAGGAGAGAAAATAACATTAACTATAATTGCTGTAATAAGCAGTATCACATACGAATTGAAAAGGATCTTACCTTGTTCTTTTTTATCATCAGTTTCTGCACTCCATCGCATCATAGAAGAAACAATTCGCAGACCCAACACCATTGTAAGAAACATTGAAGTTGTTTCCAATATTGTAAATCTACCATAGTCCAGAAGTGATAATTTGGCTGTATATAATGGTAATAACAACAATCCAATAATTTTAGTAGATAGGTTTCCAATACTGTAAATAAAAGTATGTTTTGCTGTATCTTTAAGTTTACTCAGCATCTAGACTAACTCCTATGTTTACAAAAACAACTACACTGAACTAATTCGATTTCATAATAATTTAAAATACGTCATATTATGAAATGATTTTCTAAAATATTTGAAAATATTTTCTATATTTTACGTGCTTTTACTTAATACTATCAAGGCTTTATTTATAACTCTTCTCACAATTTTTGGCATATTAATATTTTGAAGTAATTCTTCATCGCTTTTGTTAAAAAGATTAAAATTTCTAGATATTATTGTAACCAATACTAATAAGAAAATTGATAAAATTATTTTCAATATGTAATCAATATTTATTATATTTATAATCATTATGCAAGTAGTTATCAACGGAAATAATAATGCTAATTTTCTTTTAACCTTAAACTTGTTATTTATATAAAAGAGCCAAATTACAGGAATCATTGAGTAAACAAAAAAAGTAGCCACCGCTGCACCAATAATCCCAAATTGTTTAACTAAAATTAAATCTGCTATAACATTAAAAATTCCGAAACTGATACCTAATACAGACAATATCTTTGTCATATCATAAGAAAATATTATTGCGGTTAACATAGATGAAACAATAGTAAGGTTTTGTGACGCAACTAATATTTTAAAGATGACAATTGAGTTATCAAATTTTGAACCATAAATAAGATTAAAAACAATATCAGTAAGTAGAATTATTAATGAGATAAGGATCATCCCTAAAAAACTAACCTGGGGAACTAACCTCTTCAGATATAAATCCTTTATTTTATAAAATTGGTCATTTGTTTTAAAAACCATAATAATTGGTAATGTAACTGAAACTAATCCAACTCCCCAAAATGATTTTAAGGTTGTAAATATTTTATAGGCAGCCTGATAAATCCCTACGTCAGCTAAATCCATATAATACTTGATTACATAAGCATCAACCCAGTTTACAATATAGCCAGACCAAGTGGAAAAAAATAATGGATAGGAATAAATTATTATTTTAATTACCATTTTTCTATCAAAACTTAGAGGAAAGAGATATTTAAATTTGATAAAACAAAAACCAATTATGATAATTAATAGATCCGAAATAAGAAAAATTGCGACGATATAGGTAATATCAATTTTAAGAAGATTAAAAACAAAAAATAGCATTCCTAATAATACAAATACTTTAATAGCCAACCTTTGTAAAATAGTTTGAATTTTAATTAATCTAATTACTTTTAACACTTCAAAAACAAAATTCTTAAAAAACCCCAATAAACAACCAAAGAGAATTATCCAAAAAGCATAAATATGTCTAATTTCCAAAAAGTTTAAAATTGGATTTCTAAAAACATAGAAAATAAGAGATATGACAATAAACGAAAATATATTGTTTATGAAAAAATTTGCTGTTGTCTTCCTGATGTGACCATTGTTAATAAACTCTTCTTTCCCAAATCTTACAAATGATACACGAAGCCAACCTAAACCGAAAAGATATAATAATGCTATTGCACTTAGAATTAGTGCAACCCTACCATAATTTGCAGGTCCTAAATACCTTGCTTGTATAGATTCGGATATTATCATTAAGGGAATTGATAGAACTGTCGCTCCACTGATTGTCATAATATCCCAAAACGATTTTTTTAGCTCTTTCATTCTATTTGTTTTCCAAAACCTCATTAATATCATTTACTTCCTGTTGAATTCGTTCTTCCCAAGTTTGAAAATTATTCAATATGAATTTCTTTGCATTATTTCCAATTTTTTTTCTTAATTTTTTATCCTCTATTAATTCTATAATTTTTAATGGTAATTTTTCAGATACATCTTTTTCATCAAAAATAATTTCATTTTCAAAATCTACAATAAACTTTTCTGTTGATCTGGAATTTGTCAATATTGATGGTAATCTTACAGCCATACTTTCAAATACCGGATTTACGATATTTGAATAATCTAAAACAGGACAATAAATATCTGTATTCTGCATGTTTTCATAGCCTTCGATATGTAAAAATACTTTCATCATGAATAGTGAACTCCTTGCTTTTAACTCGATTTCAAAAAGCATAATTGGAAGAAATAAAAATATTTATTACACACTTTTACTTCCTCTCGACAAGATATTATCAAAAATATTTGCTAATTTCCGAGTCAACCTTCTTCTTTCGTATTTATTAATTTCTTTAAAATTAGGAATAAAATTATCTTTTTCATTATTTTTAATAAAATCAAGAATAATATCAGCTATTTTATCAATATTATCTGGAGAAACAACAACTCCCGTTTTAGTATTTCGTATGATCTCCGCAGAACTTCCGTTTTCTGGAATAATTGCAATAATTTTTTTCCCTGAATTAATATATTCAAATGTTTTCCCTGGTATATAATTTACAAATTTTTTATTGGGTTGAATCAAAACTAAATAATCTGATTCTTTACTATATTGTAATGCTTTTTTATGAGAACAATGATCAATTAATTTTATTAAATTAGATAATTTAAATTTTTTAATTAGTTTAATGTCTTCTGTAGTAACTGAACCAATAAATCTGAATTCTACATTGTCTAATTGATTTTTTACCTTGTATATTACATTAATCAGTGGTGATGCATTATACTCGCCGTATAAGTGTCCAATATGTGAAATAATAATTTTTTTATTATCGGCATCTTTAACTTTTATATCATCAAAATCATCATTATCAAATCCATTATTAATAACTGCAATTTTATCTTCAAGTATATTGAATTTTTTTTTATAGATTTTTTTATTAAGCAATGTATTTGCAATTATAAAATCAGTACTATCAAGTACATTCCTTTCAAAAGAATAACATTTACTGAAAAAATCCGTATCCTTGTATATATGGTTAAAAGTAAATGGATCTCTAAAATCCGATACAATAGGTATATTGTATTTTTTTTTAATCCATTTTACTAATATTTGAATAGAATATGGAGGGGAAGTTATAAATACAATATCAATTTTTTCTTTTTTCATAATTTTTTTTATTTTTAATTTTGCAAATGGAATCCATTGAATTTGATAATCAGGGAATAATAATTTCCCATTTATGAAATTTACTACTCTTTTTAGTTTAAAACCATAAAGTACTTTAAAAAACCAATTCAAATCTATAATGAAAGTTTTATAAATCTTTGTATTTCTCGGAATCTCCTTTATGAGAGAATGATCATAAGAATGATAACGAATAAAGAAAGCATCGGGTGTTAGAACAAATGGTTTATAGTTAAATTTTGGTAAGTATTTCACAAATTTTAATGTTCTTTGAATACCTCCACCACTAACTGGAGGAAAATGATAGGCAATCACTAACACATTTTTCATTTGTTTCTTCTTTCAAATATAGTAAATAACCAGTAGTGTTTTTTAGGGGAAATCAGGAGGTTCAACCCATTGCAAATTTTCGAAATTAAATTTCCTCTTCTAGAATAAAATTCATTATTACCACATATTGGACAAATAGAATATTTATCAGCTTGATACCACCTTTTTGCGCATTTTTGCCTGATGTTCATCAATGTTTTATTATATTCTTTAATTTGCGGACCAAAATAATTTGTCTTAAGATGGATAAAATCATCACCAATGAGATCAATGAGTTTTGCTTCATTAAAAGAATTAATATGTCCATAAGCATGAAAAATATTATTACATTTATCACATTTAATAAATGTTTTACTCAACATTTCATTATTGGGAACTGTAATAAAAATATATTTTTTATTGATTCGTTTAAATTCGTTAACTGTCTCAACTAAATTATTTTCTGGAAGGTGTTCCAGAAGTTCACTGGAAAAAACCAGATCAAATGAGTGATCCTCTACATTGATCTTATCAGAAGATGAATGAAGCTTTTTGGTTTTCACGAAACTCAAGGCTTCCTTTGATGCATCAACACCCATCACGAAATACCTTTCAGCTAATTGATTAGTGATTATTCCATTTCCACAACCAATATCGATGATCGAACTAACATCATCTGGAATATAGTTTAAAACCAATTTAACTTTCTCTTTGAGTAAACCAGATACATCGTAATTGTTCCACAATTCAGAATTTTCAAAATAGACATTATTATTTGATTTTTCTTTATTATTCAATGTTAGACACCTTTTTCATAATTCTTTCGTAATCACATCAAAAATCATTTCTTCTCGTTTTTCTAAAGAGAATTTCTCTATAATTCGTTTTCTGGCCATTTTTCCTAAATCTACATCTGCAATAAATGCATTTTTAATCGAAGTAGCAGCAATATCGATATCCATTTCATCAATAATAAATCCTGCATCTCCTATTGCTATTGGGATTCCACCATTATTAAAACCTACTGGAATACATTCGCATAACATAGATTCACATATTGCATTTGGCAAACCTTCTCGCATTGAAAATTGAGCATAAACTTTAGTTTTTTGATAATATTCTATAAGCTTTTCTTGTTCTATTTTTCCAATCATCTCTACATTGATAGGAACATTATTCAAAAATCTTAAAGCATTTTCACCTACTCCTACAACAATAAATTTGTAATTGGGCATTTTTCTAGCAACTTCAATAAAAAAATCTATCCCCTTAATTTTTATACGTTGTAAGGTATCTCCAGAACCAACGGACAAAACAACATTTTCCTTTTTGATATTATTACTTAAAAATTTATCTTTTGAATATCCTGTATAAATATTCTGAATATTTGCTTTAGGCACTCTTTCTAATGCATCTCTTTTTATATTATCGGAAACAGAAAGATTTAATGTTGCATATTTAATAGAATATTTCGCACAAAACTTTCTTAAAGGATTTGAGAAAGAACCATATTCCAAATCAGGGATATAGGTTACATCATACCCGCCCAGGACAAGAAATGTCTTTTTACCAATTATTTTTCCAAATAGAATAGGAAGAAAAGAGTGATAATCAGCAAACCAGCAATACATAAAATCACATTTCCAAATATTCAACAGAAGGAATATTTTTAATTTTAATTGTTCAAAGATCATTTTAAATAATTTTTTTGAACTATTAAACTGATATTTTGTAACATTATAACGTTTAGATAAAATCTCATAATCTGTTTTAACGAATGAAGATAATGAAGTATAAACAAGCAAAGCTTTCTTTTTTTTCATCTAAACCTCCGCTTTAATAACGAAGAAAACACCAATAGTGGCAAATACAATATTCGGAAGCCAGGCCGCAACTAATGGAGAGAGAACTTCATTATAACCCAAACTCTGACAAATCCTCAGAGTTGATAAATACAAAAAACATACTAGTAACCCCATCCCAAAGAGCAATCCTCTTCCTTTGCTACGGGAAGAAGTAGAAACTAAAGGTACGCTGAATAGTAAAATAATAAGATTAGCAAACGGAAATGATACTTTTAAATTTAGTTCCACAAGTTCCCGTGTGTATTTCTCGCCCACTTTCTTAAGTCTCTTAATATATTCTCTTAATTCAAAAAAATTCATCGATATTGGCTTCTTTGCACTTTTAATAAAATCGAGTGGAGTTACATCAACACCTTCAATAATTTTATCCTCGAAATGCTCCATTTCGATTAGTGCCCCATCATCAAAATTTCTAATATAGCAGTTATGAAAAATCCACTCCTCTTCTTCCCAAGATGCACTGGTAGCTGTTATCTTACGATTAATATTCCCAGTCTCCGGATGAAAAGTTGTAATATCAATTGTTTTAAGATCATTTCTATAACCATCAAAAAAACCAATATAATACAGGTTTTTGTCACTTCCTAAATAGTGGATATGTGATCTCATTTTTTTATCTTCAATTTTCTGATGTTTAATCTTTTCTTTATAGATGTAATTTCTATATTCCTCTGCTTTGGGTAAAACAAGATCTCCCATAAACATGATAAAAATACTGAATATTAACCCAAACCAGATAAGTGGAGACACCATTCTTAGTATGCTGATTCCTGCACTTCTAATTGCTACAGATTCATTATATTTTGAAAGGTTATTCATGAGAAAAAGACCAGAAAGTAAAACCATTACTGGAGATGAGATTAAGATAAGATAAGGAATCCTGAGCAGAAAATACAAAACAATATAATTGATCTCACCACCTTTACTGATCAATTTTGGTAACCTATCCGATATATCTACAACTAAAAATAATACAGAAAAAGAAAACAGAATAATTAAAAATATTTTTATGTATTCACGTAAGATGTATCTATCTAATAATCTCATTTTATGTTTATTCCCAAGAGTTTACTAACACTATTTTTTATTTTAGAAAGATCTAATGTTCTCATCTCTCTAACGGAAATCACGACCAAATAAATACCGATAAAACAGAAAACAATATTGGATATCCACATAGCCAGGAAGGGAGATACAATTCCCTTATCAGCAAGCTCTTCCCCCAGAGTTAATGCACCATAATAAATTAAAAAAACTATAGCACTAACAGAAAAAGACATACCGACACCACTTGTTTTAGTCATCATTCCTATAGGAGCACCTATCAAAACAAAGATTACACAGGCAAAGGCAATAGCATATTTCTTATGAATCTCAACTTCATATTTTCTTATATCAGATTGTAATGTAACAACTTTATCTTTCTTTAGATTTAGCTTAGTATAGATTTTCTTTAACTCTTTTTTATCAGTCTCATTACCATTTTCATATTTAATTTTCTCGATTTTATCTTGAATATCTTCAATTTCAGTTGTTATTATTTTGATCTTACTTTTTCTCTCTTCAACAATTTCCTGCATTGCATTTGAACTTAACTCTCGATCTCCTCGATAATCTGTACCTTCCTTATTCATTTTATAACCCAGATCTGGAAGATTCAAAGTAAACTTCTTAAATTCACTAATATTATATTTAGCAGGATTTTTCTGATCTCTTTCATGCATCTGCCCGTTGTAAAGGATAGCTTTCAAGCTGTTTCCACCATTAGCTAATTCTATCCTCCCCCACTCCGCAGATATCGTTTGTGGAAATTTTGTTTTTTCCCTATTATAAATGAGAATTCCAAATAGTTCATCATCAATTCTTTCTTTCACGTAAATTGTATAATTCTTCATTGAATTGAAAGTTCCCGGTACAATTGCTGTTGCGGGTCTCCGGTAATTTGCTTTTATCATCATATTCTTGAGTAGATGATTTGTTTCGGGTAAAACAGCATTGTTAAAGTAAACCATAAAAAAAGAAATAAGAAGAGCAGCAATTACTGTCGGCTTAAGAAGCGTATAAATGTTTATTCCACAAGATTTAAAGGCAATTAGCTCATTATCTACTGAAAGCCTCCCAAAAGACATTATTGAAGCAAGCAAAATGGCCATTGGAATAGTAAGTGCCAAGATAAATGGCAAGCTTAACCCAAAAATCGAAATAATCGTAACAACATCGAGATGTTTTTCAATAATAAGATTCAAAAGATCAATTATCTTATCAAGTAACATAACGAAAGTGGTAACCATTAACGATACAACAAATGGTTTAAAGTTTTCTTTCAGAATGTATCTTTCCAAGATTTTCATTTAATTTTCTTTTCCAATCATCTGTAAAAAATCACTTTCATCAATGATCTTTATTGATTCTATCTTTCTTGCTTTATTTAATTTTGATCCCGGATTTTCACCAGCAATAATATAATCAAGATTTTTACTGACAGCAGAGATTACCTTCCCTCCATTTTGCTCTATCATCTCTTTTATCTCATTTCTACTATGTCTTTCTAATGTACCAGTTATTATAAATTTTGCACCACTTAATGTATCCTCAATAATATTATTATCACTGATCATTTTCATTCCAGCATCCTGCAAAGAGTTGATCATTAATATGTTATTTTCGTTTCGAAAGAAATCGTAAACTGACTGTGCAATTTTCTCTCCAATCTCTTCAATTTCAACTAGTTCTTCATAGCTAGCATTTATTATCTCATCAACATTTTTGAAATACGAACAGAGAATTTTAGATATTTTTGCTCCAACAAAACGAATTCCAAAACCAAATAATATTTTATGAAATTTTTGTGTTTTAGAGTTTTCGATTGCATTTCTCAAATTTTCAGCTGATTTTGATCCTTGCTTCTCATATTGCCTAAACTCTTCAAAATCAATATGATAAATATCTTGAATTTTACTAATTTGTTTATGATTAATCAATTGCTCTACAACAGCTTCAGCTAGCCCTACTATATCAACAGCTACTCTTGAAGTAAAATGCTCGATTCTTTTCTTAATTTGTGCAGGACAGTTTATATTGTTGCAATAAGAAATAGCTCCATCATTTTCTCGCATCAATAATGTTTCGCATACTGG
>Ga0307990_1004264_pt1 | contig 10559 bp, 8 predicted proteins | sample EllFjometagen129_FD_203168 | JGI IMG/M metagenome (GOLD analysis project Ga0307990, IMG submission 203168) | Marine microbial communities from Ellis Fjord, Antarctic Ocean - #129 | ecosystem: Environmental > Aquatic > Marine > Unclassified | place: Southern Ocean | collected 2014-10-08
CGGATCAGGACTTCGGAACGTTTTGCCTACCGGCAAACTGAGCTCGGGACGATCTCATCCGGGCGGGAACCGCCCTCGGTCTGCCGACCGAAAGCGGAACTCCTCTAAGAGGATTGCACAAAAAAACGATTCACGGGAAAAAGGATTTCTCCGACGAGTTATAGGACCCATTCTCGAAATCCTTTTTCCCTACCTGCCTTTGAATACGATATGGGGAACATACAAGAGTCGGGTTCTAAAGAGGGGGTGAAAATTTGACGTTGCATTGCGGACAGCTCCCCCTTCCGTCTGCGCTATGCGAGCTTCCGCCGTCGCCCGAAGGCTATGGCGGACAAGACGGAGCGACACAGTCGGCGAGTTGCTCCTGCCCGTTCCAAGGTTCGGAAAAAATCGCGGTGATTTTTCCAATGCTTGGAAAACATCACCTCATTTTTTTCCAAGATTCGGAACTTTCCGTGTGTGAGATGTGTCCGCGGAGAGGAGCGTATGCCGGGTGCTGAATTTTCTGGATATAGTTCGGCTTGGCGAGGACGCCTCGCCCTATCTAATGATTTTGCAAGTAAAGGTGGGGCGAACCGTCTCGGAGAGCTGCCGGATGATTGATATGGATTCCAAATTCGTTGGAAAAATTAGCCGATGAGGTGTAGGGCGGGATGGCCGAGCCCGCCGCCAACGGACGCCCCGGCGGTGTGTCCCGGTGGTGCGTCCCTCCCGTTATTCCAACCAATGGAAAAAAGCAGCAGGCCCTGACGCAGTCAGTTCCAATCATTGGATCTGAGGTATTCTGAGTAGGCGTACCCGCCAACTGGCTGGTGCACTCGACCAGAGTGAGAGAGGATGCGTTATTGCGCGGCAACAACCGCAGGGAGTGGCAATTGCGACGGCAACGCAACGGAGTGAAGTGGTAAAGTGCTTTTGGTATGTCTAAAAGAAGCGTAGCGGAAAACTATCTGTGTTTATTTGTGTCCCTTCGCGGTTGGAAAAAAGCAAGCCGCCATGCAATGGTTTACTGGTAGGGTTTGTCGCGATGTTTGAGCCAGCCGCTGGGATGTTTTCCGTTCCGCTACCTTGCACCTGAACATTGGTTTGGTGTTTCTGATAGGCCTGTTCGATCGGGCCGCCCACGGCGATGGGGGCGTAAACACAGAAGCCGAGAAGCAGAATCAGAAAAAGTTTTTTCATAACCTCAATGTAGCAGGGCGGGCACGCGTGGCATAAGAATATTTATGCCAAACATTGGAAGTTTCACCACAAAAGATTGTATTTGCCTGAGCAACGGCAAACGAGACCGGCGATCGGGAGACTTTTTAAAAAACATAACTGGTGCATAGCCCGAAAAGTTGGCAAACTGAGTTTGGAAAAAGCGAAATTTCGATGCATCGGGAGTCGATTAATATTCCAGGATTTCATCGGGAGTTCGGGAAAGGATAATGATGAGTACTCTTCAGCAACCTGATGTCCCTCAGGAAGTGGATGGAACGACCGCTCGATATCACCATCTGCTGATTCGATCCCAGCCCGGGCTGGAAATCATCATCAACGCGATGCCGAGCATGGCGCTTGTTTTAAATCATGCCCGACAAATTGTTTACGCCAATAAGGCGTTTTTGGATGTTGCGCTGAACACGGGCGACGGGCCGGAGCGAGTCCCGGAGGATTCCGCCGGCGACTCGGATCCCTTGTGGGAAAATCTGATGGGCCTCCGGATTGGCGAGGCTCTGAATTGTGTTCAAACGAACAAGTCGCAGTCAAAATGCGGTATGACCTCCAAATGCAGGCACTGCGGAATCTGGCAGGCTATAACCTGGTCTATTAACGAAAAAAAAATCGACCCCCTGATCTGTCGAATGCATCGGGAAAATGAATTCTCGCGTAATGATCGAACGCTGCTTTTCAGTGTGTCGGCCAGCCCTCTTAAAATTCTGCAATGGGACTTTCTACTGCTGGTCTTAACCGACATCAGCAGTGACGTGAGTTGCAACATGCTGGAGCATGTCCTCTTTCATGATGTTCGCGACATCACTTGCGGCATCCTGTCGATCGCGGACACGCTCAAAGAAAATGAAGGCGTCCGCCCGGAAGATATTCAGCAGATTTATCAAGTGCTGTCCAGCGAGGCCGCCCGGGCTTCTGATGAATTGACAGCGCACCAAACACTGATACAGGCAGAGCGGGGCAAGCTGAAGGTGCATGCTGTTCCGCTCGAATCTCTTGGTGTCCTGAAGGATTCTGTTTCCACTTTCGAAAAACTGCAACCCGGTACCGGGATGCGTGTGGTGATAGATCCCTCGGCAGAAAACATCCGGCTTACAGCGGATAAAAGTCTGCTGAGCCTGATCATCCGTCACATGCTGTCCAGCGCGATGGAAACCGCAGGCCCAGGTGACACCATTACCGCAGGATGCCGGCACGCCCCCCTCGGTGTCGAATTCTACGTCCACAATACATCGGCATTGCACGAGGACGCACAGGAGCAACTGTTTACTCGCACCTTTACCGCCAAGGACACACGACTGGGAATGAATACCTATGCCATGAAACGGATTGGTGAATGCTACCTAGACGGCACTGTTTCCTGCACGTCCAGCCCTGTCGGTGGAACGGTCTTTACCATCCACCTGACAACCGCCGCCCTAGAATAAGACGGGAGACGCTCCGTAAATTAGGGAGAGGTTGAGGAGAACGGCAATCCGAATCGTCTGCGCTTGTATTTCAGGGGGGAGGCTTTAGTTTTAGGAGCTTGAATATCAAACCCGTCAGCCTGAAGAGCTATCTCGCACAGCACAAGCGCAGCATTGTGCTGACCGCGCTGTGCGCGCTGGTCACGGTGGGCATTAATCTGCTGATGCCCTACATCATTCGGCTGGGCATCGACGGGCTGACTGAAAACACGCTGACCCGCGGAGAGCTGACCCGCTATGTGCTGATCTATCTGGTGCTGGCTGCGTTGACCACCTGGTTTGCCCGCGAGTTGCGCCGCTTGCCGCAGAAAATGTCGCATCAGGTGGAATACGATGTGCGGCGCGATCTGTTTGCGCATCTGACCCGCCTCGACCCGGCTTTTTTCCGCGGCGAACGAACCGGCGATTTGATGACGCGTATGTCCTCCGATCTGACCGTGGTGCGCAACGCTATCGGGCAGGGTTTTTTGCAGGGTATTCGCACAATCATCGCGCTGCTGTTTGCGTCGATTGTGATGTTCTGGATTGCTCCGAAACTGGCGTTGCTTATTTTCGCGCTCTACCTGCCGGTCTCGGTCCTTTTTTTCCTGATTTTCAACGTTATCCGTCGCCGCCAGAAGGCGCTGCAGGAACAGGTGTCGGATCTGTCGAATTTTGCGCAGGAAAGCTTCGCGGGCATTCGCTGCATCAAAGGGTTCGCGCTCGAATCGCGGCGCAACCGGTTGTTTGCGGACGCGAGTCGTGATCTGGCGAACAAAGAAATCGACGTGCAGGCAATCCGCCAGTTTTTGTGGCCGATGATGGCGTTCTGGTTCAGCATTGGCACGCTGATGCTGCTCTATTTCGGCGGGCGGCAGGTGGTCGCGGGTACGCTGAGCGTCGGGACGGTGGTGCAGTTTCTGCAATACCTGCTCTATCTCCAGTGGCCGTTGCTTTCGCTTAGCTGGATGCTCGGCCTCGTCCAGCGCGGAAAGGTGAGCTGGCAGCGCATTCGGGAACTGTTCGCCAGTCAGCCGCAAATTGCCGATACGGAACAGACGGATCACTCCATCCAAACCCTCGACGGTTCGCTCGAATGGCACAATGTCTCGCTCGAAATCGGCGGCACACCGCTGCTGCAAGACATCACCCTAAACCTGAACGCTGGCCAAACGCTCGGCATCACCGGCCCGACCGGCAGCGGAAAAACCCTGCTGGTTTCGCTCGTTGCGCGACTGGTCGATCCGACCGGTGGCGAACTGTTTGTCGGCGGCCATCCGGCAAAAACCATTCCACTCGAAACGCTGCGCCGCCAGATCGGCTTTGCCGAGCAGGAGCCGATTTTGTTTTCGCAGACGCTTGAACAGAACATCGCCTTTGGGCTTGATGACCCCGACGAGGCGGTTGTCCATTGGGCCGCTGAAGTGGCGCATCTGCACGACGAAGTAGGCAGCTTTCCGGCAGTGTATGGCACCGTGCTCGGCGAGCGCGGCGTAACGCTTTCCGGTGGGCAGCGTCAGCGCACCTCCATCAGCCGTGCGGTCGCCCGTAAACCGCAGGTTCTAATTCTCGACGACGTACTCTCCGCGGTCGACACGCAGACCGAAGCATCCATTATGCAGAAGCTTCAGCCGGTGATGAGCGACCGCACCTGCCTGTTTGTCAGCCACCGCATTTCGACACTGCACTATACCGATGAAATTATCGTGATCGAAGAGGGGCGCATCACTCAGCGCGGTACGCACGACGAGCTGATCGCGCAGCCGGGATACTATTCCGAGCTCAATACCCTGCAGCAGATTCAACAACAGCTGGAGGCGGACGAATGAGCGCGCCAGTCGATACACCCAAACGCGGGCTCGCCCGCCGCCTGCTGCGCTACGCCCTGCCATACTGGCCGTGGCTTCTGCTTTCGCTGGTTCTGGTTTTGGCGGTCTCCGCGCTCATCAACTATCTGCCGGTGCTGATTAAACACATGACCGACTCCTGCCTGCTCGACACCGTCGCGCCGACAGCCGGTCGGCTGGAGATGCTCGGGCAGATCAGCCTGACCTATCTGGGCATTGCTGCCTTCGGGTATATCCTGCGCTACGCGCAGGGAATGCTCACCGCATGGATCGGCCAGCGGATTGTCTACGACCTGCGCGTGGATGTCTTCCGCAAGGCCCTGCGCATGCAACAGGCATGGTTCGACCGCACGCCGGTCGGCACACTGCTGACTCGCGTCACCTCCGATATCGAACGGCTACAGGCCTTCGTCACCGACGGCGTCGCCGGCACCATCGCCGACCTGTTCATGCTGTTTGGCATCATGGCCTATATGCTGGTGATCAGCCCGCGCCTCTCGCTCGTTCTGTTTCTGCTCCTGCCTCCGCTATTTGCTCTGCTCTTTCTAGTGAACCACAAGCTGCGTAACGCCAACCGGATGATCCGCAAACGGCAGGCCGCGCTCAATGCGCTTACACAGGAAGACATCACCGGCATCACCACCATTCAGCTGTTCAACCGCGAGCCCTCCGTCCGCAAAGAATTCGACGGACGCAACGACGACCTGCGGCAGGCGCACTTCGAAGAGGTGCGCTGGTTTAGCATCTATTTCCCCGTCATCGAAACGGGTCAGGCCGTCACCGCGGCCGTCATTCTGGCGGCGGGCGGTTTCTGGCTGCTCAAAGGCGGCAACCCACTGACCGTTGGGGCGCTCATCGCCTTTCTGGCCTACATCCGCGACTTCTTCCGTCCGCTCGGATCGCTCTCCGACAAAGCGGGTTCGTTCCAGATCGCTATGGCCTCCGCCGAGCGGCTCTTCGCGCTGATGGACACGCCTGAAGAAATCACCGACCCGGACCAGCCACTCCCTCTCGAAAAGATTGCCGGAGCCATCACCTTCGAAAACGTCAGTTTCGCCTACCAAGAAAACAACCCGGTGCTCAAAAACATCAGCTTCACCGTCGAGCCGGGGCAGGTACTGGCAGTCGTCGGAGCGACCGGCGCGGGCAAGAGCACCCTCATCAACCTCATCGGTCGCTTCTACGACGTGCAGACCGGACGCATCACTATCGGCGGCGAAGAGATTCGCAGTTTTCGCAAAGAGGATCTGCGCAACCTCATCGGTTACGTATTCCAGGACCCGTTCATTTTCGCCGCATCGGTGGCCGACAATATTTCGCTACTTAATCCCGACCTGACCCGCGCCGATCTCATCCGCGCCGCAAAAGCCGTCAATGCAGATAAATTTATCAGCGCGCTTCCGGACGGGTATGACACCGAACTCAACGAGCGCGGCGGCGGACTCTCGCTCGGGCAGAAACAACTGCTGGCGATGGCTCGCGCGCTGGCGCAGAACCCCGGCCTGCTCTTCATCCTCGACGAAGCCACCGCCTCCATCGACACCGCCACCGAAATGCTCATTCAGGATGCGCTCAGCAAATTGACCAAGGAACGCACCAGCATCGTCATTGCCCACCGCCTCTCCACCATCCGCAACGCCGACCGCATCCTCGTCATGCGCCACGGCGAGCTCATCGACTCCGGCACCCACGACGAACTCATGGCCCGCGACGGCTACTACCGCAACCTCTATGAGTTGCTGCAGCATTAAAACGGCGGCACGCCGCTGTTTTAATTTTACTCCTAACCTTGCCCGCCATAGCTTCAGCGGAGGCGGGTCTTATACCCATTTCAGGTTGGTTAACCTATTTATGGAGCAGGCTGGAGGCCTGCGATACGTACCGCAGGCTTCCAGCCTGCCAAAGCCAAAAGGACAAAACCTAACTGAAGTTGGTATTACTCCTTATCTGAGAGCAGCCCGTGCGGATCAGGTTTTTGACCGCGAAGGCGCTAAGACGCAAAGGGAAAAGGTGGAGAGCGACCTCTCGAAGACCCTCATAATTTTTATTAATCCCGAGATTTTTGGAAACTCGCGAGACTTTCTTTTGACCCTCGATCATTCGGGGCGGAGCGGAACGGGGCGGGCGCGCTGACCGATGCAGATCGAATCTTCACCACAGATAAACGCAGATGCCGCCGAACGCGCGGGAGAGGTTTCCAATGCTTGGAAATATTTACTGATGCCCCTTCCAATATTCCTCAACCATCCAAAGAGGCTGTCCCTTCATTGTCTTGCGGACCAGATCAATAATGGCTTGATAATCTTTGGAGTTCAGTTTGGACCATCGCGTGTTGCGATGTTTTTCCCATTCGTTCTGAAATGGAACAGGTGGATCAGATATAATCAGGCCTGCCAACAAAATCGCGTCAATCGGCGGATGGAGAGCTTTGACGGATTCCTCTGCGTGATGACCTCCGCAGACAAAGCGCGCTTTCAAATAACAGTTGATTAGCTTTGCTGCAATTCCATTTGTAAAAGCGATGCCTTGAGCCTGAGCTGCCTCGATCACTTTGCCTCGCCATTCTTTATGCACGCCGTCTGTGTTCTTTTGGGAAGGCAGGCTGGAAAGATCAAACTTTGGCGTGAAACCACTGTCTTCCAGCACTTTCTTTCCCGCTTGAACAGAAAAGCGACACCTATTACTGGCTCGTGCGGCAGTCGCCGCGACCCATGCCGCTAGGTTGTGATTATGGACTTCGATTGTGTAATCCATATTTATTCCTTTCGTAGAGCTTCTCGCCAGCCTTCATAGATCATGACCATGGCGAGGGTGTCGAGTTCGCAGTAGCGCAGTAGTGCTTTACAGGTGGCTTGCCGCTCTACATTCGGCACATCGGAAAACTGCATGCGGGCATAGGCGGTCATGGCGGCTCCACCGTCGGCAAGTTTGCCGTCGGTTTCAATTTTTTTCGAGCTCGTCCTGCGGGATGTCGTCAAAGACTGCGGGGAGTAGCTTGTAGGGATCTTTGACGCGCCCCGCGGCATCTCTTTGTATCCAGACCTGATCGGTATAGTTGCGGCTGGTGTAAATCGGTTTCGAATATTTATCCTGCAAATATTTTGAGCTGTTGAGCATTGCGGGCAGCACCTGTTTGATGGAATTACTGCCTTCCATATCGAGCTGGTAGTAGTGCTTTTTGACGAGATCCCAAAGGTCGATCATGTCCCGCTCGCCGATATGGCCAGTGGCGGTGTTGTGCGTGATGGTTTTGATCCAGTCGATCAGTTCGTCGCGATCCGGCTCATCGGAGTCGGCCAGTTGCCGTGCTATATGGTTGAGCACGGTGTTTTCATGCGGAGCATAGCGGAAGATGGTTCCATTGTCTTTTTCGAGCGCGGCTTTAAGTGCGCGGACAAAATCGAAGTTGGGGAATACGCCCGGTTCGGCATCGCCTGCGACAGTTTTCTCAACCTGAAGCCACTGGCGTATCTGCGTCGGTTTGGTGGGATCGAAATCCATCTCTTCGACATCCCGCAGAAAGAACCGGTTTGCCTGAAGAAACTCCTGCTTTTTCCGGAAGTTCCAGATGTCGAGAACGCTGGGCGTTTCGAAATCGTCATCTATGAAATTGAGCGCTTCTTTCCAGCACTCTTTATATCCGCTTTTCAACCCAGCGGCATCATCGTTCGGCGTAGTCTTAAAGTTGCATGCAGAGCATTTGCCGCAGTCGATGGCAGGCGGAATTTTCTGATCGGCATCATATGCCGAGGAGAGTGCCTGAATGTACCCTTCGAAATCATAGGCTTTCTTGCCGATTTCATAGGGTTCCGTCTGAAGCATTTTCACATACTCGCGAACATCCACTTCAATCAGAATCGGATCGCCGAGCGCGGCGGGCGACACATCGCCGACCATCCGGGCCTCGGTGCGGCCCTTATTTTTCTCGATTTTGAATTTCTGGTTCAGCCCATCGACTGAGATGTGGGCATTTTTGTCGGCCAGCATGAGGTGCGGACGAATGATCGCTTTTGGGAAGGCTTTTCGTAGCACGTATTCCTGAAACGCCACATCGATGAGATAGGGTTTCCAAGGTTTGGAAACTTTTCCGCTTCGCTTACCGACAAACTCCTCCTCGTCATCAAACGACTTGGCTTTTACCTCAACGAGGTCGAACACATTGCCCTGCCTACGCAGGACATCAATGCGGATGAAAAGGTTTTCATAGTGTACCGTCGCCTCGAAAATGGTGACGTTGTCCTGTTCACGCAATCGGTTGGTTTCTTCCAGCGATTCCTCATAACCCAGGGATTTCACATCGTGTCCTCCGGGATTCATGGCTTTGGCTAGTTCCCCAACCTGAAATCCACCCTCTGCAAGAGCGGCCAGAAATGAATCCTCCAGCGACTGGTCGGCGTACTCTTTTCTCTCTTTTGGTATAAAAAAGCTTAGTCGGACACTCCTTCGCTAGCTTGAATCGAGACTTGGTCAGATAGCGCATAAACCACTTTCTTCATTAACAGTTTAAAAAACTATCACAGCCCGCTCACAACCAGCAAGTCCAGAGAACCGGCGACAACCCGAATGCTGCCACCTTCGTTGAGATCAGGCGGCAGGCGGGGATCCTGTTGAAGTCTGCAGAGCGATTCGTATTTGAAGATGCCGGACCGAAATTCAACCAGCACATCTCCACGGTAAATTTCTATTGCCGGGTGAAGAAATATTTTCTCAACCTCAACCGCCTCCGTTTCGAGCTCAGCATCCTGAGGGTGATTTTGTAAATCCATCAGCAACTCGCGAAACGGGCGAATTGAACTCGGAAAGACAAATACCTCCAGGGCGTTCAGAACTAGTACCCGCAGATCTGTGGTGAGTTCGCATTGCTTTGTGTCCGGTCCGCCGTGTGAAAAAACCGCCTTGAGCTTTAGTTCCGGATAATCCTTGTTTAACTCCTCCAGCAAATCCTGTTCGCGTTGGACTGCTCTTAAAAACTGGGTTCGATTTAGATCCATGCCGCCATTTTACACGGTAGGTCAGACATAGGGCGTCTGGGGAGACAGAAAGATGAAGGATGAAAGATGATATATGAAAAGGGTGTCTTGTCCTGATATAGGTTGTCACTTTGGAAAGGGGAACATCCGAAGTGAGTACAGCAATACGATACAGTGAGGCATTTAAGAGACAGGTAGTTGACGAAATAGCCCGGGGTAAGTTTTCATCGATGCACCGTGCGCAAACCGCATACTGTATCAAGGGCAGTGAAACGGTAACCAAATGGGTCAGGAAATATGGCAGAGAAGATTTGCTACCCAAACGCATACGGATTGAAACCATGGAAGAAACAGACCAACTCAAAGAAGCCCGCAAGCGGGTCAAACAACTCGAAGCGGCTCTGGCTGATGCACACATCGACCAATGCCTGGAACACGCCTTTTTAGAGATCGCCTGCGAGCGGATGGAAGTTGACCTAAATGACTTTAAAAAAAAGAACGGACTGACGCTGTCGGACGTACGCAGGAAACAGGGGCGAAGATGAACCTGAAAATCAGCATAGCAAAACTTTGCGGTAAAACCGGCATGAGTCGCCAGAACTACTATAAGGGGCAGAGCAAGCGCACACGTAGAGAGGTGGATGCCGATCTGATCGAAGAGCTGGTCAGGGCCGAACGCGCGGTGCAGCCACGTTTAGGTGGGAAAAAGATGCACCGATTACTCGCGCCCAATCTTAAAGAAGCAGATGTGTGGATCGGGCGAGATCGGTTTTTCGAGGTACTCGATGAACGGGGACTCTTACTTGAACCTTTACCCAAGGCTCCGAGAACAACCAACAGCCGCCACAGCCTGCCGGTGTTCAGGAACCTGTTGGCTGATATGGAATTAACCGCCCCGAATCAAGCCTGGGTTAGTGACATCACCTATATTCGCACCGACGAAGGGTTCCTGTATTTGAGCCTGATCACCGATGCTTGGTCGCGCAAGATTGTTGGATACCATGGAGGAGATACGCTGGAAACGGAAGGCTGTATGAAGGCTCTCGACAAGGCCGTGAAGGATCTAGGAAAGGATCAGTTTC
>Ga0307990_1004267_pt1 | contig 10553 bp, 7 predicted proteins | sample EllFjometagen129_FD_203168 | JGI IMG/M metagenome (GOLD analysis project Ga0307990, IMG submission 203168) | Marine microbial communities from Ellis Fjord, Antarctic Ocean - #129 | ecosystem: Environmental > Aquatic > Marine > Unclassified | place: Southern Ocean | collected 2014-10-08
GAACTCCATCAAGTTTATTGTGAGTGTAGGTGTATGTCGATGAACCTGCGGTCAGGCGGTTGCCTGCCAAGTCATATGAATAGATTACGGGGTTTGGGGTTTGGGGAGCAGGGTTTGTGTGCTCGGATAGCAACCGTCCTAAATTGTCAAAGATGTAGCTGTTCGTTGTTGCTATGCCATCAATGATGCTGACCTTCTGAGTTATCAACCCAAGAATATCGTGCTTGTAGTCAAAGCTGGCAACGATATTGTCTGAACCGTCTCTGTAAACAGTGTTGGTCACAGCATCGAGAATATTGTAGGCGTAATCAACTTTGATATTCTCGTTGCTGAGCGTATTTAATGCGCCGTTATAAGGATTGTAAATCAATTTGAAGGGGCTAGAGGCTAAGGAGCTGAAGGGGTTAGGGTTTATGGTGCGTAACCGTTCAGCTTCATCAAAGTCATAAACCACATCCAACGTTCCACTTCCAACATTCCACAAGACACCTGTGGTGCTTCCAACCGGATCGAACTGATAACTGACTGATGTCTGAAAACTGCCGACTGTCGTCTGGGCATTGGTGGCGAAGCCGCAAATATCGTGGTTCCACTCTATTCCAGCAACGGCGTTACTGACACTGAGTAGCTGGCCGTTTTTGCGGTATGTCGCCTGCTCGATACTTATGCCATCGTGCAGAGCCTGAACGATGTTGCCCGATGATTCGAATACATTGGAGACAATTACACCGTCAAAGCGATCGATACTGGAGACGAGGTCGCCGACCAGATATGTGACATCAAGTTCCTGCCCCTCAAGGTTGGTCACGCTTTCGACCCGCTCCTGCACGTCCAGGGTGTAGGTTTCAACTGCGTAGCCCATCGGGTTGATGATGGTCAGGTTGTTCATCTGCCAAAAAACCAATATATAGTTAAGAAATTCATCTTCGATTACGTTTAAACATAAATCCATTAAGGCTGCTTGCTTCATAAATCACTTTTTACGAGTGACATAGAAAATAAGAAACAAATAAGCTATGGGAGTACAAGCTATCAAGCGTAAAACAAAATCAGCATAAGGAAAGCTCGATTCATAATACCATTGCATTATTGCAAAACAAACAAACGATAATCCTATAAATACAGCCGAATGAAAAAGCATACTTCCTAAATTTAGTTTAAATCCTTTCATTATTTTTGACAACCTCCATTTACAAGATTGACCACACCATTTATTCCCATGCCCACCATTTCTCCATCTGCAGCAGCAATTCCTGACATAACATCATCCAATAAGCCTGCGCCTGCTCCAGTTGCTCCCGACAAGTTCCCAACTCCACCAAGTCCACCAAACACACCACCAGCCAAACCACCAAAAACTGCACCGTTTGCATCACCCGTTTGCATATATCCACCATTAGCAGGAGAGAATTCAAATCTGCGCACTCCTGAAGATAAAGAAGGGTCATCTATATAAAGAGCTGCATGCCCCCCACTCCACCCACCTTCAGGGCCTTGGGTACTTTCATAATATATATCCGTTCCCGTAGGATCACGATAGTTCACCGGATTATTCCCGAACGCCACATACAGGTTCAACCCGCCTTCTAAACCAATTGGGTCTTTACTTGTCATGATAAAACTCATTATTGATAAATTCAATAACATTTTCAATAGGTACTGACCATTCTGAAATCGGTTCTCCTATATCTGTATGAGTTTCTCGTTCAGGAATATGAGCGAAGGGGTTGTCGAGACAAAAAGGTTCTTTTAAGTCAGCCATAAATAAAATTTGATTTTGAAAATGTAGTGTTTTATTGACTTTATAGATAGGCCACCATGTAATAAAGTTAGTATTATTCGGATCAGTCAAAGATGTAATGAGACTAGAAGTAACTTCTCCCTGTTGAAATCTTTTTAAAGCTGTAAACCAGTGACTACGATAATCTGACAAACTCCAGAAATCGAGACTAGCAATAAATTGCTCCTCAAAATCCCCAATTTTGATTATCCCAGAGGCTGATTTTTCGTTATGCTCTGAATTAAAAACAGAACAAGCACTAAATGTAATCGAGAATTCCATATTAATTTCCAATTCTAGTTTTAAGATTCGCATCATATGTTCCCATGCGTCTTCCTTTATTATCAAATTTCTTCCAAGCACCCCCTTTATGACTGTCTGCATCAGGAGTGATATAGCGATTACCTTTTTGATATGCAGGTTTTCCGTGAGAAGAGAATGGGGCTTTTTGAGGAGGGATACGACGATTATAACCCAATTTTGCTGCGGCTTGTGATGTCGCCTTGCTATTTCCTGATGGAGGTTTACCTCCACTACGCGTCATTGCCAGATAAGCCAAATCCATTAAATCATCGCCTGTCAAGAACTGAGGGCGACCTGGCTCAAAGACCGGTGTTTCGTTAGGGTCCAGTTCGGGTTCTCCTAAGATACTATTTCTTATCGTACCAATAGCCGTTCCAATTTTTGATAATGCAATATCAATTGGCTCAGACAAAACAGATGCTAGTTCGTCAATAAAACCAATCTCTATTTCACACTCCCCCCATGGATCAACAAAATTAACCGGATCGTTCCCGCAAAAAACGTAAAAATTCAAGCCACCCTCAAGACCAACTGGGTCCTTACTCAACCAACGTCCAATATTTGAATCATACCATCTCGCTCTGAAATTGTATAGTCCTGTCGCATGGCTGTATTCGCGCCCCTGAAAGAGATACCGCAGGAGGAATGATGAGTTTTGAAGGCTGAGTGATGAATTGAGAGGGGTGCCCCATGCATTATAGGTTACAGTCATCACGGTATTACAGAATTCATCTATGAGGGCATGGACGGAACCGAGGTGGTCTTTGATCGCGTAATATTTATTCGTTGAACCGTTTCCATATACAGTTACCGCCAGCAGATTATCAACGCCAGAACCCCAAGTGTAGCTGGCAATCAAATCGCCACTGGAGTTATAATCCGCTATACAGTGAGCACCGTCATAGGCGTGATAGGTTGTTCCTCTGGCATCGGTTGTAGACAAGCGATTTCCCAACGGCCCCCAGGTGTAGGACTCAGTGAAAACTCCGTTTGTACTGACAGAGGTCAACTGACCCCGACTGTTCCAGTTCATGTCAAGCATGATTCCATTCTGCACCATTTTGGTGATGTTTCCGGCTACATCGTGGTGAACACCATCAAGTTTATTGTGGGTGTAAGTGTATGTCGATGAACCAGCAGTCAACCGATTCCCCGCCAAGTCATAAGTGTATGAGACAGGGTTTGGGGTTTGGGGGTTAGGGTTTGTGTGCTCGGAAAGCAACCGCCCCATGTTGTCAAAGATGTAGCTGTTTGTTGTTGCGATGCCATTAATGACGCTTACCTTCTGGGTGATGAGTCCCAGAACATCATGTTTGTAATCGAAGCTGGCAATCTCGTTGCCTGTACCATCCCTATAGACAACGTTAGTAACAGCGTCCAGAATATCAAAGGTGTAATCAACTGTGATATTGTCATTACTCAAAGCTCCAAGCGCGCCATTATACGGGTTGTATGTGTAGGCAAATTCCCCGGCCGAATCGCTCTGTAACGCCAGCCGTTCCGCTTCATCATAGCCGTAGGCCACATTCAACGTTCCACTTCCAACATTCCACAAAACATTCGTGGTATTCCCTGCCGGATCAAATGCATACCCCACTGACGACTGTAAATTGTTACCTGTAGACTGAGTGACATTTGTTACAAAGCCGCGAGTATCGTGGCTGTAGACACACGTTGCGTAAGCGTTACTGATGCTGAGCAACTGCCCATTTTTACGGTATGATGCCTGCTCAATGCTGGTTCCATCATGCAGGGTTTCAACAATGTTACCAGCTATATCGAAGATATTTGAAACCAGCACACCGTCAAAGCGGTCGATGCTTGAAATAAGTCCACCTACCAGATAGGTGACATCAAGCTGTTGGTCTTCAAGGTTAGTCACTCTCTCAACCCGCTCCTGCGCGTCGAGGGTATAGGTTTCGATGGCGTAGCCCATCGGGTTGATGACGGTCAGGTTGTTCATCTGCCAATCGTAGTTGAAGGAGATACCAACCGGAGTGGATGCATCGAGCCAGTTTGTGACGGAGGTCAGCAGATAAGAGAGAGTGAGGGTGTTGCCCTGTCCATCGTCCATGGAAAGGATGCGTCCATCGGCATCGAATATCCACTCAAAGCCGCCGGGGCGGCTGACGCACCACTGATCAACTCCGTAACTCTCCAGATTCAGCTCTATGTCGTCAGCAGCTGTGTATATTCCATTGGTATAGCTGAATGCGTAGACCTGCCCATCAGGGAGGTAAACCCGGCGGATAGTACCGGATATGGCTTTATAGATGGTGTTGGTTTCGTCTCCACCAAGCCTGATCTCATAACTGTGGCTCCAGCCGGGGCCAAGCGGTCCACCGCCGAAAAGGGTCGAGCTGTTGTAGTAGCGTCCGAATGTGAGCGGCACTCCGGGACAGTTGAGGACCGCGTCAGTACGGGTGATAGTGACATTACCGGATATTGCATTGACTGGGTCGGCCTTATTCGCTTTATCGGGATCTTTGGAGGCTGAGTCAGCGGCGGTATCAGCGGGAGTTGCATCCGGCGTTGTGACAGTGAAGGATTTACTGCCAGCATTGAAGCCTGTGTCATCATAATCTCCCAGAACTCCAGACGGAGTAATTGTAAAGCCGCTTCCAATTACATAAGCGGCATAATCGCCGTCGTCATCGTCATCATACAACGAGGTCACCGCTCCTGAAAAGGTTTGCCCTCTTGGAACACTGTATGTTGCCTCAAACATATACGATGAGTTGTTAACATGCGGCATGTGAACCCGGTACGGACCAACTGAAATCGCATATTTCTCTGAGTGGCTGGCACTTGGATCACCGACTTGAAGTGTGGTTTTTACTGTATTGTTGTCGTTAGCGACATCCCGCCTCAGGTAATCGAGTGGATCTACATCATGTGAATCCAGAGTTCCATCCCAATCGCTATCAGCCAGGAATGGGGATAGACCGGTCAGGCTCCAACCGAAACCGAGGTCGAGTGGTATAGACATGGCAACCGCTGAACTCAGCCCCATTGTCATCGGGGAGGCGGAGCGGGTGATAGTATAGATATTAGCCTCCTCCTTATTAGTCAGACCGTCGCCATCAGAGTCAATTGAGGAGTCATCCCAGACGAGAGGATTGAAACCGAAATAGAGTTCCCATGGATCGGGCAAACCGTCGTCATCAGTATCGGGGTGCCCTGGAGTGGTAAAATAGATATTGACCTCCTCCTGATCGTAAAGGCCATCATTATCACTATCCACATGAAGCGGACTTGATTTATGGATATTGATCTCATCCCCATCAAGTAGCGTATCTCCATCGCAATCAGGAATCATGGGGTCGGTTCCGTAGAGCCTCTCGTCGCCATCTTTCAGATTATCAAAATCTGAATCGGGATTTAACGGATCGGTTGGGCCATTGACCTCGTCATCGTCATCGATTCCATCATCATCTGTATCAGAAAGTAAGGGGTGTGTTCCGTATTGATACTCCTGAAGATTTGTGAGATCGTCATTATCCGCATTATTATATGGTGCTATTGTGTCGTAATCCGAAAATGGATTCAGCCCATTTTCAATCTCCCACTTATCAGGCAGGGTATCGCCGTCGGTGTCTGGATCAATGGGGTTAGTTGCGGCCAGAGCGGCGGCACTCCCGTTGCCGATAGTCTGGCAGTCCTTAACCCGCAGGTAATCAGGCTGCCTTACATTAACCATAAAAGTTTCACCATTCTCAAGGATAACAGCACAGCCGTATCCTCCAGCGCGGACGGCAAGCACGGGCGTTTCAAAGACAAGGTTGGTTTTGTCTCCATCGCCGCAGCCATCCCCCCAGGCGAAGACTGTGTTGTCCCAGCGTAGGATAATGCAATTATTTTTTCCGCAAGCGAGCTGAACCGCATTTGTGGCAAGTGCGGCATGTGTAACCTGATTGTCACTATCGTCTCCCCATACCACCACGGATCCGTCGTCAAGAAGCGCGGCACTGTGATTTTCTCCTGCGGCTATGGCGACAGCGTTTGTGACATTGACCGGCACGTTGGTCTGCCCGTGGTAATTGCGGCCCCAGGCAACTACATGGCCATCGTCTAACAAAGCCAGGGAGTGTTTGTTTCCGGCCGCGACCGCTTCGGCGGCAGCCATGCCCAGAGGTTGATTGGTCTGCCCCGCGTAACTGTATCCATAATAATAGTATGACCGGACACTCTTGTTTGTCAAAAGGGCGACCGTATGCCCCCAGCCGCAGGCTACCTGTTCGACTGGCGCTTCAAAGTTTTCATTCTGCATCGGCTCGTCCGCGCCCGACCACCATGAAACCAGTGCCCCGGAATCGGTAATCGCACTGCGATGGCTGGCGCCGGCGGCGACTGCGATAAAATTAGTAGCGAATTCTGGCGGAGCTACATAAGTCCTCCATGTTCTAAATTCGGAGACACCTCCCTCTTCATTCAGACAGAGTGCCTTGGAACCATCGGTGTGATATGAACTTAGTGCCAGAGGTTCGGCAACGGGAATATAAAATGAGGATATGTTTTCGTTCACGCCCCAGGCAAAGAGGTAAAAATTGTTCACTTCGTCAAAATCGTCACTTTCATCCCCGTCACTATCAGACCGCCACGGGTCGGTGCCATACTCCCGTTCCTCTTTATCCGTCAAGCCATCGCCGTCAGAGTCGACTTCATTCGGATTTGTGCCGTAAGAGATGGTACTGAAGGTGGTGTTTGTATAGACACTTTCGAAGATTTCTACATAGTCGCCGATTCCATCGCCATCAGAGTCGTTGGTGTTGATATTCGTGAAATAAAGTCTGGTTTCGCGACCATCGCTGATACCATCGCCATCATCGTCGTTCAACAGCCAGCATTCATAAAAGCGGCTCTGACGGTTGGTATAGCCATCATCGTCCACCCATACATGACGATTTGTTGAGAGATCAATGGTCTCAACATCGGCGATGCTCCACAATCCGGTGTTGAGGTTTTCGCAGGTGAAAATTTCAAGTTTATTTGTGGCGAGTCCGCTATCAGGCCAGCCGATAGTAAGCTCTACTGTATTATTGGTCTTCGGTTCTATGGAGGTAAAAATTAAATTGGTAACCGTTACCTGTGAAGACATAGCCATCATCACAGGTGCCGCCATTGCCTCCAGCCTAGCAAGTGCCGATAAATCAATATAATCAAGGAGGTTTGCCTCTCCGACTATAACCTTATATTGCATGACCACTCGTCCGGGATCAAAGATTGCAGCAAGATAGTTTTGATACTCTGTGTTATAGAGATCGAAGTTCGGGTATATTTTTCTAACAACCCAGTCGGATGTATATCCCTGCTCGCGGGAGATACGCGCCAGTTCAACATCCGAATCACTCGCAATAACCAATTCCCGTCCCAGACTGTCGCGATCCTCATATATCCACAGGAATGTGCTGTACTCATCCTTTGACTGCGAAACGAGAAGGGTTTTCATAAATTGGCGAGATAACTCATTCTCATCAGGGATATAAATCGTTCTTCCCGGTTGAAACAGAGTGAAGTCAGCTGCGGGTGGCGCAATATAGGCGAAGATATTCTGATCCTGGAGATATTGTTCAACCAACCCTTCAATATCGTTTACGGCATTGTTGGTGGTGTGTGTATATAAAAACCCTGAGAAAGGATCTTTCTCAGGCGCGGCCTCTGTATCCTTACTTGATGGAGCTGCACTGCAAACAGGAACGTTGCAGATTTCTTTGAGCCCCCCACCTGCGCCTCAAATTTCAAAGAACCATTGTCCATCACTGATATCAATCTGATCATTGCTTTTGTTATAGAGAGTTTCATACCATTCTCGGGCAATGCCTTTTCCTGACCAAGCGTAACGAGTTTTTTCAGCAGTGCGGCATCCAGCTGCTTTGTATATCCTTTTTTGGGAAGACGTTTAACCGACTCAACCTGCCTGCTCGCTTTCACAAGCCGTCCGGAAAGCATTTTATACATCTTCTCGGGCAAATCAATTCGGCAGATTTTGATTGTATTTTCAGGTGCTCCGCCTAGCGCCCATATCACACTGCCACCGCTTAAATTCAGCATGTCGTAACATACTGGCAGCTGGTTCTTGGGAAAGGATGCCGGATGCAAAAATCACAATACTCTCATTATTCTCGGTAACCACCAGACCTCCAACCTGACAGTGTGTGGTATTATCTCCACTCTCTCCGGGAATATCATAAAAGTTTTTGGAGCAGATCTTTTGCCCATTCGCCGCCCACTTGCTGAATTGAAGAGCCCGCGGATAAGCATCGCCATGTGCCAGCGTATGAAAAACACCATCCTTAACAACTATACGCTGATCAAAGTTGTGGCTGACATACCAGCCGTTAACCACCTTATTTACGCCCGAAAGAGATAACAGGCTGAAATATCCCGCCTGATGACGTTTCCCATCCGCCCATAGCATGGTATGTCCGCAATAGACCGCAACTCTATCAGATGATTCATTATAAATAATACGCGAGGTGCCTGCACCACCGGGATCGCCCTTGGATTTAAGAATCTTATGATCTTCAGCACCAAAAAGGAGAGTGTCGAAAACTTTTTTTCCCTTATCATTAAATCCTGCCACCCGGAGATACAACAACCAGCGGTCGTCTTCCCCAGCGCCCTATATTTATGTCTGACTGTTCTCGGGAGGGTTGCGAACACACGGGAATATCAATCTCCTGAACATAGAGAGTCTTCGAGAGGATCCGACAGATATGATCACGCCACGACTTCTCCATTCCAAGAAGCGTCTTTGCTGTATTCAGTTGTGATGACTTGTCAATATAGAGCAGAGACCGCAGTTTTCTGTATCGTTGTGCCGAGGAGAGAAGGTAGTCCACAAAGCTCTGAGCCAACGCCTGGTTAAGTGCTGAGTTCATACCGATGAAAGCGGACTCAGGCAGAAACCATGCGGAGATAAGATCGGGGCAGAGCTGGTTTTTATCCATGACCGATTCCTGAAGGGCCAGCATGCGCGAGCGGATAGCCCTCTCTGCCATGTTGGACTCACGTCGCGGCACCTTCTCGTGCATGTCGCTGGACTCAAAGAAAGATGCACAACCTTCACGCATGAAGACCGAAACCTCGCGTCCTCCACCGCCCAACTCCAGCAATGCGCGTACAGATTCTCGTTGCATCACTCTTAAATCAACTTTCTGCATTAACAGAGTTGAATCCACTTCATCCGCACGGATATGAACATCGGCAATCCTGCCCCCTGCAAGTATTTGATGAAAGGCGGAACTAGCACAATCAAGGCCAGCTACCGCTTTGAAACCAGCCCTTGTTTTATGAATAGTCAGAGAGAACTCTTGTCCATTACGTACCACCGGGAAACCAACTACGCGTGGTAAAATTTCCAGCATGCGCTCTGTATAGCGAGCTGCCTGAGCCGTCAGCCCTTGAGAGACATTACTACGAACAGTGTAATGGCCTGCTTTGTGTGACCAGAAGCCTTGTGCATCGCGTTTAATCTGAGCAGCAAGAAACTCCAATCCGCTCTCCTCCGCTTTCGTCCACGCCCATGCAAGCCGCTGTGAATCTACAGATTCACTCATACCCCGAAGAGAAAAAATAACAACAAAAAAGACAATAAAATAAATCCGCTTTTTCATTTTAAAAATGTATCAAACTTGATAATTATTAACAATATGCTTTTTGAAACAGACAGCTCATTTTAAGTAAAAAATGGTTCTTCCTTGATTTTTATGGGGCAAATAAATATTTCGCAAATTGCGTGGCGGGGTCAAAGCACAAAGAAAATTGTTGCTGGATAAATATATTTACAGTAGAGGATATCATCCGAAACAGATTCCCCATAAGCTAATGAATTAACGATAACCCGGAGATAACGGGATCTATTCATGTCGGGTAAAGTTGTAATATTAATAACGATTTTATCGACATCCTGGGAAACAACAGAGGCTTCAACACCTTCGATATTAACAGATATGAGATCCTCGGGTCCGGCGCAGATGCCATAGCCTGTTATGGTTAAGGGGGTAGCGTCTGGATGACTAGAGGTGATACGAGCAGGCGTGATATCAGTTATGACAGGGCTGTCAATCTCGACACTCGGCATTGCGAAGGTCACCCCGCCCACAAGCGGGTTTGAGTCATCGGCTTCAACGCTCTCACCGACAAAGAGGATATCATCATGCAGATCGCTGTTTGCATCGCCAGATGCGACAGAGTATCCCAGACTCATATTGATTTTACCGGTTATCCTGAAACCTGCATCAATATCCGACGCTTCTGGTGAGAGATCAATGGTCTCATTTCCATTGAAATACTGACCACCAAATTGGATATGCACCGCACCATCCTCGCTGGCAGTGCTATAATTGGCCTCCCCCAGTATGATATCAGCCACACCATCGCCATTCAGGTCTGTAATTCCTCGCACTGTTTTTCCGAGTGAATCACCACCCGTCACTTGCATTAAGGCATCTTCTCCCGTGACAGAATG
>Ga0307990_1004268_pt1 | contig 10550 bp, 9 predicted proteins | sample EllFjometagen129_FD_203168 | JGI IMG/M metagenome (GOLD analysis project Ga0307990, IMG submission 203168) | Marine microbial communities from Ellis Fjord, Antarctic Ocean - #129 | ecosystem: Environmental > Aquatic > Marine > Unclassified | place: Southern Ocean | collected 2014-10-08
CGGTGACGGAACAACCACCGCGACTATCCTCGGCGAATCCATCTTTATCGAAGGTCTCAAAAACATCACAGCCGGTGCAAACCCCATGCAGGTTAAACGCGGTATCGACAAAGCAGTCGCAGCCATCGTTGAAGAACTCGCAAATAAGAGCATCGTTATCGAGTCCACCAAGCAGATCCAGCAGGTCGCCACATGTTCTGCTAACCAGGACGTCGAGATCGGCAAGATCATGGCCAAGGCTATGGAAAAGGTCGGTAAAGATGGCGTTATTACCGTTGATGAAGGCCAGTCGCTAGAGACCACCGTTGACCTGCTCGAAGGTATGCAGTTTGACAAAGGCTACCTCAGCCCGCACTTCGTCAACAACCCCGAAAACATGACTTGTGTTCTTGACAAGCCTTACGTTCTTATCTTCGAAAAGAAGATCAGCACTATCAAATCGCTCGTACCGCTTCTCGAAGCAGTCGCCAAGAAATCACGTCCGCTGCTCATCATCGCAGAAGACGTCGAAGGCGAAGCACTGACAACCCTCGTCGTTAACAAACTCCGCGGCGTTCTCAATATCGCAGCCATCAAGGCTCCGGGTTTTGGCGACAGGCGTAAAGCATTGCTTCAGGACATCGCATTGCTCACAGGCGGCCAGGCAGTATTCGAAGACCTTGGCATGGACCTGGAAAAGATGGACATCGCCCAACTCGGTCAGGCCAAACGCATCACCATTGACAAAGACAGCACGACCATTGTTGAAGGCGCAGGCTCTACCAAGGACATCATGGCCCGCATCGAACAGCTCAAAAACGAGATCGAGTCTACTACCAGCGATTACGACCGTGAAAAACTCCAGGAACGTCTCGCCAAGCTCGCAGGCGGTGTCGCGCAGATCAATGTCGGCGCAGCCACTGAAGCAGAGATGAAGGAAAAGAAGGCCCGCGTAGAAGACGCACTCCACGCATGCCGTGCTGCTGTCGAAGAAGGCATCCTTCCCGGCGGTGGAATCTCTTCGCTCAAGGTTCTCGGCGTTCTCGATAAACTCAAATGTACTGGCGACGAAAAGGTCGGCGTAGAGATCATCAAGAGAGCTTTGCTTGCTCCGATCAAACAGATCGCAACAAACGCGGGCCTCGACGGTTCGATCATCGCTAAGGAGGTCATGGACAACGAAGACTTCAACTATGGCTATGACGCCCTGAACAAAAAGTTCGGCGACATGATCAAGTTCGGGGTAATCGTCCCGACAAAGGTCGAGCGTACCGCACTGCAAAACGGTGCATCCATCGCATCACTGTTGCTCACAACAGACGCAGTAGTAAGCGAGATCCCTGAAGACAAACCCGCAATGCCGCCAATGCCAGGCGGTGGAATGGGAATGTAATTGATTTTCAAGCGGGCTTCTAAACGGAGCCCGCTTTTTTTTCGTAAAGCCAGTATTTTATGAAAGGTCAAGACAATGTTTAATCACAGATCTCAATCTAACCCGCTTACCCGGGCCACTGCCTCGGTAGCCGGTATGGTTTTAATTGCCGGTTTGATGCTTATCGGTTTTGCTTTTCTGGTATTTGTCCTTAAGGACTTCTTCGCATTACTCGCCGCGATGTTATTCATCATGGCTGGCATCGGCACGATTGGTTTTGCAATCAAACTGTTCATCGCTTCCAGAAGACTCGGCAATCTGTCCAGGTCTCACGCAGAATACCGCGAAAACGTAAGAATACACCACCGCGGCACAGACAGGCAAAGCGACTTCATGAATTTCTAAATACAGAAATTAACTAGCAATAAAAAAGCGGACTTTTTTAACGGAAGTTCGCTTTTTTTTGTAACGTTGCTTGTTGTTTTGCGTCTATTATTGTAGTCTGATGTGGGTGATTTTGTTTTTTTAGAGGAAATTTGAAATGTGTATATCTGCGAGGCGTTTTCGGTCTTTGTTTTTTTGCCTGGTGTTTGTTATTATTTGCATTGCGGTTCTGCTTTCGATAGCAGCGAAGGATTCGGATACTCCTAAAATTTATGTGAGGAAATACAGGTTAAGGCATCCGGATCAGAAAATATCGGTTGCGATCGGGAAGACATTAAGAGGCGAGTTTGCAGATCCGCCACCCAGTTTTTTTAGCAGATTCAGACGCAGAAAGAAAATAAAAAAGCCTAAAACTCAGATTATATTCGGGACCACTACCGAATTGGGAATTGTTTTCTTAGCAAATAAGAGTAAACAGAAGCAAGTCGATAAGGTTATGAAGGAGAAATTCGGCAAGCTGCTTCGGCCTGAAAATCTATATGATCTAAAATCCGTTGCCACTATCGACACTTTTGCAGAAAATGTAAGAAAGATCACAAAAGACGTTTTCACGAGGCAAAAGTTTATCTTTTTGATCAAGCAAGATATTGACGCTATCGCCGCCGACCTTGGCGATTTCGTTAAGACCTATACCAGAAGCGATGTTCCTAATGAACTGCGGATACGAATACTTGATGCCCTTGATATGTATCTGTATTATAATTTTAGAGCAGAAAAGATCAGGTATCAGGAAAGGATTTACCTGGATTTTGATAGCAGAATCAAATCGCTGAAAATGAAACTATGGCAGGTCATCGCGAAGAAACCGCTGACTAAAGAGGAAAAACAAACTTTTGAAAAACAAAAAAAATGGATATATGATCAAGCCAAAAAAATCATAGTGGATTCTGAGCTAAATAGAATTGTCGAGATGAACAGGGTCGATATAGTATTCGAAGATGTCCTGAATGGTTTTTCATTGCAGCCGATGGAAGAGAAGATGTTTGATGATTTTAAAAAGAAATTGCTTGCCGAGAAAGAAATGAATCATTTTGCCTGTACTGCAGAAACCTGGTCAACGCAAATCGGAATGAAACTGTACAATAAAAACTACAACAGGCGGAATGGAAAGTGGAAGTTTCCATTTGCAGTAGTGAATGGGTTTACCGGCAGGGGTGACAATTTTGACTATGATTTTGTAAGCGAAAAACCGTATCTGTCGACTTCTGTGCAGTTGTATGGTATTAACAGGCCAGGGAAGGTGCATGCCTATGATATTACGACCAGGTGGAGGAAGATCAAGATTCCGGAAAGTGTTGAGACTTCTAAACAACTTGTTGAGTGGCTAACAGAGCAGGATAAAGGTGATTTTTATTACGATCTGGATAACGAGTCTATTCTGTGTTGTAGAGGTGCAAGGATGGCAGTGCTGGATGTTCATAACTTCATTGAATCGGATAAGGTTCCCACAGAAAAGCTCGTCGAAACTATTAAGGCAAACCCAATCACAGAGTTTTCGGTATCCGGATACAAGGTTCTGGGCGATTTCGGATCCAGTATTGAAAACTACTCGGTGGTTCCGATGCTAGCGGTAGAAAGCAAAACCGGTGAGATAGTAGTTTTAAGATTCAGGAATATGGATCATCTTTCAACGTACCCGCTGAGCATGACCGTTCGGTGTAGATTCGACGGATGGGATAAATTATGGTTTGACAGTTTTATAACCGGCGAACTTAAAGAGCACAAAGATTAAGAGTTATTGTGGGCCAAGCCATCGGGCACGGAGTGACCGATGGCACCCATCTTATTTATTTGTGGCTAAAACGTCCTCAACCAGCTTCTGCATTTCATTTTCGTTTTCTGTGATGGATTTAACGAGCTTGAACTGTGTTCTGCACCGGTCGAGATTGTGGTTTTCGCGGTGTATCTTGAAGTATGTATCGCCTGCAAGATAGTCTGTCAGGAATCGCGTTCCGATCATCAGCGTTATCATCTTGCTGCTAAAGGCTAGGTGCTTAATTTCTGCTGGGTTAAGGAACTCGCCCGCTGTCTCCAGGTACCCGCGAAGGATCGCCCCGAACCTTTCCATTTTCATCCCGACTTTCGACAAATCCGTCTCGTCCTCTTCCGTCGGTGAAAGTGTCGTACGCAAAATGTCACCAAAATCATAAAGTGCAAGCCCCGGCATAACGGTGTCAAGATCGATAACGCAAATTCCTTCGTTTGTCTCATCGTCGATCAGAACATTGTTGATCTTCGTGTCGTTATGCGTGATCCGCATCGGTATTTCGCCCTGGGCTATAAGGTTTGGAAAAACATCAAAAATCCAGCTGTGTTCCTGGAGGAATTCAATTTCAGATGCTGCATCTTTCGCACGTCCGCAAACATTAGCTTTCAAGGCTTCCTCAAACGCGGCATAGCGTTTCCGGCCGTTATGAAAATCCGGGATAGTATCAAATAATTGCGGGCCCGGCAGATCGACAAGCATCTGATGAAAATTACCCAGTGACTTCGCCGCCTGGTATGCCTGATCGAGATTTTTCATAACATCGTAAGTCTTCGCCCCTTCGACAAAAATATACAAACGCCAGTGATTGCCATCCCCATTGACATGATACATCTTACCGTTAGCAGCAGGTATCACAGTCAGCACCCGCCTGTCAACATCGTCAAGACCCTGGGCCTCAAGCTTTTCCCGAATATGGCTCGTAACCCGCACAATATTATCCATCAGCTCAGCCGGATTCTTGAAAACATTGTGGTTTATCCGCTGTAGGATATAACGAACATTCTCCCCGCCCTTATCGCACGTAACCGCAAAGGTATCGTTGATATGGCCGCTGCCATAAGCATCAGCTTCGACAAAGGTTCCCTCAACCTGAAAATTGCCGAATATCTCGCTCAAATTATAATTCATCATCAATCCCAATATTCCAAAAACAACATAACTATATTAAATGGGTTTTCTGAACAGTTCTAGACCTCAGGTTCCCAAACCACCAAACTAAAGGCAAGTACAGCTATTACCGAAACAGAACATTATATCCAATTTACCAGCAAAAGTAAAGAAGATTCTGATTCCGCACAAAAGTTTCTCTGTGTAGTCCAGAATGCCGATTAACAATAAAACGTCATGTTTTTAAGGATTATTTCTGGATTATGACCAGATTTACTGCTAAAATAGAAACCATTAAGGCGATTTCCGGACATTGATGCCTTTTTATAGGATAGCCTCGGCCGCAAGGCCGAATCGTAAATTATACAATATACAATAATCATTATACATTTAAACTGGCCGATAGGTCAGTTTGAGTAACGGGGAAATTTTGATGTTTAATTTTAAATACAGCTCGAATCCGCTCACCCAGGCCACCGCCGGTGCCGCCGCGGTGGTGTTCATTGTTGGAATGCTTCTGCTTGGCTTTGCATTGCTGATATTCGCATTGCCCGAGCTTTTCGCTACAATTGCGTCGTTGTTTTTCGTCCTTGCCGGGGTAAGCACTATCGGTTTTTCGATAAAGCTGCTAATCGCGTCCAAGAGAATTGATGATATGACAAAGCCCAGGGACGACTACCGCGAAAATGTCCAGATCCATCGCGGCCACGACGACTCGGAACAATGATATGGGTGGGGTAATTTTGTCAAACTAAACTTCAAAAGTTTAGTTTGACATATCTCTCGTACAGACTTAAACTTATCTCTGATTGAGTCCGGTAATTGCTAATATGCCGGGCTGAATAATCAATAAGAAATAATCAATAATAAATTCAGAGGTGCGATCATGGATCCTTCTATTTTTAAAGCATATGATATTAGGGGTTTATACCCGGAACAGTTGGACGAAGAAGCCGCGTGGAAGATCGGTCACGCGACGGCTAAGTTTTTACGCTCGCTGCTGCGAGGCTACGAACGCGGACAGGCCAATGCACAAAGTCTCTGTGTCGGCCGCGACATGCGTACCCACAGCCCCTCGATCACCAATGCACTTATCGCTGGCATGAATGCCACCGGCGCAAACGTCATCGACGTCGGCATGATCGACACGCCCCAGATGTATTTTGCCATTAACCATCTTGGCACATGCGGCGGCGTGCAGGTTACCGCTTCGCATAACGGACCGGCGTACAACGGCTTTAAAATTTCCGGCATAAACGCAAAGCCCGTCAGCGGAGACACCGGCCTTAACGAGATCAAGCACATCGCCACTGCACTGCTGCATACAAAGGGCGTCTCCGACGGTTCCGTTGAAAGATGCGACATTACCGCCCCTTATAGAGATCATGTACTCAAATTTCTCAACCCCGGACTAAAACCGCTGAAGATCGTCATCGATGCATCAAACGGCATGGCCGGAAAGAGCGTTCCGGAAATATTCTACGACCTTGATATCGACATCATCCCGCTAAACTTCGAACACGATGGCACGTTTAACCATCCTCCAAACCCGCTCGTCGAGGCGAATTTGGAGGAACTTAAAGATACCGTCGTCGCCGAAAGAGCCGACTGCGGTGTTTGTTTCGACGGCGATGCCGACAGGCTTATGATGGTCGATGAGAACGGCAGAAACATCGGATGCGATCTGCTCACGTCGCTGATGGTACCGTACTTCCTGGAGAAAAATCCAAACTCAGCGATCGTCTACGACCTTCGCTCCAGCCACGTCCTACAGGAAGAGATACTCAAACACGGCGGAATACCGCGTCGTGAAAGAGTCGGCCATTCGTTTATAAAGAAATCACTTCGCGACAGCCATGCCGCATTCGGCGGTGAGCTTAGCGGACATTTCTACTACCGCGACAATTTCTACGCCGACTCCGGTATGATAACACTGGTTCACATGCTAAACATTCTCAGCCAGTCGGACGTGCCGCTCAGCGAGCTTATCGAGCCTCTCCGCCGATACAGTTCTACCGGTGAAGTCAATTTCGAAGTTGACGATAAAGAAACAAAGATGAAGGAACTGGCAAGAGTTTACAGCGAAGGCCAGGTCGACGACCTTGACGGAGTAACGGTACAGTTTAAGGACTGGTGGTTCAACTGCCGGCCAAGTAACACAGAACCGCTGCTAAGGCTGATCATCGAGGCAAAGTCAGATGACCAGCTCGAAGAAAAATTCGAAGAACTAAAAAGACTGCTAGGCGAACCGGTAGACCACTAAAACGTTCGAATGTTGGTGCGGACCTGTGTATCCGCCCGTTAAGCTTACTATAATCAATAATCCCGCCAGCTAATAGCTAATGGCTAAGGGCTATCTAATCAGACTTTTGGAGACAGAGTAATGAATAATTCACTACCAGGTTTTGACATTGGAACACAGGAGTCGGCAGCTATTGGGATTGTATTTATTCTGATATTTATGCTAATCGGCTTAGTAGTTTCAATCATTTCGGCTGTTGTCTATTGCAAGATATGTTCGAAGACGGGTTATCACTGGGCTTTGGGACTTCTGATGTTTGTTCCAATCGCTAATCTGGTATTGCCTTTGGTACTGGCCTTTAGCGAGTGGCCGATACACAGAGAGCTAAGGGCCTGCAAGAAACAAACAGGGGGCAGTTATTAGCTAAAAGCTAACGGCTAGCGAAGAAACGGATTGCTGTCCTTTTCCAGTGATATGGTCGTCGTGAATCCATGACCGGGGTATACCTTGGTCGCTGGCGGCAGTGGCAGCAGTTTTTCCTTAATGCTGTTGATTAACTGTCTGTGGTTTCCGCCGGGAAAATCGCTTCTGCCCACCGAAGCTTCAAAAAGCGTATCACCGGAAAATAGAACATTGTCATCGCGGCAGTAAAGGCTGATCCCGCCGGGTGTATGTCCGGGTGTCTCCAGCACTTCAAACTCGATCCCCGCAAACGAAATCTTCTGCTCGCCGTCTAGTATAGTATCACCCGGTTGAGTCTTGAAGTTTATCCCTACAAGTGCTGACAGATTCATCGCGGGGTTTGTCAGCATTTCCGCGTCATTTTTGTGTATCACTACCTTGATGTCGTGGAATTCTCTGCGAAGATCTCTTACTCCTACAATGTGGTCGGCATGACCGTGTGTAAGTATGATCGCTTCCGGTGTAAGACCCATTTTCTTCAGGTAGCCGATAAGCTCGGAGTTTTCCAGCCCGCTGTCGATAATAACACATTTCCCCTCGGCCTTATCGCAAGTAAGTACATAGCCGTTAGTCTGCATTTCACCAAGAACAATATCATGTATATTCATTGTTAACTCCCACGCCCGTCGAAGCAGGTAAAATATGATCAAATTTTCAAAGGCCGTATCTTAGCAAACAGCAACCCAAATAGCCCGAAAAAAATCAAACTAATTACGTCGATCAGGTGGGATAGATGAAAATGATTTTCTTTCACCCATGCAGTTCTGTTAGGCGGGGCGATCTCGCATAATAATACAGCCAATTTGCCCGCTATGTCAACAATGAACTTTCTGGAAATATTTGTTTCTTAAACAATGCGGGACTTTCTTCTTAACTCAGTAGTACGAATTTCGTATTCTTATGTGCATGTAAGCCGCAGAAAATTCTGACTGACAAAAACCTAATGGAGGAAAACGGACTAGAAACTGCAAGGTTTGACTAGTGAATTTCGCTAACTATTAGCATCAAGCAAAAAAAACTTGACAAGTTTGTTTTTTCCGGCCAGAATTGGTGAAACTTACTAATTATGATTTTTTTGGAGATTTCAGAATGGCTGGTTACTGTGGGACTATACTGAGAGTTAATCTCAGCACTTCGGAAATCAAAAAGGAAGAACTGGATCCTGATCTCGCAAAGAAATTCGTTGGCGGCAGGGGGCTTGGGACGTATTTTATCGCTAAGGAAGTTGACCCCAAAGCTGACGCCCTGAGCGAGGCCAACAAGCTGATATTCGCCACCGGACCGCTTACCGGGTCCAAGGCTCCGACGGGCGGTCGTTATATGGTCGTTACCAAGTCGCCGCTTAGCGGGACAATCGCATCGTCTAACTCGGGCGGTTTCTTCGGCGCAGAACTAAAGAAAGCCGGATACGACCTGGTCATCTTCGAGGGCAAATCCGCAAAACCATGCTACTTGTCGATCAAAGATGACGCGGTAGAACTTTGCGACGCGACGGAGTACTGGGGCATGAAGGTTTCCGAGGCGACGGACATGCTCACCGAAGCATCTGGCGATTCAAAGTCGCGCGTGTCGATCATCGGACCGGCAGGCGAGAAATTGTCATTGATTGCTTCGATAATGAATGAGAAATACCGGGCAGCCGGAAGAAGCGGGGTAGGTGCGGTGATGGGCAGCAAGAATCTGAAAGCCGTCGTCGTACGCGGAACCGGCAGTGTGGAATCGGCTGACGAAGAAAAGACTAAAGCAGTAATAAAAGATGTCCTGGCAAAGATCAAGGAAAACGCCGTTACCTCGACCGGACTTCCGACATACGGAACGGCTATCCTTGTAAATGTCATCAACGAAACGGGAATCTACCCGACCAGAAACTTCCAGGAGTGTTATACTACCAAAGCCGACCAGGTCTCCGGCGAAACTCTCGCCGAGAAATACCTCGTTAAGAACACCGCCTGTTACGGCTGTCCGATAGCATGCGGACGGCATTGCAGGGTTGACGGTGTGGAAGGCGAAGGCCCGGAATACGAAACGCTCTGGGCGTACAGCACGGACTGTGGAGTGTACGACCTGCCGGCGGTGATCAAGGCAAACAATCTTTGCAACGATTATGGTCTGGACACGATCTCGGCTGGTGCGACTATCGCGTGTGCGATGGAGCTTGTTGAGAAAGGCCTTATCAAAGCAGTTGAACTGGGCGGCACACCGCTTGAATTCGGATCGTCCGAAGCGATTGTCGAATGGACCCGTAAGATGGGCGAAGGCGAGGGGCTGGGCGCTAAGATGGCTGAAGGGTCATACCGATTTGCCGAATCATACGGCGCGGCGGAACTTTCGATGTCGGTTAAGAAATTGGAACTGCCCGCATACGATCCGCGCGGGGTGCAGGGGTACGGGCTTAACTGCGCGACAACAAATCGCGGCGGCTGTCATGTACGCGGATATTTGATCGCGCCTGAGATACTCGGACTTCCGGAAGGGATTGACCGATCGTCTACCGAAGGAAAATCGGTATGGGTAAAGGGTTTTCAGGACCTGACCGCGGTGATCGATTCGCTTGGGATGTGTTTGTTCACTTCGTTTGCTATCGGCGCCAGCGAATACACGGATCTGTTTAACAGCATCGTCGGCGAAAGCTGGACAAGTGATCAACTCATGCAAGCCGGTGAACGAATCTGGAACATCGAAAGGCAATTCAACCTTGATGCCGGTATCGAACCGTGTGAAGACAAACTGCCAAAACGAATACTTGAAGAGGCGATACCCGAAGGCCCGTCAAAAGGTCAGAAAAGCAAGCTGGGCGAACTCCTTGGACAATATTACGCAGACCGCGGCTGGACAGAAGATGGGATACCAACGCCGGAAAAACTCGCGGAACTCGAACTGGCATAATAAAAGTTTTGTTGCGGATAAGAAAGTTAATGCATGCTTTTAGAAGTAAGACTTTTTGCGACCTTCAGGCAGGGACGTTTCAAAATGAAAGAAATTCAACTGCCTGAAGGTTCTCTTCTTGGAGAGCTTCTCGTGAACCTTGATATAAGCAAAAAGGATGTAGGGATACTTTTGGTTAATGGTAGACACAGTAACGAAGATGCAATTCTAAACGCCGGTGATATTGTAGCGATCTTTCCGGCAGTCGGGGGCGGCTGATGCTGACTGAAAAAGAAATTTCAATTGTAGCC
>Ga0307990_1004269_pt1 | contig 10549 bp, 10 predicted proteins | sample EllFjometagen129_FD_203168 | JGI IMG/M metagenome (GOLD analysis project Ga0307990, IMG submission 203168) | Marine microbial communities from Ellis Fjord, Antarctic Ocean - #129 | ecosystem: Environmental > Aquatic > Marine > Unclassified | place: Southern Ocean | collected 2014-10-08
CACGGGAACTCACTCAGACCTATTCAAATAACAGCCCAACAAATGAAGTCAGCTTATCGGTCGCTCCCGCCGTCGCTCTGCGAGCTATGGCGGACAGGCCGCTCCCGAACGCTGCTTCGAGACGTTCTGCTGTAATAATATGCTGATGAAAATCTACAAATGGGGTGGACTCTGGAAATACATCAAATAGAACGGGATGGGTCAGCATTTCAACAGCCTGTAAATGAACAGGATCTGCAGTTGAAGCTATCCTCTACGTTATCTAACGAAAAGATTGTTGAGGTGACGGAGTTGAAGGCCGGCCTGTTCAATAATACGTACCGTGTTAACACTTCACAAAATGCCTATATTTTAAAAGTGGCGCCGGAGAGAGGTGCCGATGTCTTCTATAATGAACGTTATTTGATGCAGCGGGAACGATCTATCTCCCAGCAACTGCAATCAGTCAGTTCGTTGATTCCTGAGTATCTATCATTTTTCACAGTAGGTGGTCGTGATGCCTTTTTACAGCCCTTGATTGAGGGCAGACTTTGGCATGACGTTATCTCCTCACTTTCTGAAGAGGAAAACGCGGAGCTGTGGAAGCAACTAGGGGTGTTTGCCAAAAAATTGCACACTTGTTGTGGGGAACAGTTTGGTTATCCTGCCCCTTTCAAAGGCGTTAGTCACTGGTCTCAGTTTATTGCTGATAATGTTGAAGGCCTAGTTGAAGATTGCCGACGACTCAATGTTTTATGTGAAGAAATAGAGGTTTATCGCGGTTACTTGCCGCATTTTTTCCAAACATTGGATCAGGTTAAAACGGCGAAACTGCTACACGGTGATCTCTGGCCCAAAAATGTCATTATTGATGGAGCCGGCGCGGATATTCATCTAAAGGCGGTATTCGATGGTGAGCGAGCTTTTTGGGGTGACCCAGCTAGTGATTGGGTTTTGATTCTTTACGGAGTGCCAGAGGCTTTTTGGCAGGGGTATGGGGAGAACTTACTGGAAATCCGTGACCCTGCTTGTATCGCTATTTATAAAGGCATGTATTTTATTTTAAATATTCTTGAAGCGGTTCGTTTCCAGGAATCCGATGAAGCGCCTAGAAAAAGATTATCAGCGATCAATAAGGAACTGGGCAACCATTTGAAATCCTTGGAAAAGTAATATGTAAACCGGCCCCGCTGGTTCAAGAAAAGGTGTCAGTCCTGAATGGCACTAAGTTAAAGAGATTCTAATGCATGCAAAATCAAATATGGATCATCTTTGACCGCAGATTGCGCTGATGTATACGGATGAAATACAGTGCGGATCTTTATAAAATAAAGGGTTCTAATCGATTTTATGGCTGTTGAGTTCTAAAAAGATGCTCCTGCCGGATCAGCCCCGAAGTCTCGGGGTAATAACGTTTATCTGCGTCATCTGCGGTTAAAAAATGCTTAACTTAGGCCCTTCGTTGCCTTCGTTTACTTTTGTAAAAAAATGATCAGCCGCCAGTTAAAAATCTCTCGATTCATCTCATGTCTCGGCGCTCGAATCACGCATCCTGTATCCCGAATCACGCATCCTGTATCCCGAATCACGCATCCTGTATCCCGAATCACGCATCCTGTATCCCGAATCACGCATCCTGTATCCCGAATCACGCATCCTGTATCCCGAATCACGCATCCTGTATCCCGAATCACGCATCCCGAATCACGCCACGCCGAAGAGTTTCAGCATGACGGCTTTCTGGGCATGGAGCCGGTTTTCGGCTTCGTCGAAGACAACGGACTGCGGGCCGTCGATGACCTCGGCAGTTTGCTCAGCACCGCGCAGCGCGGGCAGGCAGTTCATAAAGATGGCATCGTCCACAGCTTGCGCCATGAGCTCGGCCGTCACCTGATACGGCTTAAACACCTCAATCCGGGCGGCTTCCTCCTCTTTGGGAATGTGATAGCTCATCCAGGAGTCGGTATAGACCACATCGGCGCCTTTGACCGCCTCGGCGGGGTCGGCGGTAACCAGCAGCGCGGAACCGGATTCTTTAGCGAATTCGGCGCATTTTTCTGCAACGTCAGCGGCGGGCATGTGCCCTTCTGGAGAACCGACGCGGATGTTCATGCCGACTTGGGAGCAACCGTACATCAGCGAGTGAGTCACATTGTTGAATCCATCGCCCAGATAGGCCAGCGTGAGGCCTTTCAGATCGCCCTTTTTCTCTTGAATGGTCAGCAGGTCGGCCAGAATCTGGCAGGGATGCGAATTATTGGTCAGCGCGTTAATGATCGGAATGGTGGCATGTTCGGCCATTTCGAGAATGTCTTCATGTTTGAACAAACGCGCCATCACCATGTCGCACATGCGGCTGATGACCTTGATCGAATCTTCGATGGTCTCTTTTCCACCGCCCATAGGCGATGTGCTCATGTCGTAATAAATGGCGTGTCCGCCGAGTTGGGTCATGCCGGCCTCAAACGAGAGGCGCGTGCGCAGGCTCGGCTTTTCAAAAATCATCAGCAGGGTTTTTTGTTTCAGCACGTCGGCGTACTGCCCCGGCGCGGCTTTCACTTTCACCGCTAGGTCGAGCACTTCAAAGATCGCCTCCGGGCTCCAGTCTTTCAGGGAAATCAGGTGTTTCATAGGGTCTCCTCACAGTAGCCGCGAACTTTTGCATCGAGGCCAAAAATATTCAGAATCAGCGCCGAGCGGATCCACATGCCGTTGCGGACCTGCCGCCAGTACACCGCGCGCGGGTCGCTGTCGACCGCCACATCAATTTCTTTGCGGCGCGGCAGCGGATGCATAATCACCGCGTCCTTTTTCAAAATGCTCAGATGGTCTTTGGTGAAATAGAATTTCGAGGTGTCGATCCGACTGCTCTCGTTATCGACATCCCACTCGTCCTGAATGCGGGTCATATAGATCGCATCCACTTCGGGAATCACCTTTTCAAAATCATGGCAGACCTCGTACGAAACCTTTGCGGCATCGAGCTGGGCAAGAATGTCCGCGCCAATCTGCAGTTCGAGCGGCGCGACAAAATAGATTTTCACATCATTATATTTTGTCAATAGCCCGGCCAGCGAACGGGCGGTGCGACCGCGTTTGAGGTCGCCAACAAACGCCACGGTTTTCCCGTCGATGCCGCCGACCTTTTCGAAGCTGCGCTCCAGCGTGTAGATATCGAGCAGCGCCTGCGTCGGATGCTGGTCTTTTCCCGACCCGGCATTAATCACCGGCACCGGGCGCGAGGTGTTCGAAAGCATCCAGGCGATCCGCTCGGCGAACCCGCCAGCCGGGTGACGCATAATGATCAGGTCGGTATAGGAACTGAAGGTGCGAATGGTGTCCTCGGGCGACTCACCTTTCACTTCGCTGGACGTCGAGCTGTCGCGCACATTCATGCAATCGAGTCCGACGGTCTGGCAAGCAGAGTCGAACGAAAGGTAGGTGCGGGTCGACGGCTGGGAAAAATAGAGCATGGCGCGTTTATCAAACAGGCGGCTCTGCAAAAAGCTACACCCTTCGCGGGTTTTGGCGATCCGCCGCACGCAGGTGGCTAGCGAGCAGAGATCCTCCAGCATCGGACGACTGAACTGCTGTGCCACCAGTGCGTGATAGGTTTTCCCGTTCTCCAGAAAATAAGGCGCGCGTTCCTCAGGGGTGAACCCGCTGAACTTCTCCCATGAAACCTGATTTAATGCTTTCTCGTTCATTCACCCTCCATTTGCCAAACACTGGATAAATTTATAGGGAATTTTCCAACCATTGGAAACATGGAACCGCATTTTTCCAATCCTTGGAAGCCAGCTGAAGCCAAAACTACGAACCTTATTACTCCACTACTCCGCCTTACAAAGCATCTTGAGAACTTCACCCACAAACATACGGTGGAAGTCGCGGGCGGGATAGTGTTTGGGAATAATGGAATCGTCTAGGAATCCGGCCGGATCGAGATCCTGCACATAGAGCTTGCGGCACTCCAGTACCAGACGAGCCTCTTCGAACGCCACCGAGCCTCCATCTGTCCCGAACGGAGTCAGGCCAGCTTCGGCGGCCTTGTCGCAATCGCGTCCTGAATGAGCCCCGCAAATTTTGAGTGCAGTCCGATATTTTTCGTCAAAAAACGAAAGCGTAAAAACCGGCTCTTTTTCGACAAACTTCAGCGTGTGGCGTTGGGGACGAATAAAGGTGAAGACCGCCGGTTTAAACCAGATTTCGCCCATGCCGCCCCAGCTGGCGGTCATTGTGTTCCAGTTTTCCATGTTCCCGGCGGTGATCAGCATCCACTCCTTGCCAATCAGGCGAAACGGGCTTTCATTGAATTCAAGCGGATTTATTTCTCTGAACTTTTTCATTTTTAACTCCCTGTCTTTTTATTTTTTGCAACAAACCCACAACATGGTTTCTCCGCCAATGGAAAGGTGCTCCATCTCAATCGTCAAAAAGCCGACATTCCTCAGCAGTTCACTGTATTCCTCTGGCGTAATGTGGCTGTATGGCAACTCCACGCCCGCAAATTCTTTTGTGCCGCTAAACACCGGCTGCCCGGTGTACTGCTCCGACACCAGTGTAAAGTAAACCGTTCCGTTCAAACGAAGCATTCTGGAAAATTGCGAGAACGCCTTTTCCTGAGCCTCCATACTCAAATGAAAAAGAGAATAAAACGATGTAATCAAATCAAACGACTCGGCAGGGAAATCCAGGGCGGCTGTATCGGCCTGTACGAGTTGAGCTTCCGGAACTTTCTGGGCGGCCAACTTCAGCATGGAGGGACAAATATCACTGCCGGTCACCCGGTACCCGCGATCGGCAAAAACCCTTAAAACCGGAACCCCCGATCCACAACCCGCGTCCAACACATCCGCCTGCTCTGGCAACCCTTCCGTCAAACGATCAAGCTGTTCTGTATTATCAAATCCAGCCCGGCCCTCATCATAACCGGCAGCAAACCCGTCATAAATTGCACTGAGGTTCTCTATAGCGACTGAACTCATAATTCCTCCAACGTTTTCATGAACGTTCCATTTGATAGATTGCTAAAGAGGTTTAACCACGAATTCACTCTAATCAACACGAATTATTCCATCCTTTTCATTCACATAACCCGCACCCGTTGCGGATTGTTAGAATCCCAGCTTCATTTTTCATGACCGCGAAAAACGCTAAATTTTCGCGAAAAGGGATCGGCTAATATGCTTTCGCGCCTTTTTCGCGTTTTTCGCGGGCAAACAAATCATGGGCACCCCGAGGCCTGCGGCGGGGAAGATTCGCGTTTATTATGACTCGGCGCAGCCTGTGTGGCGAAGACGGTTAGCGGTTACGAATCACTCAAAACGTGCAAAGTATCCCATATTAACCTAGCGGTTTTCGGGCCGATGCTCGGTGCGGCCTGAAGTTCTTCGAGTGAAGCACGGCGCAACCGGGCGAACGAGCCGAAATGTTTTAAAAGCCGTTCTTTGGTCTTTTTTCCAATGCCTGAAATTTCATCCAGCGCGGATTCCTGAATCCGTTTGCGGCGCAGTTCGCGGTGATAGGAAATGGCAAAACGGTGCGCTTCGTCGCGCAGACCGGTCACGACAGCGCGCGCCGGAGAATCTTTCGGCAGGCGCAGAGCGGGCAGCTCGTCGCGCACCAGCTCTTCAAACTGTTTGGCGAGCCCAACGCTCGGCAGATCAATGCCCAGCTCGGCCAGCACCGCGCGCGCGGCCCGCAACTGAGTAATTCCGCCATCGACAATCAACAGATCAGGCATGGCCCCCTGCTCTTTCTGGAGGCGGCTGTAACGGCGCCTGACGGCCTCGGCCATCATGCGTGGATCATCGCTACCTTCCACCGTTTTGATGCGGAAGCGGCGGTAGCGCTGCGGTGTCGGCACACCGTCAACCGCCGCGACCATGCTGGCCACGGCGTAGGTGCCAGAAATGTTGGAAACATCAAAACACTCGATCACGCGCGACGGCTTTTTCAGCCCGAGTTCTTTGCCGAGCTCTTGGATCCCCAACAGCGCATCGGTTGTTTTCATTTTATCGGTTTTGCGGACCAGCGCGCGCTCTTTCACCGCACGGTGAAGCAGCAGCATCATATCGCGCAGCGCAGCGGCCTTTTCAAACTGATGGTCAGCAGCAGCGGCTTCCATCTGCGATCGAATTTCTTTAATGAACTCCGGCCGCTCGCCGCGCAGAAAAGCGCAGGCGGTTTCGACCCGCTCGCGGTATTGGTCCGGGGTCACCTTGCCGACGCACGGCGCGGCGCAGTGGCGAATGATGTCGTTGTTGCAGTGCTTATAGGTGTCCGCATCGGGAACCGCCGGGCGACACTGACGGATCCCGAAGCGTTTTTCGACAAATTCGAGCGCGGCGCGCGCGGCGGCGGCTGAGGCGTACGGCCCGAAATAGGTCGCGCCGTCTTTTTTATCAATCCGGCAGATTTCAAACTTTGGAAACGGTTTATTCAGATAAACCCGAAGCATCGGAAACCGCTTATCGTCCTTGAAGAAGGAGTTGTAGCGCGGTTTGTACTCCTTGATCAGCTTGCCCTCGGTTAGCAGCGCCTCGGCTTCGCTTTTGAGCACCAGCACATCGAAATCCTTGATGGATTTGATTAATCCGCGGATTTTTGGATCGGCCCGGTGAAATGTGCTTTCGCGAAAATAGCTCTGAACCCGCTTGCGCAGCGAAGCGGCTTTGCCGACATAGATGATGGTGCCTTCGCGCCCGCGCATCAGATAGACGCCCGGCGCGTCAGGAAGCTCCCTGATCTTTTTTTGAATGTTTTCCGGCCACTGCATGGCGGGTAGTCTAGCAAACATTTTTCCAATGTTTGGAAAAATTAAGGCCCCTTTTTCCACGGGTTGGAAAAAGCCAGCAAGCACCGGCTCTGTCGGCTCCAAGGGTTGGAAAACTAGAAGTGGTGGACGAGGCGAAGCGTGTAACGCTGGCCCTGCGGGCGATACTCAGCGCCTGTTTCAAAGTAGGCATTGAAAAACAGGTGGGTGTCTTTTGATAGACTCAGCAGTGCGCCCGGACCGACTGCAAAAATCTGCTCTTTCCCCGCAACCTTCTTGCCATCTATTTTCGAGGCAGTGATCTGTCGAAGCGCATACCCGTTGATTCCGAGGCGAAGCTTTTTCTCGATCACTTCATAGCTGGCGGCAAAGTTGGCGTGAACCGCCTGCCCGGCTTGCGAGTCATGAAGTGCACGCGAGTCGTTGGGGTCGTTATTTTTGGCGTTCCATAGGTAATGAACACGCGTAGAGACGGTCAGCTTGGGTGTCACAAAAAGGGTTCCTGCCCAGTAGGGATTGAACGAGAAAAAGTTCGCGCCGGGATTAAGCCCCCTGTTTTGCGAATATTTACCTGTCGGCAAGATAACTGAAAGTTCGATGCGATGCATAAACAGTGGGCCGTTCTTTCCCATGATCGGATCCCACTGCAGGAACGGGCCGACCAGCAAGTCGCCCAATCCGGTTCCATTATCGGGAACCTGCGGGACATCGCTATCGAACATGACAATCGGAAGCATGAGGTTCATCCCCCACTTGCCGCCGGCAAAAAGCTCCTGATCAGATTGGTAGACCAGCTGATTCATGCTGACCCACACATCGATGTTGTTATCGGGAAACGGAACATCCTTCAGGTTGTCAGCCGTGTAGAACTGCAGATACTCTTGAAAATAGAGTCCGGGGCCAGACGGCGGAGCCCCATCCATAAAACTGGTAAAGCCGAGGTTGACCGAGGGTTGATCGTACGCCAACGCTGGAACGGAAAATAAGGTGAGTAAAAACAAAGTGAAGACAAAACAGGCCAATGCTCTTTTCATGAAGTACTCCTGACTTTTTAGTATTCTATACCGTTCGAAAAACAGACTCTTTTCTACAGAATTTTCCAAGGTTTGGAAATTTTTCTTCTAGATTTTCCAAACCATGAAAAAACTTTACCAGCGAACAGCTCAAATCTGCGAACAGAAGAAGTTGCAAAATGATTCTGCTATCAATGATTTTGTAACCCGCGAGCTTTCTGCTAGCGTGAACCCATGAAAACAAACAATGCCTGCGCGTCTGCCCTTGCTGCCACGATGATTGCCAATGCCGCGCCGGCGGCCGATTCCCTGCGGGTGTATTTCGGTACCACAGCCGAAGGGGATCAGTGCGGAATTTACATGGCTCTGCTCGACACGCAGACCGGACAGCTGGGCGACGCGATTCGCGTCAGCAACTCCGTCCGCCCCGGCTTCATCGTCATCCACCCGGACGGCAAGCGCCTCTACGTCACCGAAGCGACTGGCAGCGCACCGGCCGAAGAAGGCGGATTTGTCAGTGCCTACCAGATTCAGGAGCCCGAAGGAACACTGGAGGATCTAAACACCGAGCCTTCCGGCGGAGCCGGCCCCTGCTACATTTCGATCGATCCGTCCGGCAAAACTCTGCTAGTGGCCAACTATAGTGAAGGCAGCTGCGCCGTGCTTCCTATCCTGCCGGACGGCAGGCTCGGAAAACCAACCGCGATTCGCCAGCACAGCGGCTCCGGCCCGAACCTCCAGCGACAGGAACAGGCGCACACGCATTCCTTTAACTGCGCTCCGGACGGAACGTTTGCCTTCGCCGCTGACTTGGGAACAGATAAAATTATGATCTACCGACTGACTGACGGGTCGCTCACTCCGGCGGATCCGGCCTCTATTCAGACCCTACCCGGGGCCGGCCCGCGGCACCTCACCTTCAGCCCAGACGGAAATTTTGTCTACGCCTCCATGGAACTCAACGGAACCGTCACCGCATACGAATACAAAAACGGACGCCTGACAAAAATTCAGACGCTTTCAACCCTGCCCGATGATTTTGACGGAGAAAACACCGTTTCTGAAGTCCGCATCACGCCGAACGGACGCTTCCTCTACGTCGGCAACCGCGGTCATGAAAGTCTGGCTATTTTCGGAGTCAACCCGGAAACCGGCCGATTGACCGCCCTCGGGCATGAGCCGACCCGCGGCAAACACCCGCGCCACTTCAATATCGATCCGACCGGAACCTTTCTGATCGCCGCCAATGCCTACACCGACAACGTCGTGGTCTTCCGCATCGACCCAAAAACCGGGCAGCTCGAATTCACCGACAGCGAAATAAACGTCCCTTCCGCCACCTGTGTGCAGTTTCTCTAACATAAAACTGCCCTGAAAGTTGTTGCGAGGCTCGAAGCAGAGCTTTATATTCCGAGGCTCGTTTTTGGGGAACAATGTAATTAACACCAAGGAGTAGACAAAATGTCAGCTATTGTAGAAGTAATCGGCCGCGAAATTCTTGATTCACGCGGCAACCCGACCATCGAAGTGGACGTCATTCTCGAGTCCGGCGTAGCCGGCCGCGCGGGCGTCCCGTCCGGAGCCTCCACCGGCGTCAACGAAGCGCTCGAACTGCGTGACGGCGACAAATCTCGTTACCTCGGCAAAGGCGTGCTCAAAGCCGTTGCCAACGTGAACGAAAAAATTGCTCCGGCCGTCATCGGTATGGATGCACTGGATCAGGTTGGCATCGACCAGTTCATGATCGGCCTCGACGGCACCAAGACCAAAAGCGATCTCGGCGCCAACGCCATGCTCGGCGTTTCGCTAGCCGTTGCTCACGCCGCCGCTGCGGAACTCGACATGCCGCTCTTCCGCTACATCGGCGGAACCAACGCTAAAGCCCTGCCCGTTCCGATGATGAACATCATCAACGGCGGATCGCACTCCGACGCCCCGATTGCGTTCCAAGAGTTCATGATCCGTCCGATCGGTGCCTCCTGCTTCAAAGAAGGCCTGCGTTGCGGTGCGGAAGTATTCCACGCGCTCAAAGCAATCATTAAAGGCAAAGGTCTCTCCACCGCAGTCGGTGACGAAGGCGGATTTGCTCCGAACTTTGCCGGCGGAACCGAGGAAGCCCTCGACGCCATCATGCAGGCGATCAAAGACGCCGGATACGAGCCGGGTAAAGACGTGACCATCGGTCTCGACTGCGCGGCCTCCGAATTCTACGAGGACGGCGTCTATAACTACGCAAAATTCGAAGGCGAAAACGGTGCCAAACGCTCATCCACTGAACAGAGCGACTACCTTGCCGAGCTCATCACCAAATACCCGATCGACTCCATCGAAGACGGCATGAACGAAGAAGACTGGGCCGGCTGGAAAATCCTCAACGACAACATTGGCGACAAATGCCAGCTCGTTGGCGATGATCTGTTCGTGACCAACGTGGAATACCTTGCACGCGGAATCAAAGAAGGCAGCGCCAACTCGATCCTCATCAAGGTCAACCAGATCGGAACGCTCACCGAAACGCTCGACGCGATTGAAATGGCCCACAAAGCCGGCTTCACCGCAGTCGTTTCGCATCGCTCCGGTGAAACCTCCGACAACACGATCGCCGACATCGCGGTTGCGACCAATGCCGGACAGATCAAAACCGGTTCACTCAGCCGCTCCGACCGCATCAGCAAATACAACCAGCTGCTACGTATTGAAGAAATGCTTGGTACTGAAGCCCGTTACGGCGACTAATGTTTCGTGAACAAAAAGCCTAGTGCTAATCACCCCGGAGATT
>Ga0307990_1004270_pt1 | contig 10548 bp, 5 predicted proteins | sample EllFjometagen129_FD_203168 | JGI IMG/M metagenome (GOLD analysis project Ga0307990, IMG submission 203168) | Marine microbial communities from Ellis Fjord, Antarctic Ocean - #129 | ecosystem: Environmental > Aquatic > Marine > Unclassified | place: Southern Ocean | collected 2014-10-08
TGCCCACATCCGAACTGTATATTCCTTCAGTGGTTGACAATCTCATACAGACAAATCAGGTCCGTGTCAGCGTGCTTCGCTCGGACAGTACCTGGTTTGGTGTGACCTATCAGCAAGACAAGGCTCAGGTCCAGACTAAAATGGTAGAGCTCATTCAACAAGGTGTGTATCCGGAGTCTCTATGGACATGACAAACAATGACGTGTCAAAAATAGCTTCACAGTTTAAACTCGTAGGACTTCTGACTGAGGTGGCTGCCTTCGGAAATGGGCACATCAACGAGACCTACTGCGTGACCTGCCAAACGGAACAGGGCCCTGTGCGTACCGTGCTGCAACAGATTAACCAAAATGTATTCAAACTCCCTGTGCAGGTCATTGAGAATTTTCAACGTGTGACAGAACATATTCGTACCAAGCTTGAGGCCATTGACAGCCCAATAGCCGCACGCCAGCTCACCCTTGTCGAAACCCTGGACAACCAGGCATTCTTTACTGACACGCAGGGTGATGTCTGGCGTATGTGCCACTACATTGAACAGGCTGCCACCCAGGAGATGATAGAAACGCCAAAGATGGCCCTTGAAACAGCCCGCATGTTTGGCTGGTTTCAACGGATGTTGATTGATTTGCCTGCCCCGGCTTTGCACGAGACCATTCCTGATTTTCACACTACCCCAAAACGCTTGAAAGCCTTCCAAGAAGTCTTGCAGAAAGATCCCTGTAATCGAGCCAGGAATGCACGTTCAGAAATCGACTTTGTGCTAAAACACGCTGATTTCTGTGGTATTTTGTTAAACCATGTGCGTCAGGGCAATGTTCCTGTACGAGTGACACATAATGACACCAAAATAAACAATGTCATGCTGGATCTTGACACAGAACAAGGCGTGTGTGTGATTGATCTGGATACTGTGATGCCCGGCCTTTCCTTGTATGATTTTGGGGATATGGTACGTACAGCCACCAGTCCGGCAGAGGAAGACGAACAGGATTTATCAAAGATCTCCATGCGTATGCCCATCTTTGAAAGTCTGGTCAAGGGATTCGCCCAGGAGACCCATACCTTTTTGACACCTGTCGAGAAAAAACATCTGGCTTTTTCCGGTAAACTCATTACCTTTGAGCAGATGATTCGGTTCCTGGGTGATCATCTGGCAGGTGACACCTATTACAAAATTCATCGTGAGAATCACAACCTGGATCGAAGCCGAACCCAAATGGCCTTGGTGCAGTCAATTTTGAACCAGGAAAAAGCGATGGACGCATTGGTCGATTCAGTCTTTGATGAATTGGCTTAAATAAAAGGAGTAGATCTATGGCATTAGCACTCATTGACTGGTTGATCATCGGCGGATTTTTGGCGGTCATCATTCTGATAGGGATTGTTGTATCGAGGCGGTCCGCAAACAGTTCTGAAGACTTCTTCCTGGGCGGCCGCAGTATGCCCTGGTGGCTATTGGGTATTTCCATGGTAGCCTGCACCTTTTCCTGTGATACACCGAACCTGGTCACAGGCATGGTCCGTGGCGGAGGCGTGGTGGCCAACTGGGGTTGGTGGGCCTTTTTAATTACAGGCATGGTCACCGTATTTATCTATGCCCAACTGTGGCGTCGTTCCAAGGTCATGACTGACCTGGAGTTTTATGAAATCCGGTACAGCGGCAAGAGTGCGGCGTTTATCCGTGGATTTCGGTCGCTCTATCTTGGTATCTTTTTTAACTGCCTGATCATGGGCACTGTCACCCTGGCTGCGATCAAGATCGGACAGGTGATCTTTGATGTGGAGCCGATCTGGGCCGTGGTCCTTGGCTCGATCGGTGTGGTCATCTATGCGACCGCTGGCGGCATCAAGAGCTGTATCTGGGCGGACTTCTTCCAGTATTCTATTGCCATGTTCGGCGCCGTGTATGCCGCCATCGTGGCCTGTCGGCAGCCAGAGGTGGGCGGATTGACCAAGCTCCTGCAGCATCCATCCGTGGTTGAAAACCTAAACTGGATGCCGGATTTTTCCACGTGGCTGGCCTGGGTTCCGATGCTGCTGATCCCGGTGGCTGTCCAGTGGTGGGCGGTCTGGTATCCCGGTGCAGAGCCGGGTGGAGGCGGCTACATTGCGCAGCGCATGCTGGCTGCCAAGGATGAGAAGAATGCCATTGGCGCGACCATGTTGTTTAACTTCATGCATTATGCCATGCGTCCGTGGCCCTGGATCATTGTAGCCCTGGCCTCCATAGTCTGCTATCCCACACTGGAAAGCATCAAGGTCGCATTCCCCGGCATTGACCCGACCTACTTGAAGCAGGATATTGCCTACCCAGTCATGATCTCCAAACTGGGACCTGGCCTGCTGGGTTTGGTCGTGGCCTCCTTGATTGCGGCCTACATGTCCACGATTGGCACCCACTTGAACTGGGGATCATCGTATGTGGTCAATGATTTCTATAAACGCTTTATTCGCAAAGACGCCTCAGAAAAACAGATGGTCACTGCCGGTCGTATCTGTACCGTGGCCCTGATGTTTGTGGCCGGGTTCTTCGCCCTGACCTTCCTGCAGGATGCCAATCAGGCCTTTGAAATCCTGCTGTTGTCTGGTGCAGGCACGGGGGCCATCTACATCCTCCGCTGGTTCTGGTGGCGTATCAATGCATGGACAGAAATCGTGGCCATGGTGGCAGCCAGTGCTGTGGCCTTCTGGATCGTATTGGGTGTGGGCAGTCAAGGCACTCTGGCCTGGTACATAGACACCAGCGCTGTGGCAGATCGCGTGTTTGTGATCGATGACGCAGACACGGTCAGCTCTGTGTCCGGGCAATATGCCAAGGCCCAGGTGGAAATCGCCACGGTCGAAAGAGAGCTGGACACACTGGCAGCTCACTGGAAAAAAGAACGCAAAGTCAGTGACGAGGCACGTGATGTAGCCCGGGCAGCCTATGATACAAAAATGGCCCAATTGAGCCAGCTCACCGGTGCCACGTCCATTCCCGCGCTGATCAATGGGATCACCGGGGCTGGATGGAATGTCGACCTGACACAATTCCATGCCGACCAAACAAAATGGCAGCTTGAACGCACCAACAAACGACGTGTCAGCCTCAACCTGGAAGAAAGAGCCCTGAGTGATATCTCGATCGGCTTTGCCGGTCTGATTTCCGGGGACAAGATATTCATCTATCATCCTGATATCGCAAACCTTAAGTTCGCGGTCCAACTGCTGGTCTGTGTCATCGTGGTGACACTGGCCTGGGTACTAGCCACTTTTGTAACCCCAGCGGTGGACAAAAAGACATTACGAAGCTTCTACAGACTCTGTCACCCCGGCGGACCTGGATGGCGTAGGGTCGTGCTTGAGGCGCGGGCTGATGGCGAAGAGATTGACCAGAAAAATGCCATAGGCGACTGGAAATTGCCCATGCAGATCCTCTGTGTATTCCTTGGCTGTGTCACCATCTACGCCTCACTCTTTTCAGTGGGCAATTTTGTGTACGGCAACAACGCCTGGGGCTTCATCCTCATCGCGTTTGCCCTGGTGTCGGTCTTTGCCCTGTTCAAATGCTTTGGCAAGATCGGTGTTGAGTCTGAAGAAGAATAGGAATTGCCCTACCGTCAAATAGCTCGAAAATGGGGTAAGACCTTGGCCATGGGCAAGGTTTTACCCCATTCACTATTAATTTAAGAGAACAGGCCTGAACTGGAAGAGACATTGACTCGGCCATTCAGGCAGAATGTTGTCTCACAATTCGAAACGTAGGTTGGAGCATTGGCAATGGCATACTGCAATAGCCGAAAGGATTGACCGTGAAGAAGATATCGAGAAAAGCTTTTCTTGTGAGTGGTGCGACTGCAGCAGCAGCCGGTGCTTGTTTGTGTACAAAAACAGGGTGGGCCACGATATCCGGAAAGGGCGACACTCCGAATATTGCACCTGAAGCCTACGATATTGGGGAAGACAAGAGCATCAGGATACGTCTTGACAGGGTCCCCGAACTTGCAATCATCGGAGGATCCGTCAAGATTTTGAATCCAAATATCGACGATGCCTTGATTGTCGTTCGGACTGCAGACGACATGTATGTGGCGTCATCAATCAAGTGCACGCATCGCGGGGTTGAAATTGAGTACCAGGCTGACGAGAAGTGCTTCAAATGTGCCAGCCTTGGCGGAAGCACATTCAAGACCAATGGCGAAAAGATTGGTGGGTTTGCCAAAGGCGATCTGAAAACCTATTCGGTTTCTGTCGAGGGCGACGGTCTGGTAGTCCGACTGTCCTAGGAGCCTGTCGGAGATAACAGAAGACACATCACAATGCCGACAGTCATGGCTTTTGGGCAACGCCTCGAATGAATGGGTCATCGTCCAATCATGATAGGAGTTAACGATATGACATCAATCAAGGATACAGTCAACGCCAGTCAACCAAGTCCTTTTCGCAGGATACGGCGATCGATCTTGGGATCCCTGATCACGGCAATCTGTGTGGTTTCTTGGGGTGACACCTGTGCTGTGGCCGCAAAAAAAGAGAGCCCCGCCTCTGAAGTCCTTTCAACGTCAGCCCTGACATCCATATCACAGTGGTTTTCAACGGCCAACAAAGGCACGTCGGATGTGCCCTTGTCAATACAGAGTAGGACGCTCACCAAGGACCAGGTCCAGGGCGTACGACGAACGCTTTGGCAGGCCTACAGCAACAGTCCTGTGGCCCGGGAGTTGGCTGCATTGCTGCCTGATCCGTATAGGCTTGAAACAGAAACTCCCCCCACGCCCCAGGCCTGTCGTCTGGCCACAGGGGACAAAGTCATGCCATTCTATTTCATGGGCAAGGGCGATCTGCAGAAAAAACGGCCTCTCTTTATTGCGTTGCATGGTGGTGGTTCCGCAGGCGGGAGAGCCCCATCACCGCATGGCTGGTCCGTGAACACCCGAGAATGGGCTGCCCAGACACGATTGTCGGCACGTGTGTATCCAACCGATGCGCTCTATTTTGTGCCCCGCATGGCCGACGACAACGAGGGGCGCTGGTATTATCACTATTGTCAGGACGCCTACGACAAGGTGATTCGGGCCGCGATCCTGCATCATCAGGTTGATCCCAATCGTGTCTATCTCATTGGCATTTCCGAGGGCGCCTATACAGCCTATCGCATGGGAGCCTTTATGGCAGACCGCTGGGCCGGTGCAGGCTCCATGGCCGGGGGTGAACCTCTGGGCAATGCCCCCCCGGAGAACATGCGTAATCTCGCCTTCCGCGCTGACATTGGTGAGAATGACACTATGTTTGATCGTATTGGTCTAAATGAACGTTATGGTCAGGCTCTGGAAAACCTCAAGCAGAATGATCCTGACGGATATGTATACAAGATCAATGTGCAGGCCGGACGAGGTCATGGCATCGACTACAAACCCTGCCCTGAATGGCTCACTCAGTACCGGAGAAATCCCTGGCCATCCCGTGTGACCTGGAAGGTGATCAACGTCCACGGCCGGCGTAAAGGCCAGTTCTACTGGCTCGCGATGGATCAAAATCCAAGTGCATGGCCATGCCTTATAGACGCCAGGATTGACAAGGAAAACAACACAGTTCACATCACCGTAGAAAATCAAGAGAAAGACGGCACACGCACCCCCACCCATGACGTTGCCCTGCGTGTTTACCTGAACGATCAATTGCTAGACCTTGACAAGCCGGTTCGTATTGTGCGCAACGGCGAAACCCTGTTCAACGGAATGGTGCATCGCAGACTCGAAGTGATGATGAAAAGCCTGGCCGAACGCGGTGATCCCAGCTATGTCTTTCCTGTGGAAATTAACCTTCCATCTTCAAGTAACGTCAAGAACGAGAACCAGGGTGATGAGCAAAAACTCATGCAAATGTTTCCGAAAGACAGCCAACCTTACCTGACCAGGCTGCTGCAACGGGCAAAGAATAATCGCGAGCAAGTTGCCGGTGCCATGTTGGCCATTAGAAACAATCTTCAGCCTGCCACCTTTGCCATCCTCTCACAAATGCCAGAACAGCAACTCCTCTCGCTGAGTAAAACAGCCTTGATTGAACAGATAGAAACCATGGCCCCCCTCCTCCTGCAAGAAACAGATCGACGCCAGCGTAGGTTACTGGCCAGAAAATTATTTGATGCAGGCAGCAATATGCCCGAGATCGCACAAACTTTGAGAACGGTCAAAGAAGAGCATAAGGAGGCGGCTGCCTTTTTACTGACAAACATGCCACAGCATGATCTTACGAGTCTCAGCAAAGCATTTCTGATCGAAAATATCGAACTGAGTTACCAGGCGTGGAAACAATCCCCCTGGCACAGGCAAATCCCCGAACAACTTTTCCTTCAGTATATTTTGCCCTATGCGAGTCTGAACGAACGTCGTGACAACTGGCGCCAGGCGTTCATGGATCGCCTTCAGGAAAAAGCATGGTCACATACCTCTCCCATGGAAGCGACCATATGGCTCAATAATGAATTGAACGATCTCTTTGAGGTGTATTTTCATGCCACCAAACGCCCCAAAGCCGATCAAAGTCCATTTGAGTCCATTGAGGCCGGCTATGCCTCCTGCACGGGTCTGTCCATTCTCTTGGTCGATGCCTGCCGCAGCGTCGGCATTCCTGCCCGTATTGTGGGTGTCCCCCTGTGGACGGAGGTGCCGGGCAATCACAATTGGGTGGAGGTCTGGGACGGTCAATGGCACAACGTAGGCGGCACTGGCTCTGATCCGCGTGACGACGATTGGGTGAACAAACGATGCGTCACACAAACAGATCCGGATCAGTGGCGTCACATGGTCTATGCCGCGTGTTTTCGCCAAACCAGCCTTCATTTCCCGCTGGTTTGGGACTTCAACATACAGTATGTAGATGCCCTAAACGTCACCCGTTTTTATGCCAATCGACAAGACACAAAGATAGATATTCCTGGAGATGGTCAAGGCGTGGTGGAGGTGTATTGGGCAGGAGAAATCATTGCCCGCGCAACCGGACAGAAACAGGTCAGCTTTACCCTGGCCATTGGAAACATCTATCAAATACATATCACGACCGCAGATGGCAAGGTGCATAAACAAACCGTACGATTGTAGGGATTGTCAGGACGGGTTTATTTATCCAGCCCACGCGGTGGCTCCAATGTCACCAAGGGAGTTTTTTTACTCACCTACGTATTCTGTCTTAAGCTACATGGGTTTTAACGTGATTGAACTGAGATTAATAGGCTTCCAGCTATTCTTAATCGGTCGTATCTCTACCTCGTAGATGCCAGGTTTCTTTAGTGATACGTTTGCGATGCTAAACGCCTCGAAGGTTTCATAGCTTCCAGTTTTGGGAGCCACCACTTGTTTTTTCATGTCTCCAATCTTGATCTCAAACTTGACACCCGCTTCTGGGGCCGCCAGGTCAGCGATCACATCGAACTGTCCCGGCGTCATCAGTTTGAATTGCCACCCAATCCAGGTACGATTGTCTAGCCAAAAACCAATATTATCTTTGGTGCTTTTCTTCTCCAGCTTGGCTTGATTCCCATTACCGGGATTGTGAATATTCGCCATAGGCGCTGATAAGGTCACTGTGCCGTTCTTGGCTTGAGTCGGAGGCGTCTTTTCAATGACCAACTTACCGGGAATTTCCAACACGATCACCGTATCGATCAGATCAAGGGGCTCTGCCGGTACAGTTAGTGAAACACCCTCGTCATGACTGCTCACCGCAATGCTTTGTCCGTTGGCCAATAGACGGGCATTGGTGACCTTACTCTTAAGGCCTGGTACTATGAGTTTACCGTTCTTGGGCCAGTCAAATACGTGCATATACAGGATTGTGCCGTTGGCATGTGTCTTCTTGGTGCAGCGTCCCCAGGTCACCCGATAGAAGGGATTCGCAGTTGTCCCGTAAATGGAGTCTCCATTGACCTTCATCCACTGACCGATCTCTTTGAGCCGCTCCACACTGGGTTGAGGGATCTCACCCAGGGAGGTCGGCCCAACATTCAACAGGTAGTTCCCGCCTTTACTGGCAATATCAACCAAATTCTGTAAAAGTATTTTCGTGGATTTCCAGTCCTGGTCATAGCTCTTGAATCCCCAGGTCCGATTCATAGTCATGCAGACTTCGAAATCACGGTCTTTAAAACCAGTGGCCGGAATATGTTGTTCTGGAGTTTCTGTGTCACCACTATAGATCGGATCGCCTCGAAACAGGCGATTGTTGGTAATGATCCCCGGTTGGAGCGCAATATGCGGCAAAAGTATATCGGCTCGTTCCTGCGTCATGCTAACGGGTGTATCCCACCACAGTACCGCGATGTCACCGTAATTGGATAAGATCTCCTGCACCTGGGGTGCAGCAATGGTTTTCACGTAGTCTGTCATGTCCCCATCCTGAGCCGGATCCCAATGTCCACCTCGCGCGGCCGCACCTCCTGGGTGACTCCAGTCCTGGGCTTGCGAGTAATAGAAGCCCAGCTTGATCCCATGCCGTCGACAGGCTTCAGCCAAAGGCTTGAGTAGGTCTTTACCGTAGGGCGTGGCATCAACAATATCCCAATCTGTCACCTTGGAATCAAACAGGGCAAAGCCATCGTGGTGTTTGGAGGTGATGACAATGTACTTCATACCGGCTTCTTTAGCCAAACGTACCCATGCATCCGGATCATACTTGACCGGATTAAATTCCTTGGCATAGGCCTTGTATCGATCTACCGGAATTTTGCCGCGTAACATGATCCATTCGCCAATACCATCGATTTTCTTACCCTCGTAGGTACCCGCAGGCACAGAATACACACCCCAATGGATGAACATACCAAAACGTGCCTCGTGCCACCACTGCATCCGAGCCTGACGCTGCTGAGGTGTTTCATGTTCGTAGGGATTGATCTTTATTACGTCAGGCTTTCCTTTGATATCTAAGGCGATAACGGTCGCAATCTTATTGGGCATCTCTTCAGGTAGGGAGACCGTGATAAGATGTTGATATTGACTGACCTTAAGTTCGCCTTTCTTGCCCATCAATTGCGATTTGAGGGGCTTATTGGTCAAGCCGGATAAGACCAGACGGCCGTCCTTGGGCCAGTCAAACACATGCAGAAACAGCCGGGTTTTGCCTCCACGTAACCTCTTCTGGGTGATGCGACCCCAACTGAGACTCTTCAAGGGGCTGGCTTTGGTATTGTAAATGGAGCCGCTATACATCTCCATCCAATCACCGATCTGTTCTAGCCGTTCAATCGAAGCCTCCGGAAATGTGCCGTCCGCCTTAGGACCAATGTTCAACAGGTAATTTCCTCCCTTGGACGCGATGTCAATCAGCTTGCGTATAAGATCTTCGGTCGATTTCCAATCCGTATCCTGTTTGTTCCAACCCCAATGGCGGTTCATGGTCATGCACGATTCCCAATCCACACCAGGCAAACCTTCGTCTGGAATTTCCTGTTCAGGTGTCCCAAAATCACCACGGAATTCGCCCTCTTTGGTTAAACCTGCCATGCCCTGACGACCTTTGTCCACACGATTATTGATGATGATATCCTTATCCAGGCTGCGCACATAATCATCCAGGTCTTTACCCAACTCATGCGTCCAAGTCTTCTCCCATTCGCCATCAAACCACATGACGCCAGGATCATAGTTGTCAACCAGTTCTTTGAGCTGGTTCTTCATATAGGTCACATATCGATCAAACTGGGCTCCTTCAGTCGATCGGTCAGCAGCCTCCCATCCGCGACGCGGCAGATAGTCGGGATGGTGCCAGTCCATGATGGAGTGATAGAAACACATGCGTACACCATGTTTCTTGCAGGCTTTCGTAAGCTGAGCCAAGATGTCTCGACCGTAAGGCGTACTCTCAATATCGTATTCTGTCTGTTGGGAATCCCAGAGGCAGAAGCCATCATGATGTTTGGATGTGATCACCAAATATTTCATACCGGCTCGTTTGGCCAGTCGAACCCACTGATCGGCATCAAACTTAACGGGATTAAATTGAGTCACGAAGTTGTCATATTGGTCGATGGGGATCTGTGCCTGGGTTCGAATCCACTCTGCATAATTGGTTTTTCCATCCCATTCACCGGCTGGAATCGCATACAGTCCCCAGTGAATGAACATGCCAAACCGAGCACCACGCCACCACTTCATACGGGCATTTCGTTCTTTTTGAGTCTCACCGATGGGCGAATCAACCGCAGACACTGCCGGTGACATCGTAGCCAGCACAACTAAAAGGAAACAACAGATCAATTTGAGCTTTCTCGCATTCATTTTGATTCTCCTTCTTAAAGTGAATCTTGGAACTAAGCCTTTGGTGGATACCCAGATGTTTCAGGATCAGCCATCCAGGCTAATGCACTTGGCATTGTCGGTTGAACCTGCCAATTGGGCCAACTACCAACCAGACCCGAATACCACCAAGATAAACATTTAAATTTCCCCTGCCACAATAGGGAAAAGCTAGTCAACTACATAGGGGTTTAAGGGGTTTAAGGGTCAGACCTTTACTTTATGTATTTTGTTTAATTTCTGATCTATTTGATCTTGAATCCCTTTAAGTTCA
>Ga0307990_1004271_pt1 | contig 10547 bp, 6 predicted proteins | sample EllFjometagen129_FD_203168 | JGI IMG/M metagenome (GOLD analysis project Ga0307990, IMG submission 203168) | Marine microbial communities from Ellis Fjord, Antarctic Ocean - #129 | ecosystem: Environmental > Aquatic > Marine > Unclassified | place: Southern Ocean | collected 2014-10-08
AGAGAAGAGGAAGGTCAAGTACGGTTTAAATAAATTAGTTGAACAAAAAAAGACTTCTAGGGTGTTTATTTTTTTTAGTCAATTTCATAATATTTTAATTTATGTTTTAATTTTAGCATCATTGATTTCTTTTTTATTTAAAGAATATATTGATGCTGGAGTTATTTTAGCAGCTGTTTTTCTGAATGCTATTATTGGATATTTTCAAGAGAGTAAAGCTAATAGCGATTTGTCAAAATTAAAAACATATATTAAGCATCAAGTTTTTGTGAGAAGAGATGGTGAACAACATTTAATTAATGTTGAAAATTTAGTTCCCGGAGATATTATTTTATTACAAGCTGGTTTAAAGATTTCAGCTGATGCTCGAATTATTAAATCAAATGAATTAAAAGTTGATGAAGCAGTATTAACTGGTGAATCAATTCCGGTTGATAAGAGTAGCAAAAAAGTTTCCCGAGGAGCAGCTACTAGTGACCGGAGTTCAATGGTTTATATGGGAACCACTGTGGTGAAGGGAAATGCAGTAGCGATTATTACAGCCATAGGTATGGATACAGAAATAGGAAAAATTGCTGGTTATGTTAGTCAGACCAAGGACGAAGATACCCCTTTACAAATCAGATTAAAAAAATTAGGAAAATTTATTGGGATAATAACGGTGATTATTTGTTTAATCATTTTTGTTCTGGGAATAATCTTAGGTCGTTCTCCTCTGGATATGTTTTTAATCAGTGTGGCCATTGCTGTGTCTTCTATTCCCGAAGGTCTGCCAGTGGCTATTACAGTTGTTCTGGCAATTGGAATGCAACGTATATTAAAAGAGAAATCTCTGGTTCGAAGATTAGTAGCTGCTGAGACTCTAGGATCAACAACTGTAATTTGTACAGATAAAACCGGAACTTTGACTCTGGGAAAGATGAAAATTTCTAGTGTTATTTTAGATAATGAAATAATTGAGTTATTTTCTAGTGCCAAGAAGAATGTTTCTAAAAGAGTAGAAGAGATTTTACGAATTGGTCTTTTATGTAATGATGCTTTTTTTGAGAATGAACAGGCTGTTAAAAAGGGTTTAAAAGAGTGGAAAGTTTCTGGTTCGCCTACGGATCAGGTTTTACTTTTGTCAGGAGTTGAATTGGGTTTGTCTCTGGATGATGTTCAGAAAGTTTATCCCAGAATAGATGAGGTTACTTTTGATAGTTCTAAAAAGTATATGATAACCCTCCATGAAAATAGTAATTCGAAGTCAGACGATAAATTATTATTATGCAAAGGAGCTCCAGAAATTATTTTAGAGCATTGTGCTTTTATTGAAACAGCAAGTGGGGTTAAAAAAATTACTGAAAAGCGTAGAGAAGAATTAAAAAAGATTCAAAATAAATTAACGTCTCAAGGTTTGAGAATGCTAGCTTTTGCTCAAAGGAAAATTAACCCTAAACTTCTCAAAGAAAATTTAGATGATAATTTTGAAGCTCTAACTTTAGTTGGGTTAATAACTTTACGTGATCCTTTGAGAAAGACATCGCGGCATACTATTAGAACTTGTATGCAGGCTGGTATTCGACCAATTATAATTACGGGAGATCATAAATTGACAGCTCGAGCAATTGCGTTGGAGGTTGGGTTGAAAATTACTTCGGAAAATATTTTAGTTGGGGAAGATTTAGAAAAATTGAATGATGATGATTTGCGGGAAAAAGTTAAAAAAGTTAGTTTATATGCTCGGGTCAGTCCGCACCATAAGTTGAGAATTATTAAAGCTCTGCAAGAAAATAATGAAGTAGTGGCTATGGTTGGAGATGGAATTAATGATGCCCCAGCAATTCAAATGGCAGATATTGGTATAGCCTTGGGTTCGGGAACTGATATTGCTAAAGAGACAGCAGAGATTGTTCTTCTGGATAATAATTTTTCAGTCATTGTGCGGGCTATTAAACAGGGTCGAATTATTTTTGATAATCTGCGGAAAATAATTGTTTATTTATTATCAGATTCTTTTTCGGGAATGTTATTAGTTGTCTCTGCAATTATTTTAGGATTGCCCCTGCCTTTAATTCCTGCTCAGATTTTATGGATAAATATCGTAAATGATTCTTTGCCAAATTTTGCTTTGGCTTTTGAAAAAGGAGATAAGGATATTATGAAGCGAAAACCTTTGAAAAAGAATGAGCCGATTTTGGACAAGGAAATGAAATTTTTAATCTTTGTAATTGGAGTTTTTACCGATATAGGATTATTGGTACTTTTTATTTTATTAATGAAGACTGGTCATGATATTGAACATGTTCGAACTTATATGTTTGCAGCTCTGGGAATTGATTCTTTGATTTATGTTTACTCTTGTAAAAATTTAAAGCGGCAGATTTGGAATTATAAATTGTTTGATAATAAGCTTTTAGTTCTAGGAACTACTATTAGTTTAGCTATGTTAATGGCTGGAATATATGTTCCATTTTTTCAAACAGTATTAAGAACAGTTCCTTTGGGTATAGAGGGATGGATAATAATGTTAGGCGTTGCTTTTTTTGAAGTATTTTCTATTGAGTTAGGCAAGTGGATATTTATACATCGGAAGATAAAAAATAATTAAGAAGCGCTAGAAACGCAATGCACCTGCCTGCCGGTAGGCAAGGTTGCGTTTGTACGAAATCCTATCTAGCTGAACTTGATAGGATTTTTTGGTAAATAAAAAAATCGTTCAGCATTGTTGTTTTACTGAACGATTAAATTTGAGATAGATTTTTCATCTCAATTTCAAAATTTTCTTTTAGAATTTGATAAAATTTTAATTCTTCTATATTCAAAATTTTGAAATTACTGTAATACCCTTCTTCATCCCTTTTGATAGTTATGTGAAATTTTTCTTCAAAATAGCTATATGAGATATTATTAGGATTTATAAGGATGATTTCTAAATAATCTTTTTCATCATCAGGAAGAAAAATTATTAGGTCATATTTTTTCTCAGTAGCAATATCAAAAAGAACTAAAGATGAAAGAAACTTGGGTTTTTTACCAATAATTAAAATTTTGATTATCTTTTTTTCCATTTTTACCTCCTTATTCTATTTTCTGGCATTATAATAGCATAATAGATATTATTAGCAATGTCAAAGCTAAAGAGAGAGGAGTTTTTATTTGATTTTATTTGAAAAATGTGTTAATATATCTATACTTTTAGGTAAAAAAGCCCATTAAATAGGTTTGAAATAGGCTTTTCAGAGTAATTTTATCTAGCTAGACTTTATAAATTTAATTTAATAAAATGGTAGAAAAAGAACCAGAGATTCAAGAAAAACAAGAAGAGATTATTAATGAAATATCTCAAGAGAAAGAGCCCTTAAAAGTTTCTGCGTTAAAAAATAGTTTTTGGAAATCTTTTTTTAGTTTTACTTTGGAAATATTGAAAACAGTTATTATTTCTTTAGCTATTATATTGCCAATTAGATATTTTATAATTCAACCATTTATGGTGGACGGTGCTTCTATGGAACCAAATTTTTATGATAAACAATATTTAGTAGTTGATGAAATTTCTTATCGTTTTAATGACCCTGATAGAGGACAGGTTGTAGTTTTTAAAAATCCACAAAATACAAAACAATATTATATAAAAAGAATAGTTGGATTACCAGGAGAGACTATTAAAATAAAAAATAGTGAAATTTATATTAAAGAAGTTGGCAAAAAAGAATTTGTAAAGATTAGTGAACTGGATTACCTTCCAGAAGATATTAAAACTTTTGGTAATATTGATGGATTAGAATTAAAAGAGGATGAGTTTTTTGTTCTAGGTGATAATAGAAAAAACTCTAAAGATTCTAGAAACCTGGGGCCTATTAAAAGAGAATTGATTACTGGTAAAGTTTGGGTTAGAGGTTTTCCATTTAAAGAGGCAACAATATTTAATTTTTCAGAATATGATTACGGTTTATAAATAAATAATTATAATACTATGGCCAAAAAGCCACAAAAAAAAGTAGTTAAAACTAAAACTAAAGCTGAAATTAAGAAAAAAGTTCAAGGTTTAGCTAAATCAAGGAAAAGAAAGTTTTCTTTAGTAAGGGGTTTTAAAGATATTCTTCCGGTAGATCAAATGTATTGGAATTTTGTTAGAGAAAAATTTACTAGTATATCTAAATCTTATGGTTTTCAAAGAATAGATTTACCTATTTTGGAAGAAACTGGTTTGTTTGTCAGAGGAATTGGCGAAGAAACCGATGTGGTTTCTAAAGAAATGTTTTCTTTTAAGACTCTGGGAAAAGAAGAGGTTAGTTTAAGACCAGAAGGAACTGCTGGGGTAGTAAGAGCTTATGTTGAACATGGAATGCTTAATAAACCAAAACCTGTTAAGGTTTTTTATTCAGGGCCAATGTTTAGATATGATCGTCCTCAAGCTGGTCGTTATAGACAATTTTATCAATTTGGTCTAGAGGCTATTGGTATTGATGATCCAATAATTGATGCTCAGTTAATATATCTATGTAAGCAAATGTATAATGATATAGGTATCCCAGTTGATATTCAGATTAATAGTATTGGTTGTACGAAATGTAGAAAAATATATGTTAGATCATTAAAAAATTATTTAAAAAAACATAAAAGTAAATTATGTAATACTTGTAAGTCACGTTATTTAAAGAATCCTCTTAGAGTTTTAGATTGTAAAGAAAAAAATTGTAAAGAGGTGGTAGAGGAAGCTCCTCAAATCATTGATCATTTGTGTGAAGATTGTAATACTCATTTTGTAAAAGTATTAGAATATCTAGAAGATGCAGAAGTGCCTTATATTTTAAACCCCTTTATAGTTAGAGGACTAGACTATTATAATAGAACAGCTTTTGAAGTATTTCCTAAGGGGGATTCTGGAAGTCAGAGCGCTCTGGCTGGTGGTGGTCGCTATGATGGTTTAGTAAAAAATTTGTGTGGACCAGAAACTCCAGCAATAGGTTTAGCCATTGGAATGGAAAGAACTATTAATAAATTAAGAGAAAAAGAAGAAACTCCGGGTCAGAAGAGAAATGAAGAAATAGTTAAAAGCACTGTTTGTGATGTATTTGTTGCTCAGCTAGGAGAGCAAGCTAGAAAAAAAGCTTTAGTTTTATTTGAAGAATTAAGAAAAGTCGGGTTTAATGTAGGAGAGAGTCTTTCTAAGTCTGCTTTGAAAGCTCAGTTAGAGTCTTCAAATAGAAAAAAGGCAAAATTAAGTATTATTATCGGTCAAAAAGAAATTTTAGATAAAACAATTTTAATTAGAGATATGGAGAGTGGTAATCAAGAAATCGTTCCAGAAGATCAAATTATGAAAGTTTTAAAAAGAAGGTTGCATAGTTTAAATATAAAAAAATAATCAAGCTTAGCTTGAAATAAATAAAGAAAGGAAGTGAATCCAATGGTAGAAGTAAAGAATAAAGGTAATGAACCATTTGAAAGATTATTAAGAAGATTTACTAAAAAGATAATCCAAAGTGGTAAATTATTACAAGCTCGAAAAGTCAGATTTAAGAAAAAAAGGAAGACTAAAAGAGAATATAAAGAAGCGTCTACATATAAGAGAAAAGTACAAGACGAAAGAGACTATCTAAAAAAGATAGGTAAAATAGACGAATAAAATATTATCCTCATCTCTACTTTTTAAGAGGTAACTTAATTATTAATAGATTAAGTAAATGAGTTTAAAAGAAAAGATTCTAAACGATCTAGTTCTAGCACTGAAATCCAGAGATGCAGACACAGTGGCGGTTTTAAAATTGCTTAAAAATTCTATTCAAGGCAAAGAAAAAGAATTATCTAAAGAATTAGACGAGGATGAATTGAATAAAGTACTATTATCAGACTCTAAAAAAAGAAAAGATAGTATTGAACAATTCAAAAAAGGTGGCCGAGAAGATTTAGTAGATAAAGAGACTAAAGAATTAAAGATTATTCAAAAATATTTGCCAGAAATGAAGTCGAAAGATGAGATAAAAGGTATAGTTTGTGATATAATAAAAGAGGAGTCAATTGAAAAATCAGTGAGTAATTTTGGGCAAGTTATGAAACTTACTATGCAGAGATTAAATGGACAGGCCGAAGGAAATGTTGTTTCAGAAGTTGTAAAAGAACAATTGGCTTAAATAATAAGTCTTGAAAAACAAAAATTAATTTAAAATAATGTTTTTGTCAAAAAACAATAAATTTAATCTTAAAATAACTGTTGTCAGTTTAGTTTTAGTGTCAACGGTTATTTTTTTTATTCCGTTTTTTTCTTCAGCTCAAACAATAGTTCCTCAGATTGAGGGTTTAACAACAGTTGATATTAGAGTTGCTGCCGGATCAATCATTCAATTATTTCTAGGTCTTCTAGGTTTAATTGCTTTGATAATAATCCTCTATGCTGGTTTCGTTTGGATGACTTCGGGGGGTAATGAAGAAAAAATTTCTCAAGCTAAAAAAATATTATCAGCTGGAGTTATTGGATTAATGATTATATTATCAGCCTATGCTATAACCACTTTTATACTGAATGAAATTCAAGGTGCTTTAAATAATAGTAATGAATACGGTGGAAGTAGTCGTGACGGTGGTTTTGGTAGTGGTTTAGGTGGTGGAGCATTAGGTGGAGGAATAGTTGAATATCATTATCCAGAAAGAGATGCTACTAATATTCCTCGGAATACTATGATTATGATTACTTTAAAAACACCAGTAGTTTTAGAAGATGTTGTTGGTGATGACTTTTTAGATGCTACTTGTGATCAATATGAAGTGGATGGAAGTGAATGTGGAATGCTAAGTGACAAGATTCATATTAAAGATGATGGTAATCAAGTAGTAAATGAAAATATTATAGCTGTTTTAACTCCAGATGCTAAAAGAATTTTAATAAAGCCGATAAATCCTCTTGGTAACCCAAATACAAATACTTACACTTCTGTTACTTTAGATAATGATATGGAAAGTGCTGATGGTCAGATTTTATTTCCAGGCTTAACTAATGGTTACATTTGGCAGTTTGAAATAAGTACCTTTTTAGATTTAACTCCTCCAGAAGTTACCTATGTTTGGCCAGCTCAAGATGATATGGTTGCCAGAAATGCAATTACGCAGATAAATTTTTCTGAGCCAATAAATATTTTAAGCGTAGATGGAAATGTAGTTGTTAAAGAGGGAGATTTAGCGGGTGTAGATTTAGCAGGGGATTTAAAAATTAGTAATGGCTATAAAACAATTGAATTTTTAGTTGATGGTGACTGTGGCGGCGTTAATGTGAATTCATGCGGAGAAGAAGCTTTCTGTTTACCAGCAGATTCTCTTATTACCGGTATTATTAATAGTATTAGCGATGCTTCAGGTAATGTTATGCCAAATCAATATGATTGGTCTTTTAATACTAATAATACAATAAATCTAATACCGCCAGTAATTACTGAAGTTAATCCAAATTCATCTACAGGTTTAATTAATATTCAAATTAATCCGAATCCTCGTATCTCGGCAAGATTTGATAGTATAATCAGTCCGAGCTCTTTAAATACAGATAATTTTTATATTTATAATAATACTATTTGTTATGAAGAAATATATAATAATGCGGACGGGAAAGACATTATAAGCAATGATTGTTTCCCAGATTATTCAGTTTATGCTAGCGAAGATAATCATAAATGTAATATTAAAATATATTCACCATATTTAGATCAAACATCTAGCTATCGTCCTAGACTAACCTCGGGAATAAAAGATTCCTATGGAAATTGTTTTAATCCGGCTGAAGATTCAGCTGATAACACAGGGCAGCAATAGAATAAATTATCATGATTTTTAAAAAGAAAAAAAATGTATTTTTATTAGCAACACTATTTATAGTGGGGGCTTTTATTTTACCTTTAATCTCTTCAGCTCAGACAATAGTTCCTCAGATTGAAGGTTTAACAACAGTTGACATTAGAGTTGCTGCTGGATCAATCATTCAATTATTTCTAGGTCTTCTAGGTCTAATTGCCTTGGTAATAGTTCTCTATGCTGGTTTTGTTTGGATGACTTCGGGAGGTAATGAAGAAAAAATTTCTCAAGCTAAAAAAATATTATCAGCTGGAGTTATTGGATTAATGATTATATTATCAGCCTATGCCATAACTACTTTTATACTGAATGAAATTCAAGGTGCTTTGACTGGTGGTAATACTACTCCACAAACCTGTTCAGCAAATGTTTGTTATGGATGTACTCGATGTGACGCTGATGGTAATTATATACCAGATAATAGTTGTTATGGATGTGGCAATAATAGTGGCGGTGGATTTGATTTTGAAGTTACTTGGAATAGTCCTACCGGCAATGATGTATCTTTATGTTCAATAGTTCAGGTTAAATTAAATGCTCAGGTAGACCCAAGTTCTGTTGATGCGGATAGTTTTAAATTTTATGAATGTCTTAGTTATGTAAATGGTACATGTACTTCTGTTGGTAATAATTTAGTCACTAACCCGGCCAGTCAATTTAGTTTATCAAGTTCTGGAAAAATTATTAAGTTCATACTAGGAGAGGACTATAAAGAAGATACTTACTATGTGGTTGATTTACCTATTGGTGGTATTCAACAAGACGGACAGAATGAATTTTTAAGTAATGAATTTACTTGGACTTTTAAAACCGGAGATGAAACAGATATTGAACCACCTACAGTTATTAATGTATTTCCTGATAGCGAAGACGTCTGTTTAAATTCTTATATTGAAATTGAATTTTCAGAAGATATGGATTTGGATTCTTTAGAACAAACAGAAGCTTTTCGTTTATATGATAATTTATTAAATGACCTTAGTAATATAGAATTTTCTCATAATGCCTGGGACAGAAAGTTAATAGTTTATCCAGACAGAAACTATATTGCGGAGCATGATTATTATCCTTTATTAGAGAGAGATATTATTAAAGATACTTGTGGTAATCCTTTGGATGGTAATTTTGATACTATTGTTCAAGAAGATAATACAGATGATTATCCTACTAATGGTCCTAGTACAACTTGGACATTTAAAACTGGACAGAACGAATATTGTGAACCTCAGATTACAGATATAAGTCCAGGAGAAACTTATTATGATAGTAATACTTCTTTAATAATTACTGGTTATTATTTATCTGGAGGAACAACACTAGTTTTTGATGATGATGTTGTTGTTAACGAAACTAGTGAGTTATGTTTAGATAGTAGTTCATATTGGCCAGAAAGTTCCTGTGCAGATGGAACCTGGCGATCTGATGAAATTAAAGTATTTATACCAGCTGACGGAGGAGATAGTTTGGGAGCAGTAGCTGGGAATGTTGATGTTAAAGTTCAAACAGATCAAGGTTCAACATCAGATAGTTTTAATTTATTAAGTCCAAGAATAGATAATTTATCACCAGATATTGGTGGGAAGGGACAATATATTACTATATCCGGTAAAAATTTTGGTGATGAAGGAGATATAGATTTTACTCAAGCTGAAATATTTTTTAGATCAAATAGTGGTGAATATATAAGTGCTGAATTGCCTTGTGGAAACGAAGGTTGGCAAGATAAACAAATCATTATTAGTGTTCCAGATACCTTAGTTCTAGGAAATAATCCTTATAGAGTACAGGTTAAAAAAGTTTTAAATAATAATGAAGAGTATTGGAGTAATCTGATTGATTTTACAGTCACTGATGATGATCCTGGTCCAGGTTTATGCTTTATTGATGTAGAAGAAATTGAATATAATGATCAATTTACATTGTCGGGTTTTCAATTGGGAGATGGAAACGAAGATAGAAAAGTAGTTCTGGGAGATGATTATGATTCTACTCCTTCGCAAGTGATCTCTTGGGATGACCCAGTAAATGGTCAAGATACTACAGCTTTAGCTGTGGCACCTAATTTATCATCTGCTAATAATGTCGGTATTAGAGTAGCAGTTGAAATAGATGGAGAATGGAAATTTAGTAATTATTTGAACGTAGATGTTACTTCTAGTTCGGCAAATCAATTTCAAATAAGCTATATTTCTCCAAGTGTAGCTTCAATTGGTGAATATGTAACTATTTATGGTTCTGGATTTGGTAATAGTCAAACTAATAATAAGACTGTTAAATTTTTTAGTAATACTGGTGGAGGAGATGGTTTTGGATTAGAGGGTGATTTTGATTTTCCTAGTGCTTGTTCTAGCGTTTATTGGCAGGATGATCAAATCATTGTTAAGGTTCCAGAAGGATTTACTACTACTCCTTTTGCTTCCAAAATTAAAGTTATTGATGATCAGGTTGAAACTAATGAAGTTACTTTTGAAGTTGATAATGAAAGTCCAGCTCCATCTATTTGTAGTGTGAATCCAGAAATAGGGATGTCAGGAGAAGAGCTTGAAATTGCTGGTGAGTATTTTAATGATGTTGATGTGATTACATTTGCTTATGGAACTGCTGGTTCTGACGATGTTAATGTAAATCCTATTAATGATAATTTAATAAGAGTTAATGTTCCAGAAACTGAAACGGGATTGATTGCAGCTCATGATAGTAATGGCTATGGTAATACTTGGAAT
>Ga0307990_1004273_pt1 | contig 10544 bp, 7 predicted proteins | sample EllFjometagen129_FD_203168 | JGI IMG/M metagenome (GOLD analysis project Ga0307990, IMG submission 203168) | Marine microbial communities from Ellis Fjord, Antarctic Ocean - #129 | ecosystem: Environmental > Aquatic > Marine > Unclassified | place: Southern Ocean | collected 2014-10-08
CCGGGTCGTTCGCTCGGCCGAGATGCTCGACGAACTGATGGCGATATCCCATCGCTTGGAGCAATAAACCATCCCTGTCCGCGCGAACGTGCCGCCAGTGGATCTTAAATGGCTCCAGCGGGATATCCCCACCACATCCGGGCATGTGACCGGTGGTGGGAAGCATGTTGTCCGTGCGATTGCAGTGGTCGGTTGCATCACGGCCCGGACATGGCTGAGAGGGCGTCGTCGGCTTTTTTCAGGGAGATTTTGGCTTTTTCCACATCTGGCGTAAAGCTCGGGTTTTGGCCGAGGTATATCCGATAATATCCGACGGCGCGGGTCAGCGCGAGCGATCGACCGTCGTCGTTTGCTCCGTCGGCCATTTGCAGATGCCAGTCCGCCAGGCCGAGGGCTTCGTCCCGGCCGAGGGTGTTGGCGTCTACGCTCAGCAGGCGGACGTATCGCTTGATCCAGTAGTCGCCCGTTCGGTCGGCGTAGGGGAGGGCCTTCTCGGGCTCTTTCATCTCCAGGATGTATAGCCGGATGAGCTTCCGTGCGATGGTCTGGCTTTCCGGGTGGCGGTGGAGGCTGGACTTGAGCTTCGATTCCCATCGGTCCAATCGTCGCTTGATTTCCTCTTCGGTGATCTCTGGCTCGTCGACGTCGGTTTCGTCGTCGGGGTCGGCGGGTTTTGTGGTCGGCGCCGCGGCGTCGCCGGTCAGCAGGGCGGGCAGGTCGGCATGGTTGGTTTGCTCGTACTTGTAGCCATTGGTCAGAAACAGCACGACGCGTGCGGTGTCGATAATGCCTCCCCAAGAGCCGTCGGTATTCTGCAGGCCGGCGAGATATCTGCTTCCGTCGGTCCACCACTTGACCTGTCCGAGTTTCTCTCGCCCGGTAACCAGGCCGATGTTGGAGAGCATGTAGAACGCTTCGCTGAAGATAAAATGTTCCTTGGCGCGGTCGTCTTTGTCGCGGTTCAGTGCGTATTCCGGGCGGAGGTCATCCAGGCTTTTGAAGTTTTTGTCCAGCCATTCGATCGCGCGAGTGAGCGGCTTGACGTTGGTTCCAGAGAGTTTCTTGACCTCGTCGGGGCCGTGCAGGCGATTCAGGGCCAGAGCAAGGCAACCGGCGCCGTTTACGGTCTGTCGGGTGTTGGGTTTGGTCTCGTCATCGCCCTTTTTCCTGGGGGCGATCTCGCCATCGGCTGTTTGCAGGCTGGTCCAGTACCTGGCCACCATCTGCCAGTACGAGCGGGGCGCCCTTAGGCCCGACTGCTCGCCGACGGCGACGCCTGCCGGCCCGGCCCAGCTCCTCTCGATCCTGGCGTAATTACAGTCTGTCACCGTCTCGCCGTAGCCGCCGTTTCTCGTGGCGCGAACCAGCGTGGCCAGGTCTTTGCCCAGCATCCTTCGTGCGGCGCCGGGTTTCTGCCTTTGCACTTCCATCCACAACAGACACCGAAAGGCGACGCCCTCGGTTTGTTTGGTGACCGTTGGTTCCAGCCATCGCACGGCCTTGACGACGCGGGCGTCCTTTATCGACGCCCCGCTTGCCAGCAGGGCCGCCAGGACCGCGGACGTCGAGCGGGTGTTGTAGTTGCCGTAATCGTAGGCGTCTGACGTGGTGTGCGTTACCCACGCTCCGTCTGATGCCTGGTGGTTCCAGAGCCAATCCACCGCCCTGTTGAAGGCCTTCTGGACGACTGGGTCGCGGAAGACCACCTCATCAGGGAGCTTGCCCAGACCGACCCGCTTGAGTTCGGTATTGATCTCGGCTTTAGTCGCCTGCAAGGCCGCTACCGTTGCGCCTTCCTGGCGGAGATTGTGCAGGTAGCTGCGATAGTATTTCACCGCTCGCCTGGCCAGCGTGGGCTTGGTTGTCGGCGGGGCCTTGCGAGCCATCGTCTTGTACCAGTTGCCAAGTTCGAGCAGAACTGCCGAAGCCAACTGTTGGGAGTCTTTGGCGGCCAGGGGCACGTAGATGCGGTAGACCTCGCCAACCGACGGGTTAAGCAACGCCCTGGCGACGGCTGGTTGGTCCAAAAGGCCCAAGTACGTATCGATTGCCGACGTTCGCAGCTTGTGGTTGTCCGGATCCTGATCCAGCTTGCGGCAGATCTCGTCTACGTTCTTCATGTGGGTGGCGTGGGCGAGTTTGGCCTCTGCCCGATACTTCTGGGGAGACCTCAGCAGTCCGGTTGTCTTGACGGCCTGGCGGTAAAGCTCCGCCGCCTCGGACCACAGGCCTGCCTCGGCCCGGTTATTGCCGATGGCGATCAATTGAACGACCAGGTTTTCGCCCATCGACTTTCGCTCGGCCGGCCTGGTCAGGGCGTATATTTTGCACAAAAGCTTCAGCCGGTATTCATCCCATTGGTTGCGCAACTCGGGAGCGCGCGAGTCCAACATCGTCAGCGCCTGATGAACCAGCTTGCATGACTTGGACACTCGCAGGCCGAAGATGCACACCTTGTCGTAAAGGTAAACCCGGAAGGCCGGGTCGTCGACCGCCCCGGCCGCGGCACGGCTGAGCTTCTCAGCGAAGGCGCGGTCGTCGAGTTTCGAGGCGGACATGTCGACCTTGACGGCCTCGGGACCGAAGTACTGCTCGAATTTCCTCTAGCACCTTGGATCCTTGAGCGGATCGCCCGGTTTTGGCACGGTTGCGGCGGGTAGGGTTGTGGCGGGAGCCTCGGTCACTGTCGTCTGGGTTCGGGCCGGTGGGCAAAGCCCCAGCGCCGCCGCCGCCACTATCAAGCAATATTGGCGCGTCATAACCTGGCACTCCTGTGCCGGCCTTGGTAGCGAGGCCGGCCCCCAAATTGAAAGGAATATCCTGAACTTGGCCGCGAATGTCGCCCGCAGCGGCGATCCACTTCCATACAAAGTTAATCATCTCGTCGGGATGAAAAGTTATGCATCGCTGTCAAAAACCGGTTGCAAACGGCTACGGTCGAACGCTTACGGTGCTCCATTTTTCGTAGAGCACCGAAAACACCAGGTCTATGTCTTCGTCAGCAAGGCGGATGCAGCCCAGAGACGCCGCCTTGCCGATGCTGGACAGGTCGTTCGTGCCGTGGATGCCGTAACCTTCGTACCTGCTGGTGTTATCGTCGATTTTCTCCAGGCCGATCCAGTACCCCATCTTGCCGAGCGGATAGCCCGGATCGCCCCACTGGATGGACCGCTGGGCCTCGGCACTGGGAGGCGGGAACCACGGCGCGCGGTTTCGCTTGGAACCCAGTCGCAGACGCCACATTCCCACTGGTGTCGAGCTGTTCTTGCCCAGCCCTACCCGCAGCCGCTTTACGTAGGCTGGCTCGAAGCCCTTGCGGTGCAGGAAGATGTCCATGGTGAAGTCGCTCTTGTCCACTATGGCGTGGAAAGGGCCTTGGATGACTTTGAGCATTTGCCCGGCCCGGATGCTTTCGGCCCTGGTGATACCATTTATCTTCAGCAGTATCTGCGTCGGAACGTGCAGTGCGAGCTTTCGTTCGACTTTCACGAGGACCTCGCCAGACGCGAACGCGTACTGGAGCGTGTACGGGTCCCCGTCGAATATCTGCCGCGAGAAGATCATCTTCTCTGCCAGGGCCTCGAGTTTGCCGCGGACGGTCTCAGCCGTCGCCTCGCCAAGATTGCCCGACAGCAACGCCTTGGACAGCAGGGCTCGGCCCTCGGCAAATTTCTTCTCCGCCAGGAGCTTGTTGCCCTCGGCGACCATCGCGACGGCTTGGACGGCGGGGACGGATTGGAGTCTGGATATATCGTTGTTGGGATCGACGTTGGGATTGGCCGGGCCGGGCGGGACTGTCGCGTTGGCGTCCGTGCCACCGGTGGAGAGTTGCCCGGTGCCGTCGTTGGCGTCAGTGCTGCCGCTGGGGGAGTTGGCGTCCGGCGCCGTCGGAGTCGAGCCTCTCGGCCAGAACTGCCACGTCAGCATGGCCGCGATGATGATTACGCATGCGGCGATTATCCAGTTTCTGCGGGACCGTCTCGATTTGTAACTCACGTGGACCTCCTGTCCGGCCTGGAGCCATCAGTGCGTCGGGATGCCATTGGAAAACCGCAATACTTCTTTATCGGTCACAAGGACCTTTACAGGATAGTCGTTCGGATGCACGGGAAGTTCCCCGACAATCTGGATTGCGAACGCCAGCCCGCACGTGTGTGCTGCCAGGGCCGGACTTGCCAGGAAGCGGTCATAAAAGCCGCCGCCTCGCCCAAGGCGGTTTCCCTGCCTGTCGTACGCCAGGCCCGGCACCACGATCAGGTCGATCTGCTCGATCGGCCATGGTTCGCCCTCGGGCTCTCGCAGGCCGTTTCTGCCGGTTACGGTCGGATGGTCCAACGACTCGACCGGCACAGCCACCATTTGCCGGGCTTCCCACGTCACGCGGGGCAGCAGAACCGCCTTATCGTCTTTCCAGGCCGCCACCGCGATGGGCCGGCAATTGACCTCGCCAGCAAGGGGGGCATAGAGCATAACCGATTGCGCCCGCTGGTATTCCGCCAGTTCCACCACTGACTGGCAGGCGGCGCGGCTCATCTCGGCTGCGCTGTCGGCACCCATCGCCCCCAAAGCCGCCTTCATGTCTGTTCGCAAATGATGTTTCATGACAACTCGCTACTTACCGTCTTGAGGGTCTTTCCGCAAGCGGCGGGCCCATTCCAAGTATGCGGTAATGTGCTTTTCGTAGCCGCGCTGCGTGGGCTTGTAGTACTCGCGGTCCACGCCTAGGTATTCCTGGTCCGGGCTTATGCCTCCGGGATGGTCGTGGCTGTACTGGTAGCCCTTGGAATGTCCGTACTGCTCAGCCATGCCAGGGTGCGGCGCGTTCCGCAGGTGCTTGGGCACTGGCACCGTCCGCTGGTTGCGGACGTCGTCCAGCGCCGCGTCGATGGCAAGGTACGAGGCGTTGGATTTCGGTGCGCAGGCCATATACACGACCGCCTGGGCCAGCGTGATTCGGCACTCGGGCATGCCGATGCGTTCGGTGATGTCGAACGCCGCCGCGGCGACGCTGATCGCTCTTGGGTCGGCGTTGCCGATGTCTTCACTGGCGACGATGGCGATTCGCCTGGCGACGAATCGCGGGTCCTCGCCGGCTTCGAGCATGCGTGCCAGCCAGTAGATGGCCGCGTCCGGGTCGCTGCCCCTCATGGACTTTATCAACGCGCTGGCTGCGTCGTAGTGCTGGTCGCCTGCGGCGTCGTACTGCAGGGCCTTGGCTTGGATGGACTCCTGCGCGGCGGCGAGGTCGAAGACTATCGTAGCGTCGGGTTTGACGGCGAGGGCGGCTCGTTGGCTTCGCACGCCGACTTCCAGAGCGGTCAGCGCCCGTCTCGCGTCGCCGTCGGATATCTTCGCCAGGTGTTCCAGTGCCTCATCGGTGGCTTGCACCTGGTACTCGCCGAGCCCCCGCTGGTCGTCGGCCAGGGCGCGTCGGAGAAGCTCGATGGTTTCCTCATCGGTAAGCGGCTCGAATCGAAAGACGGTCGAGCGGCTGAGCAGGGGCGAGTTTATCGAGAAGAACGGGTTCTCGGTCGTCGCGCCGATCAGCACGAGCGTTCCGTTCTCGACGTCGTTTAGCAGCGAATCCTGCTGGGCGCGGTTGAAGCGGTGCAACTCGTCGATGAACAGCACGGTCCGCTTTCCCGTCGAAGCAAGCAGAGCCCGGGCGCCGTCGGCGATCTGGCGGATGTCCTTGACCGACGCCCGGACGGCGTTGAGCATGTGGAACTCATACGAACACTGCCTGGCGATGACGGTGGCCAAGGTGGTCTTGCCGCAGCCCGGCGGGCCGTGAAAAATCAAACTGCTCAGCCGGTCGGCTTCGAGCATGCGGCGCAGCATTTTGCCCGGCGCCAAAAACTCCCGCTGGCCGACGACTTCGTCGACCGTGCGCGGGCGCATTCGCACCGCCAGCGGAGCGTTGGCAGCAATGGCTGCGGCTTCGGATTCCTTGAACAGGTCCATGGAGCGTAGTATACGCTCGCGATGGGCTCAGGGGAAATGGCAGTCGGCGGTGTCGATGGCGACCTGGCGGATTCGTGCGATTGCCAGAGGCCGAAATGGCCTTGCAGATCAGGAATTGATTCCTAAATTGCAAGACAAGATATGATCTCTCGCATCTACGCGCCGCTGGGCTGTAGACATCAAACTCATCTCCGATCTCTCGCCCCAAGTTATCGAACACCTGAACAAGACCGCCGGCTTCTTGTCACCAAACTGTCTGGATGGCTCAGAAGCATTCTCGGATAGCTCGCCGTGTGACCCCGACGATTCCTCGCACAGCGTCGCTGCTGGCAGGTCGGCGATTGAACCTTGGGGCTGTTCGGGATAAAGTGATGGATCGCGGCTGGGTGCGGCTTTCGGGTATTGGACAGCGGGCGAGGATCCGCGATCTGAATAGTCGGTCCGGCCAGGAGTTAAAATGACTTTCGAGGAACTTACCGAGGCTTCGCTGGCCGGCGAGGCGCTGACTCGCCAGCAGTGCCGGCTGGTGTTAAATTGCCCGGACGAGGATATTCTCTCGCTGCTGGATGCGGCGTGGCGCGTTCGCAGGCGGCACTTTGGTTCGCGCGTGCATATTCAGGTGCTCAGCAACGCCAAGAGCGGGCTGTGCCCGGAGGATTGTCGCTACTGCTCCCAGTCGAGCGTGTCGAAGGCAGAGATCGACCGACATGCGATGATAACCGCCGATGAACTGCTGGCCGGGGCGATGGCGGCAAGCTCGGTCGGGGCGAAACGGTTCTGCATGGCCTTCAGCGGGTCGGCTCTGAACGAGGCGGAACTCGATCGGTTCTGCGAGGCGCTGGGGCAGATCAAAAAGGCCTCGCCGGGGTTGGCACTGTGCGGTTCGACGGGATTCCTCACCGAGGACCAGGCCAGTCGTCTCAAGGAGGCCGGCTTGGACCGCGTCAACCACAACGTCAACACCTCGCAGCGATACTACGGACAGGTCTGCACCACGCACAGCTACAAGGATCGCCTGGCCACCATCGCTAACTGCCAGGCCGTGGGGCTGGAGATATGCTCGGGCGGCATAGTAGGCCAAGGCGAGAGCGACGAGGATGTGATCGACATGCTCCTGGCCTTGCGGGAGATTGGCCCGCAGGCCGTGCCGATAAACTTCCTCGTGCCGATTGCGGGCACGCCGTTCGAGGATCGCGGCGGCGACCTGAACCCGCGAAAGTGCCTGAAGGTTCTCTGCCTGGCCAGGCTGCTGCTGCCGACCCAGGAGATTCGCGCCGCCGGCGGGCGCGAGTACAACATTCGCAGCCTTCAGCCGATGGCGTTGTACGCGGCGGACTCGATCTTCGTCAGCGGCTACCTGACAACCGGTGGCCAGTCCGCCGAGGCTGCCTTTGAAATGATCCGCGACCTGGGCTTCGAAATGATCCGGGAATGACAACTTTAAATAGGGACGCTAACCATTTTATAGCGTTCGCGTGGGCGAGACAGGATCTGGCAGGCGATGTTTGGCGAACATTAACCGTCGGCATGGCCAGTATGGGTGCAGTAAATGGTTAGCGTCCCTATATAACGCTATTTAACGATATTCGACTATGGTTGAGCACTTGGATAACGAGCTTGAGGCGCTGGCGGGGAAGGGGCTCTTGCGTCGGCTTCGCGCTTTGCCGGAGTGCGGGGCTCGCATTCGCCTGGCCGATGGGCGGGTGGTGCTGAACTTTTCATCCAATGATTACCTTGGTCTGGCGGACGACCCGCGCGTCAAGGCCGGGGCGATCGAGGCCGTCGAACGGCTTGGTTGTTCGGCGCGTGCATCGCGGCTGATGGCGGGCGACTTGGAGCTTTGCGAGCAGCTTGAGGCGGACCTGGCGTCGCTGGTGGGCACGGAGACGGCGTTGGTTTTCGGCAGCGGGTTCCTGACGAACCTCGGCGTGATGACGGCTGTGGCAGGGCGAGGCGACGAAATTTTCGCCGATCGGCTGAACCACGCCAGCCTCACCGACGGCATGCAGCTCAGCGGGGCCAGGTGGCACCGGTATCGGCACAAGGATGTCGGTCATCTTGCGAGCTTGCTGGCCAGATCGAACGGTTCTCGGCGGGTGGTGGTGACGGATTCGATCTTCAGCATGGACGGCGACCTCGCGCCGCTGGATGAGGTTGCAGCCGTCGCCGAACGCCACGGCGCGACGCTCGTGGTGGACGAGGCCCACGCCATTGGTGTAATGGGCGAGAGCGGCGGGGGGGTATGTCGCCAGGCTGGCTGCACGATTCGCCCGGATGCGGTGGTTGGCACGCTGAGCAAGGCAATCGGTGGTTACGGCGGGTTCGTCGGCTGCTCGGCGACGATGCGGCAGGTGCTGGTCAACCGTGCGCGGAGTTTCATTTACTCGACCGGTCTGCCTCCGGCGTGCATCGGTGCGGCGCGGGCGGCGCTGGCGATTCTGGCGTCCGAGCCGGGCATGGGCGAGCGTCTCATGGCGAAGGTTAACCTGCTGGCCGGGCTGCTGGCGGAGGCTGGGCTCGCCGAAGCGCAGCCGCAGTCGCAGATACTGTCCATCCGGGTTGGTGGCAACGATGAGGCGGTGCGGCTGTCGCAGCTTCTGTGGGATCGCGGTGTGTTAGCGATGGCGGTTCGTCCGCCGACGGTTCCGGCAGGGACTGCCAGGCTGCGGCTTTCGGTGACGTTGGCTCACACGGATGATGCGCTTCGCATCGCGGCGCGGACGATAATCGACGCCGCTTGCGAGGTGGGGTTGTTATGATTGGCACGCGATGAGCAGAGGAATCTTCATTACGGGCACGGGCACGGATGTCGGCAAGACGGTCGTCACCGCGGCGGTGCTGCGCGGCGCGCGAGCGTCGGGCATTGACGCCGTGCCACTGAAGCCCGTGCAGACCGGCGCGGTCGAAGGCCCCGACGGTCTGCGGGCGCCGGATGTGGAATTAGCATTGTCGGCTGCGGGGTTGGACGCGTCGCCCGAGGCGGTTGCGATGATGGCTCCGTTTCTTTACAAGCCGGCGTGCTCGCCTCACCTGGCAGGCCGGTTGGCCGGTAGGCCGGTGACCGTGGATGCTGTCTGTGCCTGTGCCGAAAAACTGCTTACCCGACACGACTGTTTGATAGTCGAGGGCGCCGGCGGGGTCATGGTCCCCTTGAACGAGTCGCAGACCATGCTGGACCTGATGGTCGCGCTGGAAATGCTCGTGCTGGTTGTTGCCTTGGATGGACTTGGTACGATCAACCACACGCTGCTGACGCTGGCGGCGCTGCGGCAGGCGGGGCTGGAGGTGCTTGGCGTGGTTTTCAACCAGCCTGAGACCTTGGGCGGGACGGCCGAGTTCATACGGCGCGATAATCCAGCGACGATCGCGCGGTTCGGCGAGGTGGTCGTGCTTGGCATCCTGCCACACGTAACGGGGCTCGCATCCGGCGATGCGACATCGTGGGCAACTGTCGAGGCGGGTCTGACCGGCCTGCCGGTAGTTCTTGAACGATTGAGGAAAAATGGCTGACGATTTGCGACAGGCGGACCTTCGTTGCCTCTGGCACCCATGCACGGATATCGAGGCCATGGCTGGGGCGCAGTTCCCGATCATCGAGCGGGCCGAGGGCGTGTACCTGCACGAGCGCGGCGGGCGGGCGCTGCTGGACGGCATCGCTTCGTGGTGGTGCGTGAGTCTCGGGCACAGCCACCCGCGGATCGTCGAGGCGATTCGCCGCCAGGCGGGGCAACTCCAGCACTGCATCCTTGGCGGCATGTCGCACCCGCGTGCGATCGAGCTTGCCGAGCGGCTGGCGGAGATTACTCCCGGCGACCTCGGTCACGCGTTCTTCGCAAACGATGGCGCCTCTGCCGTCGAGGCGGCATTGAAGATCGCCATCCAGTACTGGGCCAATCGCGGACAGCGCGGCCGCGGGCGATTCATCGCGCTGGCTGACGGGTATCACGGCGACACACTTGGCTGCGTCGGTGTTGGGTACGTCGACGGTTTCCACGAGCCCTTCCGCGACGTGGTTCGCCCATCGCTGCGCGCGACGAGTCCACACTGTCTCGACTGCCCGATGGGCAAGTCGCCGGACTGCTGCGACGTGGAGTGTTTCGAGTCGATGCGGTCGTTGATCGAAGCCCATCACCATGAAACCGCCGCGGTGATTGTCGAGCCGCTCTGCCAGGGCGCGGGCGGGATTCGCATGTACCCGGCTGAGTATCTCCGTCGCCTGCGACGCTGCTGTGACGCTCATGGCCTGCTTCTGATCGCCGACGAGATCGCCGTAGGCTTCGGCAGGACCGGCACGATGTTCGCTTGCGAGCAGGGGTCCATCACGCCGGACTTGATGACCCTCGGCAAGGCCCTGACCGGCGGGCACATGCCGATGAGCGTCGTGCTCGCGACTGATGCGGTTTACGATACCTTCCGCAGTTCGCCGGATTGCGATCGGACCTTCTACCACAGCCACACCTTCGGCGGGAATCCGATCGCCGCAGCCGCGGCATTGGCGGCGCTGGACATCTACGAAAGCGAATCGATAGTCGAATCCTGCCAACCGCGAATCGCCCAACTCGCCGCTGGCATCCGCGAAG
>Ga0307990_1004275_pt1 | contig 10540 bp, 11 predicted proteins | sample EllFjometagen129_FD_203168 | JGI IMG/M metagenome (GOLD analysis project Ga0307990, IMG submission 203168) | Marine microbial communities from Ellis Fjord, Antarctic Ocean - #129 | ecosystem: Environmental > Aquatic > Marine > Unclassified | place: Southern Ocean | collected 2014-10-08
CAGGGAAATTTATTCTTCCATTGTAAAATTTATTTTCTCCAATCATGGGAGTTAAAATTATTTCATTTTTAAACAAAAGTACTCCTGTTTTTTGTTCTTTTTTTAAATCAGGAAAAGGTTCGTAAGACACAGGCAAATTATTTAATTCTGCTCTTAAACTTGCTGCATCTTTAAATGTGGTTATACCCCTTAAAACTATTTTGTTTAAATCCATCTTTTCTTAAAATTAATGTTTTTTTTAATAATTTATATACTCTAAAAGATATTTTTAAAATCTCATCATTTTTTTCTTACCAAATTTTTTCATTAATTTTTGCATTTGTTTCTGAGACATTGGTTTTTCAGAGTCAAAATTTGAAGAGTCTTTTACCATTTCTTTTAACATTTTATATTGTTTTAATAAACTTCTAATATCACTATTATTTACTCCAGAACCTTTTGCTACACGATTTATCCTAGATATTCCTGTTTTTTTATCATCAAAAATCTCTGGATTTTCTCTTTCTTGTGGAGTCATTGATTTAATAATATGCTCCCATTTTGCAATTTTTGAGCTTTGATTTTCAAGAGCATTTTCTGGAATTTTCGCAGAATTAAATCCAGGCACCATATTTTTTATTTTATCAAATCCCCCCAGAGAATTCATTGATTTAACCTGTTCTATAACATCATTTAAAGTTATTTTTCCTTGTTCAATTTTTGATTGTAATTTTTTTTGTTTGTCTTGGTCTGTAACTGATTTTATTTTTTCCATAAGAGTTTGCAAATCTCCCATTCCAAGTAATCTTGATAAAAATTGTTCTGGATTGAATTTTTCTATATCACTTATTTTCTCTCCAGTTGTGATAAAATAAATTCCAGGTGTTTCTGAGTCAGAACTTGCTTCAGCACATGCTGTTAAAGCACCACCACCTTTTGCACTTGAATCCATACGGGTGATTATTATACCTGAAATATCAAGTGCCTCTTTAAATTGACTTGCCTGGGCTTTTGCTGCCTGCCCAATATCAGCAGGCATAACTAAGATTGTCTCTGTTGATTTAGTCTCTTTTTTTATTTCTTTTATTTCTTTTATTAGAGATTTATCAAGAGTGTGTCTTCCTGCTGTATCAATTAAAATTAAATCATAATTTTTTAATTTGCCTTTTTTCTCAAAATTTTTCCAGGTTTTTATTGCATTATCTTCTTCCATATCTATAAAATAATCTAATTTTATTTTTTCAGCCATTTGTTTAAGCTGTTCTTTTGCAGCAGGTCTATGAACATCTAGTCCAATTAGAGCTACTTTTTTCCCTCTTTTTGCATAATAATTTCCTATTTTTACAACTGTTGTTGTTTTTCCTGCTCCATATAAACCCAGAAACATTATTCTATTTTGTTTTGATGAAGGTAGTAATTCAAGTTTTTTTCCTTTACCTAAAATTTTCACAAGTTCATCATGCAGTAATTTTGTTAAGTGTTCTTTTTTATCAATATTTTTTATTCTTTCATTTATTGCTGCTTTTTTTATCTTATTACTTAATTCTTTTACTAGTTGTATATCTACATCTGCTTCAATAAGTGCTCTTTGCAAATCTCTGACTAAAGAGTCTACTAAATTTTTATCAAGAAAGATAGCATTAGCTATTTTGTCTGTTGCTTTTTTTAACGCTTGTCCTAAGTTTTCTAACATGTTTTAAGAAGTAGATGATGTATTATTAAATTTATGGTTTGTCTTATTTATTCTTATAAATAAGTTTTTGATAAAAATATGAATTGAGTGCAGATTTTATACTTAATAAAAAATCCCCTAAAACTAAAGAAAAGTCAGCTCGATTAAATCTAAAGATATTTAAACATGCATTATTTAATTTAATTTATGGAGAAAAAAATCCTAGGAATAACATTATTTTTGATTCTCCTTATTTATCATATTCTTTGGAGAATTTTTTATAAGTTTATTCCATCAAATTTAAATTATTTAGTTTGGGGAATTTGGATTGTTTTAGTTATAATTTTTATTTATTGGCTAAGTAAAAAAACAAATTTTTTCAAAAAACAGGATTCTTTAAAATCAACTGCTGAACATAGAATGAGTGTTTTGGAGCAGAGTGGATTTTATTCAACTATAATTTCATTAGGATATATTCTTGGACTTATTTGTTTGGGAATCGGTTTTTTTGCTTTATTCTCTGACAATCCTGATGGTCTAAACATTTTTATTGGAATGCTGATATTAGGATTAATTGGAATTTCGATAATGTTTTTTATTGGAAAATTAAGAAAAAAGAATCAAAAATAATATATCTGCTAATCCCTTAATTTATTAACACAATAAGACTTCGCCTTTTATATGCTTGATTTTTTGCCTTTGACATTGTTGTACTAAAAATCAATTTCTATCTGGAGAGCATAACAGGGCTTAAAGAGTTACTTCGTCTTACAAGCTCATCCACCCAAATTTTTTATTCAAGGTTCGTTTTAATAAAGATGATAAACGAAAAGAAATAATTAAATTATCTTATAATTTTAATTAACAAAATTTTAATGAAATTATTGAAAAATAAAAATTATAGAATGAAAGATTTATTTTTTTTGTGGGATCTTATTCTCATATAAAATTATTCTGCCTGTTTCTGTTCCAATAATTAAATCCATATCCCCGTCTCCATCAAGGTCTGCAGTTGCTATTTGGGTAACATCTCTATATTGTCCATCATTAATATTTTCTAGGTCACCATATTTTTGAAAATGAGGAATCTTTACAGGTTTTGTTTGTTTAGGTAGTTTATTTGCAGAATAAGCTGTATTATTTTTATTAAAAAAGGGAGATATAACTGTTCCTGCAATTAATAATGTTATAAGTGTTTTTTTCATTTTTGTTTATTTTAAATATAGTAAAAATACTTTATTTATAAATCTTTTGTTTATTTTACTACTTGAAAGTTAATAATTTATTTTTGAATGAGATAGGATGAAAACTAATTTTTAGATATTGGAAAATAATAATGATGTTTATCATTTCTCGCTTTATTTTGTTCAGATTGGCTAATATGAATTTAACAGAATTTTTTCGCTTTACTTGTTTTTTTGGCAAGTACAGAATTTTTCCCGTTATATTCTAAAAACTTCTTTTATCTTAGATCTTATGTTCAATTTTATTTAAGTTCTATTTTCTTTTAGAAAAAGAAACAAAATAGGAGAGTTCCAGTCCTTCGGACAAATAGCTTTTGCTTACTTTTTTAAATCCGAATTATATTCGATTCAAAAAATATTTTTTTTGAAAGAACGATAATCTTAATGGGCTTTTTAAGGAGCAAAAAATTTATATAATATCTTATATAATAATTATATAGGGGAATATGAAAGACCAAAATTTATTGAGATTATTAATAATAATGAGTATTGTTTTTATAATTGGCAATATAATAGCTGGTTTCATGGGGATAAAAGCCGCTATTCTTGTACCTTTTCTTGGTATTTCGCTGGGCATATTTGTTTTTGCACATGGAATTATCCATTTCGGAATAAAAAAACTTTTAATCTTGATGGGGCTTGGAATAATAGTGAGCTTTTTCTATGAAGTATTGAGTATTGCTACTGGTTTTCCTTATGGTCTATTTCATTATACTGAAGTCTTTGGGCCAAAGTTAATGGGTTTTCCTATTCTAGTTATGCTTGCATATGGTCTTGTAGCTTATGTGTTTTGGGCTGTTGCTGAATCGCTGGTAAGCAATTACAGCAATAAATTAAAAGGGGCTAATATTGTATTGATTCCACTAATAGCCTCAGCTCTTCTTACTTCGTGGGATTATGTCCTTGATCCCATCTTTGCAACTATAAATAAAGCTTATATCTGGAATGCTCCAGGCAGTTATTTTGGAATTCCATTTACAAATTTCATAGGTTGGTATCTTGCTACATACACCATATTCCAGATTTTTGCTTTGATTATTTGCCGTCAAAAGAAACAGAAGGTGCCTGCAATCATGAGGAAAAAATCATATTGGTATCCGCCAATTGTTTTTTATGCTGGTGTATTTATCCAACTTTTTCTTGCAATGGTGCTTCAACCAAATAAAGAGATAACAATATTTTCAGGACAAGTGTTTCAAACAAGTTATATTTATCAAAGCATGACTCTTGTTGGTATTGCAGTCATTCTAGTTCCAGCAATTATTGCGTTTGCCAATGTACATGCATCAAAAACGCTTAAGTAAAGAGATATTTAATATTATTGAATATTAATTTATATCCCCTTAGAGAACGAAAAATATTTTTTGAACTTGGCTCCTTTCAATTGTTCCGCTCGTGCCATGTATTGCAGGCTCTCGCTATCGCTTGGGATGCCTTCACAGAGATTAAAATCGAATTTTATATTATTTTTTTTAAGATTATAAACAAAAAGAAATTTTGAAATTATCTTGCAATTTTAATTAATTCTTAACTATAAAGTAGTTAAAATAGGAAGATTTAAATAATATAAATTTTGAAAGTAATTATAGTAAAAATAATTGAAAATAAAACTAAAATGAAACCTCCAGAAAAAGATATAATTAAAATTCAAGAATTAGATTTTAAAAAAATCAACAATGCTTACATGAGTTTTAATAATGGTGTGCAGTCAACAGCAAAGGATTATCTTAGAGAATATGTTGAAGAAAGACTTGAAAATAAGATTATTATTGATGATGTTGATACAGAAAGTTGGGTAATTTATCCAAAAGAAGAAAGCGAATTATTTGGAAGATCTAATCAACACATAGGTTTAGTAGGTTTTGATTGTTATCAATATCCCTGTCTTGCGACATCTGAAAAAAATTTTTTTGTTTTTGAAGGTTTTCATGCAGGATATGGGCTTCTCAACCCAAAGACTTGGTGTTTTAATATTGAAGAAAATCCAGATCATTTAGAAAAAATTACTAATACTAGAAAACCCAAAGAATATTTAGACAATATAAGAAATGGAAAAATTTCAAAAGAGAGGGAAAGAGTTTATAATCTAATTAGAAAATCATATGGAAAAAATCCGTCACTAATTGAAGAGAAAATGCCTGAATTTTTTAGAGCATTAATAAAAGGCAATATGGGCGGGACTCACATTAAATTAGATTTAGAAGAAAAAATTGCAGTAGAGGTTGATGATGGATATTCTACTCCAATAGCTATTAATGAAAAAGTAAATGGATTAATGGTTGTTGGCCATTCAATCTCAGTTGATATTGCGGCTATGCGAGGGGAATATATCAATGATAGACTGATTGATTTAAGAGAGAATATCCCTGAAAAGATTTTTGAGGAAGATAATTCATTTCTTGCACAAGATTATAGGCCTTCACCAGAAAACATTACTATAACAAATATTGATGAGAAAGGATTTGATGTAAATCTTATTTTTAAATATGGTAATAGAACAGAAAGATTTAATTTACCAAAGGCAAAATAGAAGGTAAAGTAAGAGATTATTTTTTGAAAATTTCTTTTATCTTATATATTATACTCAATTAAACTTTATTTTTTATAGAATGGCTTTATTCCTCCATGCTTTAAAAAATAAGAATTCACTAAATATTTAAATATACTCTTTTTACACTGAATTAAAGCATAAAGCGTAAAATTACTATGTTTAATAGTTGTTAAATCTAATCTTTTTTGTGAAGTCTTCCGTTAATAATATTTTCAACAATAGTCTTTTCAAAAATATCTAAAATTTTATTTAGATTGGATGTTTTTTTATTAACATTAATTAGTTCACGTGGTTTTCCACATATAATTTGATAAAGAATTTTTTCATTTGGCATATATCTTACTAATGTTGCAGAACTATCCCCTGTATTTCCAGTCATATAACGTAAACACCATCTATAAATATTATTTTTATCCCCTTTTTGTCCCCAACCCTTTTTCATAGGAGACATTCTATGTTCTTTAGGATGATTAAAACCAGGAACATTGGAATATTTCTCAAAAATAATATCTAGCTTTTTAGTTATATCCTTTATATTATCTTCAATGTTCATAAAATAAATAAGGGCCATAAATATTTAAATGTTAAGGAACGACCTCGCAAAAAATTTAAAATCATTTGGATTTTGCCTTCTTGTATTTTTTTCATAGCTGTTTGCTTTTTTATTGTTGGAGATAAATAATTATTATTCTAATCCAATACTTTTAAGAAATTCTTTTTTATTAAAAACTTTGATTGCATTATATTCCTGTCCAGTGCCTAAAAATAAAATTGGTTTTTTTGTTACATATCCTAAAGAAAGAGCTGTCCCACCTTTTTCATCTATGTCTGCTTTTGTGAGTATTATTCCATCAATTCCTATTGAAAAATTAAAACTTCTTACTTGTTCAATTGAATCATTTCCAGTTATACTCTCTCCAATGAATAATGTCAGGTCAGGTTTGCAAATTCGAGATATTTTTTCAATTTCTTTTAATAGATTTTTATTTGTATGGATTCTTCCTGCTGTATCAATTAAAACACAATCTATTTTATTTTTTTTAGCATGATTTATTGCGTCAAATCCAACTGAAGCAGGGTCTGTTTTATAATCAGATGAAATAGTTTTGATTTTGAGATTTTCTCCATGTTTTTTTAATTGTTCAATTGCAGCAGCTCTAAAAGTATCTGCTGCAGCAAGAACACATGAAATATTATTCTCTTTCAAATAACTTGCTATTTTAGCAATTGTAGTTGTTTTTCCTGTTCCATTAATTCCACAAAATAAAATTACAAAGGGGTTTTTTTCTATTTTATTTTTTTCTTTTATTTTCTCTTTAATATCAAAAGGTTCAATAAGTATTTCTTCAATAATTTCCCTTAGAGAATCTTTTATTTCAAATTCAACTTCTTTTTTTAAAAGTTCTTTTCCAACAATTTTTTCTTTGAGTTTTTTAATTACTTTTTCAGCTATTTCTAAGGCAACATTATTTTCAAGGAGAAGCATTTCTAATTCTTCTGAATAAACTATAAATTCTTCTTCAGAAATTTTGACCTTGTTTACTTTAGAAGTTATTTTTTCAAAAAACCCTTTTTTTGATTCTTTTATCTTGGAGTTTTCTAGCTCACCCTCAATTTTTTTTATTTTTTCTAAATTAGGTTGAAAATTATGTTCTCTTAGTTCAAATTTTAACGGAATTTTTATTTCTTTTTCAGTTAGTGTTTCTTCAATTTCAGATTTTGTTTCCACTTTTTCTGAAATTTTTTTTGACCAGTTACTTATTTTATTCTTTAGTGATTTAAACATAATTTTTAGAACAAGTTAAGATTTATAATGTTAACTAATTTTTAAGTTCATAGAATTTTTATGAAAAGAGTTTAATTAAAATAAAAATAATAATATTAAAAGAGATAATAAAAATTTTAAATAATAGATTATTCAAATTTTAGAAAAAGAAAGGATAATAAAAAATAGCTTACAATTTAATTATTATGATAAGTTTATGAAAATTCTTGTTTTTATATAAATAAATGGTTTATTCTAAATCAACCAAATTTTTATAAATGTGTTTTTCTTTATTAATTCATGAAAGGTATACTTGTAATTTTGGATGGAATTGGGGATAGACCTAATAAATTACTTAATGGAAAAACCCCTTTAGAATCAGCAGAAACTCCTAATCTTGATTTTTTAGCTACAAGAGGTGTTTTAGGGTGGATGTATCCTGTTAAACCTGGTTTTGCACCATCTTCTGAATCAGGAATTGTTTCAATATTTGGAAATGATTGGATTAATGTTCCAAGAGGACCTTTATCTGCAATAGGTGCAGGTTTAAAATTAACTAGGGGAGATTTAGCTTTTAGAGTTAATTTTGCAACAATTGATTCATTAAAAAAAGGAAATATTGTTGATAGAAGGGCTGGAAGAACACTTACTACTTCTGAAGCTGAGATATTGACAAAGGCGTTAAATAAAATAGAGATTCCTTGCAAATTTGATTTTAAATCAACAGTTCAACATAGAGCTGCTCTTGTTTTTAGGGGTGGTTTTTCAGATAATATTTCTGGAAATGATACAACTTATGTTAATGGAAAGGCAACTGATGCAATTATGATTACTGATTGTAAGCCACTTGATGAAGAGGAAAATTCAAAATATACTTCTAATTTGGTGAATAATTTTCTTGAAAAAGCTTTCGAAGTTCTTGATAAACACCCAATTAATTTAGAAAGGAAAAGAAGAGGATTACTTAAGGCAAATTATCTTTTAATTAGGAGTCCTGGTATAGAGAAACCTAAATTAAAACAATATAGAAAATGGGTTTCTTTAGGTTATATGCCTCTTGAAACTGGTTTTGCAGAAATTTCAGGTATGACTAATTTTTCTTTTGATTATCCCAATTTAACTGGATTAGATTCTTATGAAAATCTTTGGAAAGGTTTGAAAAAAGCTTGCAAGTTTTCAATTAAACTAATTAAAAAAAATTATAAAAAAAATGATTATGCATATATTCAGCTTAAAGAAACTGATCTTCCTGGGCATGATAATAAACCTCTTGAAAAAAAGAAAATGATTGAGTATATAGATAAAACTTTTTTTAATTTTTTGAGAAAATTTGCCCCCCAAAATAAAATTAATGTTGTTGTTACTGCAGACCATTCTACTGTTTGTAATCTAAAAGCTCATACCTCAGATCCTGTTCCAGTTTTATTTTATAATAATTCCATTCCTAGAGAAAAGAAATTTTGTGAAAAAGATGCGAGAAAAGGTTCTTTAGGTAGTATGGTTGGTAAAGAGCTTTTTAAAAAAGTAGGATTTCTTAGATAAATTAAATAAAAGGGTATTAATAAATGGGAATAAATAAAACTTATTTCAAATTAAGAAATTATTGATAAAAGTATAAACTTTTTAGTTTTTTAATTGATAATAGAACTCTTTATTTTTATTAATTTGATAATGTTTCTTGTGTATAACAGAAGTAGCTAGATAGGCTTGAAGATTTTGAGTCTGATATGAGTTTGTTGAAGCAATTAATCTTAGTAAACTTCTATTAGGTAAAAGAAATAATATTAAAGAAAAATTCCTCTGATATTAATCTACTAAACTTAATGGGGTGATTGAGAGATTTTTAAGTAAATAAAGAGGAATTAAGATATGTTATTTTATTAGTTTACTATAGCAATAATTAAAAATCTTTGAATTTTCTTTTTAACATGATAACTTATAATGATTTGTATGAATATTCTAGGAAAGAGAGATATTCCCGTGAATTGCAAAAATTACCAAAAAGTTTTATTGTAAATGTTTCAGGATATTTAAAAGAGAAAAAAGAAATTGCCTCTAAAAAAGAAGATATGTTTTCAGATGTAGTAGTTAAAACAAAAAAGCAACTTGAAAATGCTAATACCCTCTTTAAAGAGCTTCTTTTAAGAAGAAGGAAAAAACTTCTTGATTTAGTTCTTATTGCTACTGAAACTGGAATTTCAAGAAAAGATTTTGAAAATATGCTTGATTTTGAGAAAAGTTTATTTGAGAGTCTCATGGTTTGCATTGAAAAAACAGATAAAAATATTAGTGATTCCTTAAATGGGATAAAAAAGGATTTAAAAAAGAATGAATTATTAGTTTTTAAAGAAGAGGTAAATGAGTTAGTTGGATTTAATAATGAAAAAATAGGGCCTTTTTTTAAAGGACAAATAGCAAATATGCCCAAGGATATAGCAGATATTTTAATTAAAGGGGATAAAGCTGAGATTATCGAGGAGTAGGATTTCTTTTCAAACCAAAACATTTATATAGTTTAATGAATATGTATTCATAACTAAATTACACCTAATATGTAGGTAGGAGAATTAAAATGCCTGAATTTGATAGAACTGGACCTGATGGAGAAGGACCTATGACTGGAAGAGGACTTGGTTATTGTGGTAGAGCTGGGAGAAGAGTTGGTTTTAGAAGGGGTTTCGGTAGAGGTTTTGGTTGGAGAACAAGAACTTTTCAGCCTGTACAAGTTCAAGAAGAAGTTTCTTTAACAAAAGATGAAGAAAAAAAAATTCTTGAGCAAGAACTTAAAGAACTTGAGTCTGAAAAAAAGGAAATTGAAAAAAGATTCAAAGAACTTAAATAGTTCTTTCTTTTTTTTATTTTAAAAAAAATCGAATGAATAAAATATTTAAAAACTCATTTAAAAAAGCTTTAGTAGATATTTTAAAGAGTTTGCCTATGATTTTTGGAGTTGTTTTTTTAATTAGTTTAGCTAATTCAATTATTCCTAAGGAATTTTATTTAAAAATTTTTCAAAATAATTTTCTTATTGATTCTTTTATAGGGAGTTTTATTGGAAGTATTTCTTTTGGAACTCCTATGACTAGTTATATTTTAGGAGGAGAATTACTTTCTCAAGGAGTTAGTTTAATTGCTGTTACAGCTTTTTTAGTTTCATGGGTTACTGTTGGTTTAATTCAATTTCCTGCAGAAGCAGTTATGCTTGGAAAGAAGTTCGCAATAACAAGAAATTTACTTAGTTTTATTTTCGCAATAATAGTTGCTATATTAACCGTGTTAATTTGGAGTATTTTTTAAAATGAAGAAAACAGAAAAAAGCAGATTTAGTT
>Ga0307990_1004276_pt1 | contig 10540 bp, 7 predicted proteins | sample EllFjometagen129_FD_203168 | JGI IMG/M metagenome (GOLD analysis project Ga0307990, IMG submission 203168) | Marine microbial communities from Ellis Fjord, Antarctic Ocean - #129 | ecosystem: Environmental > Aquatic > Marine > Unclassified | place: Southern Ocean | collected 2014-10-08
AAAGCGACTGTTATCAAAATCAAGCATATAATTCAGATTTCCAATATTCTTTTTTCGCTACCATGACGTTTAAAATCGTCAACATTTTCCGCATGCACGCTGTTACAGCGGTCATTTTAGTTTTGCCGGCTTTGAGTAGTCGCTGGTAAAACTCTCTGATTGCCGGGTTATGCTGTATTGCCACCAAAGTTGGCATATACAGCTTTGCACGAACATCTCCCCGGCCACCGCTGGTCATGCGTTTACCTTTGAACGTACCGCTGTCTCTGGCTATTGGAGCCACGCCTCACGCCTTATGCTTTACCCAAAATAGCAGAATACTATAAAAAGTAAAGAACAAACCCCACAATCCACAAAAAACCGCGGAAAAATCGCTTTTTTGGGTTTGGTTGTATTTAGCAATATTGGGAAAATTAAAGCGACTGTTATCAAAATCAAGCATATAATTCAGATTTCCAATATTCTTTTTTCGCTACCATGACGTTTAAAATTGTCAACATTTTCCGCATGCACGCTGTTACAGCGGTCATTTTAGTTTTGCCGGCTTTGAGTAGTCGCTGGTAAAACTCTCTGATTGCCGGCTTATGCTGTATTGCCACCAAAGTTGGCATAAACAGTTTTGCACGAACATCGCCCCGGCCACCGCCGGTCATGCGTTTACCTTTAAACGTTCCGCTGTCTCTGGCTATTGGAGCAAGCCCAGCCAGTGAAGCAATTTGTCTACGAGTTAGCGATCCCAACTCAGGTAACTCTGTTACCAGGAAAATTAAAGAAGTACGGTACCTTTTTCGCAAGAATCGCCGTTTTTGGCAAGCTAAACTGCGATTTCGCCTTGCTAAATAAAAATAACTAATTAAACTCATTGAATCCCACATGCATTTCCACCTATGCTGGAATATATCCCGATAAGCCCCTGCGTCTATTTATTTTGCATCGCATAAATTCTCCAAAGCAGTATCGATATACATTAACCAATATAACAAAATTACAAAAGCAAAATATCCGATATGCCATAAAAAAGTGGCTAAGATTATTTTGGACAAACGTACTGCCCTGATCTAATCCCCCCCACCCGCTAGGAATGAAAAATGTATACCTGGCCCGATTTTCAGTCACGTCGGGTGTAACGCCCACCTTCAAGCTCCGCTTGAGTCCCGGCTTTACGTCGAGATTCGTATTCAACACCCCGCCGGCAACCACAGATTACCCACCCTAACAATACAAAAACTGGTCCCATATTTGTTTCCCGCATGACCTAAAAACAACATTTTAAAAAATTTTCAAGAAAAATTAAAGAAAATCACCAAAAAGTTATTGACGTTTTGCCAATCATGCTTTACATTTTATAAAACGTAAAACTTGTTAGGGCAGACAACAAAAAACAAACTCTATGGAACTCGGAATTGTTGTCACGTTTATCTTTTACGAATGCGGCCGCGGTCGCCGCGATTTGCACAAAACCCGGATCAGAAATTAGTACCGCTGTTTCCATAACAGCCATGAAACTGAAGGGCAAGAAGATGACAGATTTTCAAATACCTGTAAAACTGTATCGAATTGGGGAAGTGGTTCGCTACACACCGTTTACCAGGCAAACGATCCACAACTACACCACGATGGGGCTGATCCAGGAAATCGACTGGACAGAGGGCGGACACCGCCTTTACGACGAATCCGTTTTCGAAAGACTCAAAACAATACAAGAGCTAAGAAAAACCAACAGCCTGGTGCAGATAAGAAAGATATTATCGGCCACGGACCCCGACACGGATGGCACGCAAAGGAAAGCGGTCTAATCAAACATAAATCACAAACGGAATTTCAAGGAAGAAAACCGTATGAAGATAAAAGACAGACAAACAGATAATGTCATCGAGGTACTCTGCAAGATTCTCGAATTCACCAACCGGCGCGGCAAGGTCCTCCATAACAATATCGTCAACATCAACACCGAAGACTACCGCCCTGCCGATCTCGACGCCGCTACTTTCGCCGACCTCATGGGCCAGGCACTCTCCGAACACCTCATCAGCGACCGCCTTATCCTGATAGACTCCGAATACATCAAATTCGGTCCGAACGGAACTTTCGAGGCTCTCCCTGTCACAGACGTCGAGGCATGCCGGCTTCTCGCTGTAGACACAAAGCAGTATCTCAAACAGCAGATGAAGAAATTATCCGAAAACCAGAGGAATAAAAAAGCAGCCGTTCAACTGATACAACAAAAGCTGGCAAAAAAAACAAGTTATATAAATAACCAAAACTAACACCAAACGACTAACAACTAATAATCGCAGAGAGAATATAGAAAAGTGAATACTGAAACTACAAAGCATTTACAGCAGATGATGAAGAATGAAACCGCTCGTTCTAAGGTTCTGGCAATAACCAGCGGCAAAGGCGGCGTAGGAAAGACAAACATCGCGTCTAACCTGTCGATCTGCTTTGCCGCCAACAACAAAAAGGTTCTCCTCTTTGACGCCGACCTTGGCCTTGGAAACGTCGACGTAGTCATCAACGCCGACAGCAATTACAATCTCACTCACGTATTATCCGGTTACAAGGAACTTGAAGATATCGTAACCGTTGCTCCCGGCGGAGTAGAAGTTATCTGTGGCGGATCCGGAGTAGAGGAACTAGCAAATATTTCTCCCTTCCAGCTGCAAAGGCTTCTCGACGGTTTCGAGACATTGCAGGACAACTCCGACATGATCGTCATCGACACCGGTGCCGGAATACACAACTCGACGATCTCATTCTGCCAGGCCGCCGACCACGTTCTCGTCGTAACAACGCCGGAACCTGCCTCGATGACCGACGCATACGCGATGATAAAAGTGCTAGCTTCACGAAAATACACCGGCCGCATCAGCCTTGTAGTAAATATGGCAGCAAGCCAGGCAGAGGGCAAAAGAATTTACCGCCAGATATCGCACGTCGCAACGCGATTTCTTAATACCCAGATATTTGAAGCAGGAATAATCTGCAAAACAGAAAAACTTGTAGCTTCGGTCAGAAAAAGACATCCGGTAGTACTGAACTATCCAAAATCCCGGATAACAGCCGATTTCGTATCGATGGCGGCAAGGCTGACAAAAGCACCGGTTAAAAGAAACGAACATGAAAGCTTTTTCCGTAAGGTTGTTAACTTATTTCTCTAAACCCGCCCCGATCAAACGCCGATAACGTTTTGTTCGCAACGGGGCACAACAGGGCAGCAAACCGGCATTAAAAGCTGGATAGTAATTAACGAAATCTGATTATCGGACGCAAACTAAATATTATGATAAATTTTAAATATAAACACGGAGGTTTATAAACATGAGAACAGCCCAGATCGAAAACATTCAGGAAGTATGGGATGGTTTTTTTGAAACCCATGATGAGTATTATCGCAATTTACTCATGGAAAACTACCTCCGCCTGGTAAAATACACCGCCGACCGCATCTACGCAAAACTCCCGGACAAAGTAGAACTCGACGACCTTATCAGTGCCGGCATCTTCGGACTGATGGACGCCATCGACGCATTCGATCCGGAAAGAGGCGTAAAGTTTGAGACTTACTGTTCTCCGCGAATCCGCGGTGCTATCCTCGACGAACTAAGAAGCATGGACTGGGTCCCGCGTCTGGTAAGGGCACGTGCCCATCAGCTGGAAAACGCCCTTCAGATACTTGAAGCTCACCTCGGCAGAATACCCACCGACGTAGAGATCGCAACCGAAATGAACCTTGAAATGCCGGACTTCCACAGACTGCAAAGAGACGCGAGCGCAACAGGCCTGATCTCGCTGTCGAACAAATTCTCCGAATCCGACGGCGATAAGGATGTACGCGAGATAGACATAATCAAGGACAAGAAAAGCGCAAACCCCCTCGTAGAAGCCCAGAAGCGGGACCTGAAGAACCTGCTCACCAAGGGGCTGTCACGAGCCGAGCGGCTTATCATTATACTGTACTACTACGAAGAAATGACAATGAAGGAGATCGGGGCAACGCTAGACCTTTCAGAATCGCGCGTCTCACAGATGCACTCATCGATAGTAGCCCGGCTGAAGGCACAGATGAACGCAAGAAAAAAGGAATTCGCAGTAGCAAAGTAAACACGTACCGCCGGCATTGAGCCGGCATAGATCGGGCGGCACCTTCAAGCAAAGCTTGTGGGTGCTCCAAACCCTATAAATCAAAATTTCACATCACAAAATCGCAAGCAATCCCCGCAGATTTCACGTAGGCATTCACTCGAAAAATGGCGTTTTGTGTCACCGTTTTGGCGTCTGTTTTTGTTTTGCGGAATTTTAAATACCCATAATATCTCGTGAAAAGTGTAACCAGAGACTATTAGGCTACTTTTTCCGGCACACACCAATGTTGGCACAATGTACCTACTTAATCAGCTTTTACAAGGGAAAACCTTGTCCATGATCGTTGAAAGACGGAATTTGATAGATCAATCTGTTTTGCAACCCGCCGACAGGTCGGCGGGCTAATTGGCGGCAATTGACTTTAGGCCTATCTTACCTAAACCCCCGAAAAAGACCCCGCGGGTCGTATCGTTCCCCCCTCAAAAAAAGACCCAAATTTCATTTCCGAAGGGTCATTTTATTTCCATCTTGAATCTGCCAGAAATCTTGGTTACAGTATCGCTAAAGCATCTGGGACGAAGTAGAGTAAATGGCCAACAAACCGGATACATGCGACGGGTTACAACTGCGTGTGTTCGGCAATGTTAGAGTTCATTAAACTAGAAAGGGTAAAATATGAGTTTATGTGAGAATTGTAAATTTCGCGCAAAGTATGATAATAATCCAAAATCATTTATAGCAAGAGTTTGGCGATGGCATATAGGCTTTTGTCCAGGATGGAAAAAATATTTCAAGAGCCTTTCTGAAGAGAAGAAAAAAGAACTGTCACTTCGATACAACTTATCAAAATAGAAAGATAGAAGTACTCCAAAGAGTTTAGGAATTGCGCGCCCTCTCGAAACGATTATTATTGTTTTTTCGTTGATTTCCTAGGTAAAGTGTTTAGAATTAGCGTTCTGTGAGGGTTTGCGGGTTCCTTCGGGGATGCAAATCGTTTAAATTACGCTGAAAATTAAGATTTTTATAAGGAATGAATACAATGGCTGAATATTTTCCGGGAGTTAGCAAGATCGCCTATAAAGGCGCAGATTCCAAGAACCCCCTGGCGTTTAAGCACTACAACGCCGACGAAATGGTAATGGGCAAGTCGATGCGTGACCACCTGCGTTTTGCCGTTGCATACTGGCACACATTCAAGGGCACAGGCGCCGACCCCTTCGGTCCGGGCACGATCCTGCGTGACTACAACAACAGCGACGACCCGATGGAAGTAGCAGACATGACCCTGGAAGCGGCATTCGAGTTCTTCGTAAAGCTCGGCGTTGACTTCTGGTGCTTCCATGACCGCGACATCGCCCCCGAAGCCGACACACTGGCCGAAACGAACAAGAACCTCGACACCATCGTCGCCAAAGCCAAAAAGCTCCAGACAGACACCGGCGTCAAGCTCCTATGGGGAACGACAAACGCATTCTCCAACCGCCGCTTTATGGCAGGCGCAGGCACCAACCCGCAGCCGGAAGTTTTCGCATACGCGGCTAGCCAGATCAAAAAGGCAATCGAAGTAACCCACGAACTCGGCGGCGAAGACTACGTATTCTGGGGCGGCCGTGAAGGCTATGACTCACTGCTGAACACTGACCTCGGCCGTGAACTCGACCACCTCGCCCTGCTGCTGCAGATGGCTGTCGATTATAAAAACAAGATCGGCTTTAAAGGCCAGTTCCTCATCGAGCCAAAACCCAAAGAGCCTACAAAACACCAGTACGACTTCGACGCGGGCAACTGCATGGCGTTCCTGCAGAAGTACGGCCTGATGAACGACTTCAAACTGAACATCGAAGCTAACCACGCGACACTGGCCGGTCACGACTTCCAGCACGAACTGGAATTCTGCACCGCTAACGACCTGCTCGGTTCTGTCGATGCAAACCGCGGCGACCTGATGCTCGGCTGGGACACCGACCAGTTCCCGATGAGCGTCTACGAAACCACCCTGGCGATGTTCACCATCCTCAAGAGCGGCGGACTGACAACAGGCGGACTGAACTTCGACGCTAAGCTAAGACGCCAGTCAACCGACCCGGTAGACCTGTTCTACGCACACGTCGGTGCAATGGACTGCTTCGCCAAGGGCCTAAAGAACGCGGCTAACATGATCGAAGACAAAACCTTCGAAGAAGCAGTAAAAGCACGCTACGCGGGCTGGGACACAGACTTCGGCCAGCAGATCGAAACAGGCAAGATCGGTTTCGACGAACTCGAAAAGTACACACTCGAAAACGGCGAACCAAAGATCAACAGCGGACGCCAGGAAATGTTCGAGAGCATGCTCAACGACTACCTTTATTAAACAGCCATTAGCTATTAGCTTAAAAACTTAAAAGCCGGTGACCTTCTCAGGTTGTCGGTTTTTTTTACAGGCAAACAATAGCCATGAGTGCAAGCGACATGCCAATCGCCTGCACTCATGGCTGCTGTCAAACTATAAAAATATCGCCCGCCTGAGACTTTCCCCAGACGGGCGATATATAATCACTACATCAGTTAACTACCTGTAACTACTCTTCTTCTGGTCTATCAAGCGGTCCTGTTGATGAATAATCATCAAGCCATGACGTGGCCAGCATAGCAAAATCTTCGAGGTTTGTGGTGCAATCTACGTTAATGTCACCCAGATCATAATCCAGCTCCGGATCCGAGGCCAGGCCCGCCAGACAGGCATTGTCGTACACGTCAATTATAATGGAATCACTGACAACACTCGCTACACCGTCAATGGTAACCGAAAGTGTCAACCTGACGCTAGCCATATCGCCGGCGGATTTGGTGATCGTAACCGTGGGATTTTCAATGCTGTTAGAATCGAATACGACACCATCTTCAGGATAGGCTGTCCAGAGATAGGACAGAGATCCTTCTACAATCGAAATAAGACCAGCTGTAACGGTCGAACTGAGTTCCACAGCTTCATCTGTCCAGGTAATCATGTTCTCGCCTGTATCAACAGAAGGTAGATTCGCATCAACGACTACGTCGAGCGACATGTTATCGTAACGCAACCGTGCGCCGGTAAGGCGGTCCACACCAGGTGCCTCCTCGGTACCGGGGTCAAAAGGCCTTGCGATACCAACGAGAATTCTCGCATCTCCAGCTGGGATAGAACTATACGTCCTTGAGATTTCCTGCCATCCATCGTCAGCAGGATCTACCGAGGTATCCGGATCGACTTTTACACCGTCTACCAACAGGTCGAACGTCTTTGCTCCCGCACCTCCGTTAACCATGGCCGAAAGCGTATAGACGCCGCCAGTGCCGCGGACCGGCAAGTCAATAGGAGCATCCGATTTTGCCAGGTTACCATTTTGACCACTCCATGCACCAAAGGCATTTAGGCAAGAGGTACCATCCTCGTTGTCATAACCAGTGCTCCAGAATTGAGTATTAGCGGTCAGGCCAGCACCACCATCTGCCGGGGTTATCCACCCGGTAATATCGACCGTCGAGCCGGTCGTACCGTCGCCATAAAGCACCGTGTTGTCTGATCCGTTTAGGGTCGCATTGTCCCCAAAACCATCACTCACGTAAGTATTTCCCACGAAGGTCGCCTGCACTGTATAGTTCGTCCCCGGTTGCCACATTGCAAAATCACCGTTGATCACGAGGGGCGAATCCGTCTGGTCAGGACTGGCTGCCGGTGTATCGATCGATGTATCATTGAGCCATGTCGCCGCTATCACAGCTAAATCGTCAATGTCGATATCACAGTCCTTGTCAAGGTCATTCGGGTCATCCTTACCAAAAGCAGCACGAGCCATATGACAGGCATCATCGTAAACGTCTATCTCAACAGAAGCTTCAACAGGGATCGGGTTACCTCCGTCGCTAACTAAAACTGTCATAGTAACAGTCTCAACTCCGGTAGCAACAGGGAATAGCGTATCTGAAGTCAAGACGACATTATCAAACTCAACGTCAGCACCACCGGGGCTATCAGCCGGGTTAACCAGCTTGACCATCAGGGGCAGATCAAGTTTATTTGCATCTGCTACCGGATCATTAGTATATAAAACTACCGAGGTTTCCCATGTTTGCGCCGCTATCGTCAAGCTGTTGTCATCTTCTGCAAGTACAACTTCATTTTCGCCATCAACGGCAATCAGTTGAACCAGGTATTTTACTCCATTACTCCACTGGCCGTGACCAATGCCGACACTTAGAGTATAAGTCGCACCGGCCTGAACAGTTTCACTCAGGACAGTTGAAAGAGAACCATCAGGATTGGCCCATGCACATTGTTCGCCTTCGTCTACAATGTCGATCATTGCGCCAGGGGCCGCATCGGCAATACCGCCATTGATTATCGTCCAACCGGTCGGAGTTGAGCCATCATATGTACCGTCAGCTACTACAGGATCCTCAAACCCGGCGCTGGGAATTTTGGCCGTGTAAGAAGGCGCTTTGGTAATCGTAACCGTTGGAGTTGCTGTGTCACCATCTAATATCTCAACATCATCTGCAGGGTCGGCAACCCATTCAATAATCGTCGCCGACGCTCCTAAATTTTTAATATCGGCAACCAATGGTACACCTTCACCTGACCATGTCATCTGATTGGGGTCATCGATAACTACAGTAGGAGCCGGATCATCTAGTACAGTGAAACTCCAAAGTTCTCCTTCAACTATATTCGGTTCACCAATATTAGTATTCACCTTCCAGTAGTATATTCCTTCAGCAGAAGCATCGACCGTCACGAAATCGACATCTGCAGCTGCGACAACAATTTTGGTCATATCGTAAGCCGTATTCGCCTCGTTCGGTTCTGTCCCGAACCACACATCAACATACACTGAATCATCAACATCAGGGTCACTCGGAGCCCAATTTCCCCAACTCAAAGTCAAGGGAGTGTTCAGAAGTAACGGGTCGAGTCCTTCCGGGTCGTCTGCAGGATAAATATTAATATCAACTTCGAGCGTAACGTCGTCGAATTTGGTCTGCGTGCCTGTGGCATCGCGTCCAACACCGATAACAATCGTCAATTCCTGACCAAGAACGCCTGCAAGACTGGCTGCATCGTACGTTTTGGAGTGTAAATTCCAGTTACCATCCGGAGTAACCGACGATGCAGTAGCCGTAAGAGCTACACCATCTGCCAGCAAATCGAGGACGATAGGCTCTGCACCTGGTATGGTAGCCATCATTGAAAGCGTATAGGTCATGTCACTAACGTTTCCAAGAGAAGCTGCTGAAGTAATCAGACCACCGATTGGATTGCCCCAACCACCGCCGTTGGACAGATAGCACATTGCTCCGGCATATACGCCTTGGGCTGATACAGAACCCTGAAGATCTCCGGGAGTTAGGTGATCCGGGTTTTTATTAGGACGATCATAGCTGCCAGGGTTAGCAAGATAAGTCGCTGTGTCGTAACCGACCCACCCGGCGATATCGGCATTGTCACCGGTGGTTGTGTCAGCAAATTCATACGTTCCGTTTTCGATCGGACAATCGGGACCTACGCCAAACGACCACCCGCCGGCTTGGACAATCCCGATGATCGCAGTGCCAGGTTTGTAAAGCGTTTCAAAATCGCCGTTGGGCACGTCGACTGCGATTGCCAGCACAGTTGAGCTAAATGTCACAATGACACCCAGCAACGCCAACAACATTAGTAACTTTTGCTTGTTCATCTTTCATGCTCCTTAAATAAAAGTAATAAATCAGCGATTAGCTGTTAGCAATAAGCTATTAGCTAAAAGCGGTTAAAAAACGTTTTTTGAGTTTTATGTATTTTTGTGGAATCAAGGGAATTTGCTAAGTCTTGCTTTGTTGCATTATTCGGGGAGATTGCGCATTGGGTTTTTGTTTGTGGATTTTTACTGTGTGTGCAGGGAGATAACCTGACCCTGCCGATGGCGGCAGTTTGCGAAACCATCAAAACTTGATGTCTGCTCGTACTTTCCAAAACACATCTCCAAAAACCTTCATTCCTCAATTCTACAAAAGACCTTAAAAAAAGACCCTCAAATGATAATTTTATTATAAGGCCTTGAGCCGCATTTGTCAAGAGAAAAACCGTCAGATATAAGAGGAATATTCAAAAATAGCACACTTTTTTCATTCCCCGAAAAACAAACGCCAGGAAATGTTCGAGAATATGCTCAACGACTATCTGTACTAGCTGTTCAGATATTATTCTCACTACATGTTACAGCAAACTGAATTCCCATGTTCACTAGAATGACAATGGGATGCAATAATTAACTTGACTTGGTATGAATCCTTTCTCATGTCAGTTTTCATCCAAACCAAAACAAAACACCGCCTGTGAAACCAAATATAATAATAAATAATCAATTATAAATCGAAACGCCCATGCTGGTTGCTGTCACCTGTTATCTAACGTCGTTGCTGCCACGGTTCGCTGGCACCAGTTTTGGGAGACGCA
>Ga0307990_1004277_pt1 | contig 10539 bp, 11 predicted proteins | sample EllFjometagen129_FD_203168 | JGI IMG/M metagenome (GOLD analysis project Ga0307990, IMG submission 203168) | Marine microbial communities from Ellis Fjord, Antarctic Ocean - #129 | ecosystem: Environmental > Aquatic > Marine > Unclassified | place: Southern Ocean | collected 2014-10-08
CTTGGTCAAATGTATCAAGCGTTTTAAATAATTCCTTTATTTGATCTTGAACCTCCATATCTTCTAATTTTGAAGCCAAAGATAACATTTTTTGAACTATCAACCATATTTTAGATTAGAGCCATAATTTTTAATTTTGCTTTTTATCAAAAAAGAAATTTTTATGAAAAGAAAAGAAGCACTCGAATTGTTGCACGAATACATTAAAAATGGAAACCTGCGCAAGCACTGCCTGGCTTCGGAAGCAGTGTTGCGGGCAGCAGCAAAAAAACTTGGAGAGGATGAACAACGTTGGGCATTGGCCGGGCTGCTTCACGACCTGGATGTGGAACTGGTAAACGCTGACCCCAAAATTCACGGGCTGGAAACTGCACGCATCCTGGAAGAAAAAGGCATTGATCCGGAAATTATTGAAGCCATAAAGCTCCACAACGAAGAAGCTACCGGGCTGCCAAGAACTACAACTTTCCACCATGCCCTCAGTGCCGGCGAAACCATTACCGGGCTGATAAGGGCCACAACACTGGTTTACCCGGATAAAAAACTGGCAAGTGTCAAAGCCAAATCCATCCGCAAAAGAATGAAGGAAAAACACTTTGCTGCTTCCGTTGATCGTGATAAAATCCGGGGATGTGAAACAGCCGGAATCCCTTTAGATGAATTCATCGACCTGAGCCTGGAGGCCATGCGGGGGATAAGTGATGAGTTGGGCTTATAGGCAATAGTAATTGGGAATTAGTAATTGGTAATTGGTTATTAGAAATTGGTAATTGGTTATTAGAAATTGGTTATTGAGTTATTGGTTATTATGGAAATGCGAAGATCATTAATTTCTTTTGCTAACGAAGGTTGCAGTAGAGACGCCCTCCCGACCCCGATATCCATCGGGGTCGGGAGGGCGTCTGTATAAAAAAAATTCTATCCTTTGATTTTCAGTCATTTTAGAATCTGTTAGTCAGAATTAAGGGTAATTTTATAATTATTTCTCAGCATTAAAAATTTCAAGTGTATCGATTGATGGTTGGGCGGAGATTGAACTTGCAGCAGGGATTGAAGCGGTATAGTGGTGCAGTGGCAGCTTATGTTTTTTGTTGGTGGGCGGAGGCTGACGAAGGAAGCCCACGTACCGCCTACAAAAACAAAGCTGCCACAAGACACATACAAGCGGAAAGCCCGCCTGCTGCCCAAATAAACATGCCCAATGGCGAGGCAGGGATGCACGGGCAAAGCCCGGCACTATGAACTACGTGTTAATTTTGTTTAATCGGGAAAGCCAATCCCGTATAATTATTAACAAAACCTATCTTTGCGGGATTATTTAAACAAAAACTCATTTAAATGAAACGTAACAAGTTGTTAATGCTGGCCGGAGGATTTTTTATCATAATCCTTTTCAATATGTGTACAAATCAAAATACAATGGTACAAAAACAAATCCCACTTGAAGATTTTTTCAAGAACCCCGAAAAATCGGGTTACCAAATTTCGCCCGATGGAAAATATTATTCTTACACGGCTCCTTATGAGAATCGTATGAATATTTTTGTTCAAAAAATTGGTGAGGACAAAGCCACCCGCCTGACCAGTGAAACCGACCGTGACATCTCGGGTTATTACTGGGCAAATAAAGACCGCATCCTTTACCTGAAAGATAACGGCGGTGATGAGAATTTTGCAGTGTATGGCGTTGACAAAGATGGCAAGAACCTGAAGTGCCTCACCTGCTTCGATGGGGTGAGAACTCAAATTATTGATGATTTGAAAGACATTCCCGATGAAATTATTATAGGACTCAATAAACGCAATCCGCAGGTTTTTGATCCATACCGCCTCAACATCAATACCGGCGAAATGGAAATGCTTGCCGAAAACCCGGGCAATATCCAGGGCTGGATGACCGACCACGATGGTAAATTGCGTATTGCCATTGCAATTGTTGACGGTGTAAATACACAAATACTTTATCGCGATACCGAAGATGAAGAATTTACCCCGACCCTCACCACCAATTTTAAAGAATCGGTAAGCCCGGCATTTTTTGATTTTGACAATAAAAATGTTTATGCCACTTCAAACCTTGGCCGCGACAAATCAGCGGTTGTAGTTTTTGATGTTAAAAACGGAAAAGAACTGGAAATACTTTACGAAAATGATAAATACGATGTGTCGGGGGTGTTTTATTCGAGAAAAAGAAAAGTACTCACTTCAGCATCTTTTGTTTCGTTTAAGCGTGAACGCCATTTCTTTGATGAAGAAACCAAACAGCTTTTTGACTGCCTGAACGAAAAACTGGGCGAATATGAATTGGGTATATCGGGAAGCAATGATGATGAAAATATGTACATCGTCCGCACCTATTCCGACCGTTCGATGGGCGCTTACTATTTGTATGATGTGGAAAAAGATGCATTAACAAAAATTCATGAAGTAAGCCCATGGATTGATGAAAACGTAATGGCCGCTGTTTACCCATTTGAATATGCTGCACGCGACGGCCTTGTAATTCCAGCCTATATAACTTTACCCAATGGACTTACCATGGAAACAGCCAAAAACCTGCCCGTGGTTGTAAATCCTCATGGCGGCCCCTGGGCCCGCGACAACTGGGGTTTTAATCCTGAAGTGCAATTTCTTGCTAACCGTGGTTTTGCTGTGTTGCAGATGAACTTCCGCGGATCGACAGGCTACGGACGCGAATTTATGGAGAAATCGTTCGGTGAATGGGGTCTGGATATGCAAAACGACATTACCGACGGCGTTTATTGGCTCATCAACAAGGGCATTGCCGACAAGGATAAAGTGGCGATTTACGGAGCCAGCTATGGCGGATATGCTACCTTACAAGGCATTGTGGTTACCCCAACACTCTACGCTGCTGCTGTGGATTATGTAGGTGTTTCAAACCTGTTTACATTTATGCAAACCATTCCTCCTTATTGGAAGCCTATGCTGGATATGATGTATGAAATGGTGGGCAACCCCGAAACAGATAAAGTTCAATTTGAAGCTACTTCGCCTGCTTTGAATGCCAATAAAATGATGACACCGCTGTTTGTTGCACAGGGTGCAAACGACCCGCGTGTAAATATTGACGAATCGGACCAGATTGTTGAAGCATTGAAAAAGCGTGGCATTGAAGTGGAATACATGGTAAAAGATAATGAAGGACATGGTTTCCATAACGAGGAAAACCGTTTCGACTTTTACCGTGCCATGGAAGGATTCCTGAAAGAACATTTGATGGATTAGTGCCTTATCTCTATTATTCTGCCAAAAACCCTTAAATCCTCCTCCCGCGAAAATTGAGAGGATTGGACTAACTGCCCGGTTTTTTCGGGGAAACTATGCAAAATTTGGATAAAAATTAATAATGTATTTTTGTGAAAAAGATTAGATATGAGTATTGTTCTGACAAATAGTGTAATAGATAAATATTTTGGATTTCTTTCCAAATTAGATAATGTTTCTAAAAAGCGCTTGATAATTAAGCTTAACGAGTCAATTGAGGATAAGGATAAAGAAAAATTAAATTTAAAAACACTCTATGGTGCTTGGATTGATTCGAGGAGTTCTGATGAGATTATTAGTGAGATAAGAGAATCGAGGGTAGATAAAAACGATTTTATTAATTTCTAATGACCTATCTTCTAGACTCAAACATTTGCATTCATTTTTTTCGTGGAAAATTCGGCTTGATTGATAAACTTAATAAAGTTGGACTTGAAAATTGTGCTATTTCAGAAATTACTCTTGCTGAACTGGTATTTGGCGCTGAAAATAGTGAAGACCCAAAGAAGAATCATGGTATAATAGACCTGTTTATTGACCAGTTGACCATTATTCCAATTTTTGAATCAATTCGTATGTACGGAAAAGAAAAAACACGACTTAGGAAAGTAGGGAAAATGATAAGTGATTTTGACCTATTGATTGGTTGCACTGCTGTTGAGAAAAAGTTAATAATGGTAACTGAAAATGTAAAAGAATTTCAGAGAATCAAGCACATTGAAATCGAAAACTGGGTTAAACGAGGATAGTATTTTTGCCAACAGCCAGCCACGATTATCCCCCAAAACCGTATTAATCCACCTCCTGCAAAAATTGCGAGGAGTTTCTTATGCCGGCTAACACGAAAATTCCGGGCGTGTAATTTGAAGCCATTCTAAACATAAAAATACCTAACTTTGGCGGACAATTAAAACGACACGGTAAATGAAGAATAATAGTATCATGAAAACCTACCGATGATTTCGAGCTTTGACATAAAAACACCAAACGATGTACAAGGCTTCCGGTATTTTGAAATAAAGCCGGGAAAAGGTTGGTTTATAAATATGTTGGGTGTCAAGCTAAAAAACATACAAAGTTCAAAATATTTTGGAATTGTTTTGTAACTTTGTCAAAAACTTAGAACATTGAAATTATTACGTAAAGACAAATTGTTAAAACTAAAAAGAAAGAATCATGGAAATGTAAAACTTTCAAAGGCTATTGATAAGTTGATAGATGATATCGAAAGCTCCGTATGGAAAGATAAATTTGAACTAATTGAATCACGACCAGAAGCAGATAGGGTTCATAGTGAAAACTTCTTCTTTTTGGATATAAATATTCACAGAACACTTGCTTTGGTTGAATTCAATGAACAATGTGCAGGAATACTTTGGGTAGGCAATCATGATGAATATGACAATAATTTCAAGAGTAATAAGAAAACAATTGAGACATGGTTACGAAATCACGGAAAAATAAGATAAAATGGATAGATTAGAAATTGATAATATTTTAAAAATTGACGAATTAAATAGTGAATACGAATTTGAAAAGGCTACTTCGATTTATGGAAAATTAAATTGGATGGGGGAAGATGATAGCTCATTGATACCGATTCGTCAACATTTAATGACACTGATAGAGAAATATGAGAATACCCATTGGAACAATGAATCTGCAATAACTGACGAACAGATAAAAGAAAATGATATTGCAGAGAAAATTGTTAGTGCAGAGATTCTTTTTGTTCAGAAAAGAAAAGAATTAATAAAGAAAAAATTAAAGGAAAATGCTATTTCTCAAAAGGACTTAGGGAGAATATTAGGACACAGACCAAATTATATGTCGGAATTGATAAATGGAGTTCGTCCATTTTCAAGAGATGATATTGTTGTTATTCATCGACTATTTGAAATTGAATTTCAAGAGATAATACCTCCGTTCCTGAAAAAGGAAGTCACGAATCATATAAAAACAACGCTTGGAGAATTAAAAGGTAAAAAGGTACGATTGAAAATAGATGATTTAGAAGTTGTATAAAGCCCGAACACTTAATAGCAAATCATGGCTCACAGCCGCTTAGCGGTCATCTGGAAAAATGAGTAGAAAAGGAAACATACGGATATTTAATAAACATCATGCAAGTGGATGGCTGCGAGCCATATTTTCGGAACGTTACCTGTTATTTAAAAATAATATGACTATGAAAGAACTAATCTTAATTTCAACAATTTTATTCCTGTTACAAACTAATCTTGTGAAAGGGCAATGTATTGCTGATGCAGGACCAGATATTGTTGTCTGTTGCGGCTTTGATGGAATGGATACAGTTCAAATTGGAGGTAATCCAACAGCTTCAGGAGGAGTGCCTCCATATACCTACATTTGGGAATCGGAGTGGCAGGTTGGTTCATGGATTTATACCGCATCTGACTTTCTTGATGATACAACATTAGCAAATCCGACTATTTTATATACTGGAGAAAATTTAACTTTTCACCTTACTATTATTGATAGCGAATCTAATATTTGTACGGATTCCGTAAATGTTAAATTTTCGTTTTTTGGGACACACCTCATGTACGTATATTATGACATTCAGCAAGGTGATTCTATTTTTCTTACCGGACTTGCCAATGTTCTTGGCGGAATTCCTCCTGTGGAATATTTATGGCGTCCCAACCATGGTTTAACTGATTCGACAAGCCTCTCATTTTGGGCGAAACCAGATACATCTGTTGCCTATTATTTAACAGCAACAGATTCTGCTGGTTGTTCAGCCACTGGTGCTCCTGTATATTTTGTCAATGTCATACCTGTATCAATTGAATCTCAAGATTTAAGTAAGTCTATAGTACATATATTTCCTAATCCTGCAAGTAATCGAATAACAATTAAAATTGAATCCGAAAAAACAGAAATAAAAACTCTTGAATTTTTTGACAGTAATGGGCAATTAGCATTTAAAAAAGAGACTAATGAAAACATTGTATTACTGAAAACCGAATCATTAACAAAAGGACTACACTTTTACAAAATTTCTGCATCAGGAAAATTAATTGGACAAGGGAAGGTAATTGTAGAATAAGAAAAAACAACAGGTAACATAAGGAATAAAAGGATAATTAAAACATCTATTATGAAAACAAGAATTATTATTACGGCAATTATTTTATTTGTGATTTGCGATGTTAGCTATTCTCAAATATCATTTGGAACACAACAAGTTATTGATTCATTACCTTATGGATTTTTGCATGTTCATGCAGGCGACCTTGATGGAGATGGCGATAATGACGTTGTTGGTAATCATCGCAGTAGCATTAGATGTTATATTAATGATGGGGATGGATTATTCAATTATTCATTTGAAATAGAATCCAATGTGAGTGGTGCGCAGTGTGTCTATCTTGAGGATTTAGACGGTGATAATGATCTTGATGTTTTAGCTGATTTAGGTTCTTCATTAGACCAGATTGTATGGTATGAAAATGATGGAAATGCAAATTTTAGCTCGAAACACATAATAACAGAATTAGCCAATAATCCTCACTGTGTTTATTCACGCGACCTTGATGGAGATGGTGATAACGATGTGCTTTCTGCTTCCGTTCAAGATGACAAAATTGCCTGGTACAAAAATAATGGCGATGGTAATTTTGGGGAACAACTTATAATTTCGGAAACAGCAAATGGCGCAAGCTCAGTTTTTGCTTGTGATATTGATGGCGATGGCGATAACGATGTATTAGCCGGAGCAGCACATGCCAATAGCCTTGTTTGGTACGAAAATACCAATGGACAGGGTGATTTTACTATACCTCATGTGATTAGCTCTAACGTTAATGGATTGCAGTTCGCGTATGCAGAAGACCTGGATGGCGATTTGGATATGGATGTGTTTTCAGCATCAATGACTGATGATAAGTTTGCTTGGTTTGAAAACGATGGAAATGGAAATTTCAGTTCACAACACTTAATTGGTTTTGAAGAAAAAGCCAGTGATATTTATGCACAGGATTTAGATAACGATGGTGATTTTGATATTATCACTTCTGCTGATGATGGTAGCTTATCATGGTTTGAAAATAATGGTTTTGGAGAATTCAGTAATAAAATGGTAATTTCAGATCAAAATAATAGATGTGTGTATTCGTCAGATCTTAATGGAGATGGATATTCTGATATTTTAAGTGCATCATTCTATGAATATAAAATTACATGGTATGAAAATCTTAAATATGTAGGGCTAAATGAAAATGAAAGTAGTAGAATCTTTATTTATCCAAACCCCGCTAATGATTTCATTAAATTACAGATGACAAATGGCGAAATTCAATTAATGAATTATACGCTAAATATTACGGATGTTTTTGGGCAGCAACAGATTGCAGGCATACAAGATGAAACAATAAATATAAGTATTTTACCTCCCGGGGTTTATATAATGTTTATGCATAAAGATGGGGAATTAGTTTATACACAAAAGTTTATTAAGAATTGATTTTGAACAGAGCAATTACCTTGGGTAACACGCAATATTAAAATTGAGCAGAAAGCGATAAACAGGAACGATTTAACAAAAAATGAAGATAATCATGAAAAGACAAATTCTTATTTTAATAATACAAGCTTAAATATCTATTTATATAGTAGTAATGGTAACCAAGCAAGGTTAAGTAAAAATGATGGAATAATTGTAGAATACTCTAACTGAAAAAAGACAAGCTATAACAACCAGCCATAATTACCCGCCAATGCCACATTAATCCTGCCCCCGCAAAATGGCGAGAATTGGACTAAGTGCCCGATTTTTTCGGGGAAACCCTGCAAATTTGTAGAGATGTCTTTTCAAGAGTCAACCCAAAGTTTTTGGGCATAATGAGGTAATGACATAAGGGAATAGATTTCTTGCCGCACGTGCGGCATCGAAATGACCCTGTCTACGGGTTGATTTGGGAGGAGGGGAATCGGGCGCGAAGCGCCCGATTCCCCTCCTCCCACACCCACAACGTTAACGGTGTCACCTCGAAGAAGTGAAGCGACTGAGAGGTCTGTCTAATAGTAAGGTCTTCAGCCCTTTACACAAACATGTCATTGGTTGCATGCATAAAGTTGAAAACTCATCCATCCTTTTTCTTGAAAAGTTTGCTGCTCAAAACTCACGTAATGTTTCATGCACTCCTTTATGGATTTCGTACCAATAATCGAGAGCGGCCAATTTTTTATCCCGCTCAAAATAATCGAGCCAATAATCTATCTTATCCCCGTGGGCGCCATGAACCTCTTTTTGCCGTTTGATAAATGTATGGATGAAGTCGAAATTTCAATAAACAAAGATTTTTGTATCATTGTAAGAACGATTCATATTTGCAATCTTTCAATGATTCTATTGCCATTTTTGTGGAACTTTTTTTAATTATGTAATAATTTCTTGATATTTAAATTCAATTAAAATGATAATTGATTTCCACACCCAAAGGCAGGCTTCGCTTTTCGCATCCCATCCACATTGATGATGTAGCCGTGGATAACCCTGAAATGAAAATTGTAATTTGCCACGTGGGTAATCCCTGGATTAGGAATTGTATGGAGGTAGTTTATAAAAACAAAAATGTGTTTACCGATTTCTCGGGGCTGGTTTTGGGTGATTTTACAGAAAAGTTTGAAAAATACATGAAGGGCCAGTTGGAAGAAATGATACTCTACATCGGTGAACCCGGATACCTGTTATACGGCACCGACTGGCCCATCTCAACCATGAAATCCTATTTTAAGTTTATGATGCAACTCGACCTGCCCGACTATAAAAAAGAACTCATCCTATCGAAAAACACTGCAAAGCTTTTTAAAATAGATGTTTCTAAATTGTAATAATTCACATTGTTCATCAAATAATTGGTTCTATTACCATTTCTGTGGATGTAAATAATGGCTATCACTGTAAACAGATTCCCGCCTCGCCAGCCTTGTCGGCCAGGCAGGCTCGCCTCGCCTCGAAGCGGGTCTTATCGCTGGCCTTGCTGATCTGGATACGTCAAAAAAAGCCTTTTTCTATATTACTACTGTAAACATTTGTATATTGGTAATGCAAACTGTGTATTACCTAAATTTTGAAGGTATCCAATTGGCACGGTTCGAGCTTGACGATTTTCTCAGACTTGAAACTGTCTTTCGTGAAGAATGCGGACAGGAAGGGGTATTCTATTTTGATGAGATTCAAAATATTTCGGGTTGGGAAATGTACATCCGTCAGCTTGTTGATCAGGGTGAACAAGTATTGATTACAGGTTCGAATGCTTCAATGCTAAGCAGGGAATTGGGAACTAAGCTTACCGGGAGACATATCTCAAAACAGCTTTATCCATTTTCTTACAAAGAATATTTAGCCCTGAAAAATAGCGATCACAACATTCAACAATTTGAAGATTTTTATAAAAATGGGGGATTTCCGGAATATGTAAAGACAGGTGAAACTGATATTTTAAAAAATTTGTTCCAGGATATTTATTATCGCGACATCCTGCAAAGAAATGATTTGCGAAATGAGGTTGCCGTAAAATCTTTATTAAGCTACCTGATTTCAAATATCGGGAAACTCACTTCCTACAACAAACTGAAAAATATTGCGGAGGTAGGGTCGGGAAACACAATCAGCCAATTGATGCAACATTTCGAAAACGCCTATTTGATGTTTAGCCTGCAAAAATGGGATTACTCCATTAAAAAGCAAATGGTTAATCCCAAAAAAGTTTACTGTATCGACAATGGCATCATTAGTATAAATTCATTCTCGTTTTCCGAAAACAAGGGCAGGCTTTTAGAAAATGCCGTTTTTATAGAATTGAAGCGCAGAAATCTTGAGGTGTATTATTTCAAAGAAAAGGGAGAATGTGATTTTGTCATCAAGCAGGGAAATTCAATTGTGCAGGCCATACAAGTTTGCTATGATTTAAATACCGACAATCAAAACCGGGAAATAAATGGTCTAATGGAAGCTGCAAAAAAGTTTAACCTCAATTCTGGCTTGATACTCACCTTTGACCAGAAAGATGAAATTTCAACCAGCGGAATAAAAATTTCAATTTTACCAGTTTTGAAATGGATGATTGGATGATAACTAAGTTTAAAAACACTACATTCAGACAACTAATACTATCGTAATTTAGAGTGCGACTGTTTCATACTTCAAGCGCAAATTTGTATATGGATAAACTGTTTCGGTTTGATTTAAAAACTCGCACAATTTCTTTACTGCTTGATTTG
>Ga0307990_1004280_pt1 | contig 10534 bp, 10 predicted proteins | sample EllFjometagen129_FD_203168 | JGI IMG/M metagenome (GOLD analysis project Ga0307990, IMG submission 203168) | Marine microbial communities from Ellis Fjord, Antarctic Ocean - #129 | ecosystem: Environmental > Aquatic > Marine > Unclassified | place: Southern Ocean | collected 2014-10-08
GATATTTAATTTATTTTACATAAATGGAAGTTTTTTCTTGACAAGATATGGATGTTTGTCTTATGTTGAATTATATTAATTGCAGGGGGTTATATGAAATATGAACGGTATTCTAAAAACGAAATTGGTTCAGTGGCGGTGAACGGTGAAAACTGATGCCGGATTACTACTGTACGAAAGCAGGAAATGGGGATTTGATCACTCCGTTTTCTGCTACTAAAACAAGGATGCAATATGAGAAAAATAGAATTTAGAGGGAAGTGGATTGACGGCATGGAAATGAAGATTAACGAAGAAAACAGGAGCATTGATGAAAGCATATAATTTCAGGTATGACAATTTGACGGTGAAAACATACCCAAGTATTTTATTTATTTCAGATATTCATTTTGACAGCGAACACTGCGACAGAAACCTATTAACCAAACATCTCAGGTATTGTCAGCAAAACAATATAGACGTGTTTGTATTGGGAGATTTATTTGACTGCATGGGTGGCAAGTATGACAAACGTACAAACAAGGAAGATATAAGACCGGAATATCAGAAGCGTGACTATTTCAATGTTATCGTGGAAGATGCAACCGAATATCTCCGCAAGTTTGATTGTGTGAAATTTATCTCAGAAGGCAACCATGAAACGTCAGTCAGAAGGCGACATGAGATAGATTTGACCCGTATGTTATGTCAGAACCTTAACATCCAGAATGGTGCTTATCGTGGGTTTATAACCGTTAATACAAGACGAGAAGGCGGAGACGGCAAGAAGTTTGTCTTATATTATAGTCATGGTCATGGTGGTGGTGCACCTGTCACAAAGGGTGTTATTCAGACGAATAGGCGATCAGATAGCATAGATGCAGATTTATATTTATCTGGTCATTTGCACACTGATTTCAATATTTCAAGGCATAAATGGGTTGTTGATAAAAATAATAACATTATCAAAAAGTCAATTAAGCATTTACAGCTTGGAACGTATTTGCAGTCACTAAGTCAATATGCAGATGAACGTGAACACACTCCGTCAAGCAGTGGTGGATGGCTGGTTAAGTTTTTGAAAAGAAGTGGAGTCGGTTGGACGTATGAGGTTAAGCAACTGGAGCATTAGGAGGTAGTGATGGAGCGATTTGATTCTGGCGGTTACAAATGCAGAGATTACTTGCTTAAAATTGAGGAGGAAAATGTTAATGCGAGCTAAGTTAAATAGTACCAGCCAGTTAGTCGAAGGATTTTACGTAGAAAAACAAGGTGTGCCAAAAATACTGCTTGACAGCAAGTTAGGGCTTATAGTATATTCTGTATATAACTCAACCATAGAGCTTATGATTCATGGTAAATGGGTTAATATATTAGATTCTGCGGAGCTATTAAATGGATTTTACGGGCAAGGAAACATTCCGAAAGGAATTTTATGTTATATTAAGAAAAAAATACCTGGCTTTACTTAGCGAGGCAATAGATTTAGACGATACCTCACCTTTAAACGGGCTACGTTATTCCCAGATAAAGAATAAAGATGTAGCCCGTATTTTTGTTATATCAGATGCAGAACTGCGGTCATTATTCGTAAAGTGCATAGATAATGGATTTGCTACAAAAAGCGAGATAGCTGGTCTTTTCAGGGTGCAACCGCACGTAATGACATCTCGTGTGCAGGTAGGCGATAACGCATTGCAAATAGTCTGGAATAACAGATTAGAAGATATATCCGACACTTATGAAGAAGTTCCGCTTAGCATGGTACATTTCAAAGATAAAGATGATAATGGGAAAGAGTTTGAAAATGGCTACGCTATCAATGTTAAAAAACTTGCAGCAGCAGGAATGTCAAAGACTGAGATATGCCGACAACTACAATTTAATCCTTCATCTTACGATAAGATACCGTCCCTCAGAAAGGCTTATAACGAAGGGATAAATTTAAGCAGTATGATGGTTGCCGACAATCTTATATCTGCAATAAATGCTCAGGTTATTCGCCCGAAATGGTTTGAAGAAGTATATCTCCCAGATTTAAAGCGTCAGGCGGTACAGCAGACTATTATATTGTGGGAGAGGAAGTATAAATATATCAAAGAAAAAGATGAAGATGGAAACCCTACAGGTGAAGTAATAGAAGAGCTGACATGCTCTACTAAGAGGGAGATACTCGTACCACCCAATAAACATGCTCAAGAGATAATGGAACGCCTCTCAGCGGGTTCACATCTCAATAAAATAGATTATGCTAAGTCAAAAGATAAAACGGATGCAATACCAGCTATGCCAATCAATACAGATGAACGTGGTAATGCAATAGTGGCAGAAGATGCAGAATATACAGTCGAATCTAAATAAGGTAGGATTTTCGTATCTACCTGTCCAGCTTGATGAATATATAAAAAATCATGTAGCTGGCAGGTGGCAGCAAATATCAAATCAGCTTGATCTTAAAAGCCTTTCTGGAAGTTCTTACGATAAGACTAAAGAAAACATATTGCAGCAGATCGCAGATGAAGTAAAGATAATCACTGAAGCAGTAGAAGACAATCCAGTAAAGTTTTATTGTCCTACAGGTGATAATGAAAAGCTAATACGTAATTTTGCACACTCACTTGACTATGGTGATGAGGTTGTTTATACGTCATGTTTTTCTGCTAATGGGGTAGGCAAGACAGTAAGTTCCGTAAATATCTGCTTAAATCTTATGCGTGGTATTCAAAATCACTGGTTTGATTATCCAATATTCAGGAATTTTCCATTCAAAAGCAAATCTATATATTATTGTTCAGAGTCGTCAGCACTTGATACAGGCAATGTTATTCATAGCACATTTGAACATTATTTACGTGATTTGCCTGAAGGTTCTTATCACTTTGGAAAAACAGGTAAAAAAATATCGACATTATCAATAAAGGGTAGCCCTTGGCGATTAATGTTCAGGAGTTATGGTCAGACGGCAAAGCAATATGAGTCAGAGAACGTCTCAGTAATAGTTTGCGATGAACCACCACCAGATAATATATGGCGGGCTATAAAGGGTAGATCGAGAGATGGGTTAATAATATTATTGAATTTCACTCCCATCTACTGTCCCGCCTATGTTATGGAAGAAATAGAAAAGAAGATAAAAGACGGGAAGAAGTCGGTAACAAAAGTCGTTTCGAGTCTTTGGGGTACAACGAAAGAGCAAGGAATACGTGGGTTCAGAACTATGAAGCAGGCTACAGAGGTAGCTAATAATTACACAATAGACGAACGGGAGTCACGTACAGATGGAACGACACAACATTATTTCGGTAGGATATACAAGGAATATGACGAGTCTAAGCACGATTATCCTATAGATATAGATGGACTATTTGATGGCAGTAACAGGCTTAATCTGAGTGCAGAGAATGATTTCAGCAGGTACAGGGACGGAGTGAGACCTTGGTATATGCCAGATGATAGAGCAATATATGTTATGTCAAATGACCCGGCAGACGGCAGACCTGATGCGGTGACGTATGCAGCAATCAACCCAAATAGTAGATATATATTAATGTCTGGTTATCCTATAATCACAGACCGCTATTTGTGGGAAATGAAAGGCAGAGTACCAGAGGACTCATTATTTTATGACCTTGAATTTCTTGAACAGGAATTGGGTATATTATTAGGCTTCAAAAGTGGCATTATCCCTATATCACGTAGAATAATTGACAAGAGATTTTCTACACAAACTCGTGGTGGTGGAGAAAATATGTTTGCCAGATATAAAAATATAGCCAAAGAACGTAAGATGTCAGGGCAATGGGTTGAGAGCTATATAGGTGGTGGGAATAAAGAAGGTGAGATAGCTTTTGGTCACGACACGGTAAGGAAACTAATGACAACTTATCTGCCAGATGGACACCCACAATTAGTTATTTGGAATTGGGAAAGAACTTACCACATAAGAACAGGGCTTGCCAATTATGTTTATAGAATGGCACTTAAAGCAGGTCAGCCATACGGCAAGACAATAGAACAGAAATTCAAGGATATGGCAGACGCTATCAGATTCCTTGTCAATGATAAGAGCAATAAAGACAGAATGAGAAAACCAGAAAGGGATGATAACATAGCAAACACCCAAACACAGCACGTTAAAAACTTTGCCACACTGGTGTAAAATATAAATCACATCTAAGTCACTGCAACTATGTTAGTTATAAGAATATAATAGTTATTGAATAATTTTACGCTTGACAGGTATTGTTTACATGTAGTATATTCTTAATTAGTTATACCAAATTAAGGCGGATTGATGATTAGTAGAAGTATCAAAGAGTATTTGACTAAGCGAGAAATAGACTCATTTGGGGTCGAAGAGTTCTCTAATAAATACAGAGTTATGGAGGAATACCGTAACAATACTGGGGCTACTGCTATGATTGAAATAGGAATGCGTATTTGGACTGGAGACCTTGATTACGGGGTATTCAAAGAAACCAAGACAATGCGTAACTATATCAATGTCGTCAAGACTGATTTGTTACAAAAACTTGCACGGCTTATATCCTACGACATAGATGTCAGGCTTCAAAATAACCTGAATAAGCAATATATAAGTCAAGATGTTTTGGAAGATGAGCTTAATTACTCTCTTGACTATTGGGACATATTGCTGAATAGCAACCTGTCTATCCAGTATAATTTGTTCGGTGGATTTGGCATGACAAAAGTTGGCTGGGATAAATATAAGGTATCTCAGGCATGGGAAACTGGTGTACCGACTACAAGGGTTATAGATTGCCGTAACATGTTATTAGATACTAATATCCAGCAGGATAATATGTCAGACATGGAAATAATCATGGAGCTTAAAACCTTCAAAACTGAAACCCTGGCAGAGAATCTATTAAATGATGGGCTAATTAGCACTGAGGAAGCAGAAGAGATAAACGAAAAGATAAAAGACTTCGACATACATAATGATATAAAAAGCTACAATAACGACACTAATAATGCAAGATACCAGAAAACAGATGTAGTTATTTGCCAATATAAAAAGCCATATAGACTTACTATCCGCAAGATAAAAGACTATATAGGTGGCGATGAGGCAATATTTGAGGCTCTTGAAGATGACATTAAGGCAGTTATTAGCCCAGAGAATTATGGTAAGTTAACAGATAAAGATGATGATTCAGCACTGCCAGAAGGGATTAAGGCTTCTGAGCCTATAAATAAAAGAGTTGATTCATGGTTTGAGATAATGTTTATTCCTTCGATGAACCTTCTAATCACCCCACCGGTTTGTATTGGCGATAGATGCACGTATATACCTTATGCTGGCATGAAAAACCCCAATAGCTCTTATCCTATATCAAAGGCTTATGAGCAAGCACAGCTATTAAATCTGCACAGTATCATACTAAGCATTTTATTGAAGGGTGCAGTTAAACAATTTAACGCTATACCATGTTTCATTGCAGAGGGTATTGATAATCTTAAACAATTCCTTGCAGGATATGAAAGCGGTGATGTTAAACTACAAATAAATGAGGAATGGGCAGAGAAAAATCCTGGTCAAAAACCTTGGAATTGGATGAAAGCTCCTCAGTCCAGTGGTGATTTGCAGATACTTCTTAATATGTTACAGCAAGAGATAAATCAGGCAACAGCTTCTACCCCAATATTGAGTGGTGAAAGCCCTGGTTCTCATGCTTCTGGTGAGTTGGTGAGCCAATTATCTCAGAACGCAATAGATTCATCTAAAGACGATTATTTCCCTTGGCTATTGCACGTAACCAATATTTGTGAAGTGGTTAAGAACTTAACGGCAGAATACAAAAATTACCCGCATGAGTACAATTACAACAATGACATTATCATGGTAAATGAAGAGGATGAGGACGGCAATAGAATAGGCGATGTAAACCTTTTAGAAGCTGCCCCTAATTGTTTCGTTAGGGTTTTGCAGGCAGATACCAATGATCAGATCAAGGCACAGGAAAAACAGGAAGTTAGGCAGCTTTATCAGGATGGTATGGTGACTTATGAATATGCAATTCGCAGGTTAATAGATTATGACACAGAAGAAGTGATAGACAATATGATGAACCAGAACACTGCATTAGCATTGCTTACAGAGCTAAGGGAACGTCCAGAGATAATGCAACAGGTTCAAAAGGTATTGGAACAGGCTAAACAACAGGAAGCTGCTGCTCAGGGTGCAGAGCAGGGTGCACAAGCTGGCACACAACAGCAAGCGGCTCAACCTGTATAATAAAACATAGACCTCAATGCACAAGATGTAAAGGTCGAGTCTCAATGCACAGGATGTATAGACTCAAGGAGAATGAATGTTTGGATTCACACAAAAGTATCCCGTAAATGACAAAGTCAATGATGGTGGAGATGGTGGCGTAACTGTAGTTGAGCATGAACACGAAGGTAAAACCTACAAGTTTGATGCAGCAGTGGAAGATGGTGGCGTTGTCCTAAGCCCAAAGGAAGATTACCCTGAACTCAAAGATGAAGCACTACGAATTAAAGTATCAAAAGAGATTCAGAAGGAATATAACAAGGCTCAGGACACTAACCGTAAGCTCAATCAGGCTACCCAGCAGAACCAGAACTATGAACAACAGCTTGCAGAGATGAACGGCAAACTTGACGAACAGCGAAAGCTAATGTCTCAATTGAATAACGGTACAACAGCAAAAGTAAAGACACAACCTGAAACCGATAAATTCGATCACAGAGCAGAGCTTTTGAAAGCAGCCAATGTAGCCGATTTGGACGACTTCCAAGACCTCGAAGAAGGGGCTAAGGAAGATGCACGTTTTATTGTTCAGCAGAAGCAGATGGAGTTTTTTGAGAAGAAACGCAATAGTGGCATTACGGAATTATTCAACAATAGATTCAATGAACAGGAAGCTCTCAATAAAATGTCCGCTAAATTATCCGGCACCGGTCACACCTTAGCAGAAGCACAGGCATGGATAGTTAGCCAAAGTCTGCCAATTAATGACTCGTCATTGAAATATTTCCTTCTTTCTCACCAAAAATCGAACAAACCTGACCCGATAGACCGTTCAAACAGGATAGTGACTCTTTTTGATTCTATCCCAGATGATATTAAGGAGAAGGGTGATATAGGTGTGAAGATTAAAAAGAAGGAAGATTCAATCACACAACAGAGAAATGCGATCATTGCAGGACTCTAAATAACCGCAAGATAGATATTCTTCTTTCTTGCATGGGAGAATAATAATGCCTAACACTGATTACGGCTCACAATATTACGGCACAGGCACTCGTGTTTCTGACATGGGTAAACTCACCAGCATGAACACAGATGTTGTCCCCCTTTATTGGGATCCGATTTTAAAGAACAGGTTCTTACGCAGAAACCAGTTGCAGTCTATGATTGGACGGGCAGGAAGCGTAATGAAGGCTTCAAGTAGAAAATTCAACTGGGGTGACTATGATGACAGGACAACCTATCTAAAGGTTGTAACTAATGGTACTAACCAGGAAATCACCGTGTCTGCTGACGATTTTGCAAAATTGGTTATTAACCAAAAGCTATGGGATAAGACCAATAACAAACATTATATTATCACAAATAAGGTCTCAGCCGGATATACAATCACCCTTAAATGGATTGATGCAGACAGCGATGAGCTTCATGCGACTTTCCCTGCGTCTGGCACATGGGTAGAAGATGATGAGTTATTGCTCGCCGACAATGCAGTTGGGGAAGCAAACTCTGTATCTGACAGCACAAAGATTGCAACACAAAAACAGGTAGATGACTACTACAACTACAGCCAGAGATTATACCGCTGGGTTAAAACCAGTAAGGATAAGGCTGCTGAAAGATGGGAGTTTACCAACACCACATACCTCGACCACCAGAGAGCAGTTAAGGTTCAGGAACTCATGGACGAAGTGGAACGTGGTTTGTGGATTAATAAGCGTGCAAAATTTGCAGATTCCTATGGACAGAACTACATCTTTAATGGTTTCAATAACTTTGACATCCAGAAGGGAACTGGAAACTATTCCGACTTTGAATGGGCAAATTTCATAGACTTCATTGAGACAAAAACAATGAAATATTATGATGGATTTGAAGAGGAACTGCCATGTTTTGTAAACAACCAAATGTTCACAAAGGTTGCCGAATGGGCTTCTGGAACAGCAGAGTTGACCCTTGACTTTGACGGCACAAAAGACAAGATAGGTCTGAGATGCCATAGACTTGTAACTCCTCATGTTGACCTTATGTTGTATCGTAACTTACAGCTTAATGGAATGTACAGTAAGACCAACGAGGCAATAATGAACATCCTTGACCTGAACAACATCAGCCTTATGAGCTATGCTGGAAATGGTCTTGATTTTGGATTTAACATCGAAACAAATTTACAGAAGAAAACAGATGACTTTATCTTAGATAGAGTTAGTTATACTGTTGGGCCTAAACTCGTCAAAGAAAACCAAGCCTCACAGCTTTATTTGAAATAAGGAGAGCATGATGAAAAAAATACTATTTGTGTTTGTACTGTTCTCTGTCTTTGTAGGACTTATGGCTACGTCAGAAATAGCCTTAACATGGGACTCGTCAGTTGTAACAATTGACGGCAAGAAATGGGTGGTATATACTGCAACAAAGGACGATACTGTATTGGCAGCTTCCACGGCTGCCTATACGTCTAAGTTGCCTTTTACCTTACCATTGGACACCGAAAGTTACCTATGGGTAAATCCAGAAGCAGCTACGCTTGATGATAGTTCAACCGCTATTTATATGTATGGTGGATATTCTGCCAGTTTTGAGGTAACAGTATCAGGACAGACGGCAACGGTTACAGATGGATGTATTCTAAATGGTGGCACTGCAATAGAAACAGATGTTAAAGCATCCTGTGCCATTATTGAATTTGATCCGAATAGAGAAATAGCACTTACAGCTAATTTAGCATATAAATTGCCTAAGATTCCATACGTTGCCTTTACAGTAATACCAACTACATCATTTAGTGCGATATCTGGAGATGTGATATTTTTTAAAGTATTTATCCCGCCTAAAAAATAATTGGCGTACAAATAAAGGGGGTGGTTAATTCTACCCCCTTATATATAATGGAGTGAAATATGGCATTAGTAAAAGTGTCAGGTGAGAAAGAACTTAATATGTACGCCCTTGGCAAGGTGTTTCGATTTGATGAGAACTCAATGTGCTTAATGGACGATTCTGAGTTCAACATGCTAAAACCAAAGTATCCATACCTTGCTATTGTCAGCGTAATTAAACCTCCTGAGCCAGAGACGGAGGTTAAAATTGTTATACCTAAGCCGAAAAAGGCTTCTGTTGCAAAGAGAACTCCGGCTAAGAGGAAATAAACATGGAATATTCTGCTTTAATTTCAGAAATAGCGGTAGAGGCTCAAGCATCTCCCGAAAGCACATATAGTGATTTAATAGAGCAGAAATTTTTTGACGCAGTGGTGAGCTTAATTCCTACTGCGTCAATCAATTATTTGCCGTCTTTGATAGAGTCCTCTGTTAAAGTTATAGCAAGTAACATAATAACTCTATCAGATGATTTCATGCGTTTTGTAACTATAGAGCAGTATGTCAATAATATCAGATATACCGAAGTTGACGCAGACAAATGGAAATGGTTAGGCATTGATACAGAGCAAGACCCTCCAGCAGGAGTTGCATATTATTATTTAAATGGCAGGGTAATCAGATTTTATTCAGGCAGTAATATTGCTGGCTACGAAGTTAAAGTAAGATACATCAAACACCCTACAAAGTGGAGTGATTATAACCCAGATGATGATATGTATGAGAAGTTCCACGCAACCTTTATAAATGAGGCTAAGAAGCTGGCAATCACAAGTGTAATCAATATATTGAGAGGTGAGCAGAATGACATGGAATGAGATTAAGTTTTCGTTAGGTAAACAATTAGGAGACCCTGATTTAGTCAAATATGGCGGACTGCTCAAAGACCTGTTTAGAGACGCATACCTTAGATATATAGTGAAGCACCCAACAGAACAAAATAATTTACAGCAGGCATTAACGAAGATCGGCTTGACAGAAGATGTAGGCAGCTATACAATCCCAAAATCACTCATATTCATAAATGTATCAGCAGTCCCTATGTCAGCCGACCCAAAATATAAAAGATATACAGAAGTTGAACCAGAAGCATTTGCTATTGCATTCAGCAATTCAATTAGCCACCCAAGTTCAAGGGAGGTACTTTGGTTCAGAGACAGTAATACAATAAATTTTATGAGTAATAATACAACCCTAAAATTCAGATTAAACTATTTCCCTGAACTCAATTTTGGCGATATAGACGGCAAAATATCCAATTCAGCATTAGCATCAATTATCCGCAATATAGTCTATTCCTTAACCCCTAAGGAGGCAAGCAATGAACGTACAGACACTGATTAACAGGATACAGGCACACTTAGAAAGACCTCCTGGGCTACACAAAATAGTTGATAGTATCAATATAGCTATTTCCAGAATTAACGCACTGATAGAG
>Ga0307990_1004281_pt1 | contig 10530 bp, 15 predicted proteins | sample EllFjometagen129_FD_203168 | JGI IMG/M metagenome (GOLD analysis project Ga0307990, IMG submission 203168) | Marine microbial communities from Ellis Fjord, Antarctic Ocean - #129 | ecosystem: Environmental > Aquatic > Marine > Unclassified | place: Southern Ocean | collected 2014-10-08
CAGCTCCGGTTTCCACTCCGGCAGGAAAAGAGCCTGGTCAACATCTTCCGTCAGCTTGGAATAATTCCTGCGTGAATACACTTGGAATTATTCCTGCGCTCACTCCAGATCATGAACCGGCAAGAAATTAATACTGTAAATGGTGTATTGAGTAATTGATTAAATTAATATTATTAGGTATAGAAGAATTGATTAAAGAAAGAAAAGAAAAAGAAAGAGCTGCATGAGCTGTGAGAGTACTCACGGCTCATGCGGCTATACCATACAATCAGCACTTAACGCAATTTCAGCAGCTCCAGTTTTAGTTCTATATTACTGTTATTATTACTGCGTGAGTTAGTCCCAATGCGCACGTTATATATTGATTCCTTAGTCTTACTCATTGTTTGTTTTGGCATTTCTTGATTTTGTTGTCTTTTGGGCGCATTCCGCAGCAAGCTGCTCCATTGCGATTCACTCCGCAAGCTCCGTTCATAGCGTTCGCACACGGTGACTCACTTTCCAGTCGGCAGATAATAAAGAAAGATTTTCGGTAGCTCCCTCGGAGTACCTCGGTCGAGAATCCCACCCACCCACCAATGATCCAGAACATCTGCTTCGGAGTACCTCAGCAGGATGTTCTGGAAACTGCTCCGCCATTTTGCTCGGAGTACCTCGCAAACGTGGCTACGCAGCCGCCAGGCTATCTTGATTCTTCGCAAGCTCAGAATCAAGGATAGCTGGCGGTCGCTTTCGCAATATGAATCCCACCCACCCTCCAAAGAGGAAGCGAGCGAAAGCGATAAACTCACTTGAATGCGGTTTTCTCCTGCTTAATATCCGAATTCTCTTCATTTCCAGGTAGATCTATTGTTGGTTCTGGGCTGCTTTGTTTCCGGTTGATTTCTTCATCATTACAGCGAAATTTCCTCATGATTACAGCGTTTCAGCGGTCAGTTTACGTATTGCTATCGAATAATTTACTAATTTTTCTAAGACAGCTAAGGTAGGTTACGGCATTTCCAGAGCAAGCAAGGAGATTTTCTTTGTAAGAATTGCCCTGGAAATGCCTTCACGTTTTATCTGATTAAGAATAATACATTGATAAAACTACACGGCACAAAGAGCAAGTATTGAAGAATTACATAATAGATATTAAAGGTCATTGAGAGGATACGTTCGGGGAAAGTCCTCTGTAAGTTACGCAAATTAAACAATGATCCGACGAAATACGCCCCTTTAATAGCTATTATGTAAACTTGCTTGCACGGCACAAATTCAGAAAATTAATCTAAGAAGCCTGGCACATAACAGCAAGGGGAATTCCGGCACTCGCCCCGGCTCACCGGTAAAGATCAGATGTGCCAGGCAAGATCTAAATTAATTAGTAAAAGATAAAGAAAGATGAAATATGTAGTCTCCGTCATGTTCCGCAAGATCAGTCCTCTGGTCATCACCGCCAGAAGCGAAAGCAAGGGGAATTTCTTTGACGGAATTTCGCTTCTGGCAGTGATTCCCGGCGGTCTGAAAATGCTTCTCATGACTCCGAAAGCTTAAGGGGTGCTATTTGCTCCGCAGCACCCGCCATGGTAAAAGAGATTATTTATTTAAGAAATCCCGAAAAGGAAGAAATCGGAATTGAAGAATTGATTAAAGAAATAAGAAGTTTCGTTAATAAAATATTTGTCCTATTTTGCACACTTCACGGCGATTCTATGGGGTTACAGCCTGCAAACTCCCAACTTCCAATTCAATACACTGTGTGGGATTATCTGCCATTGTTTACGTTGATTTGATTCCAAATTCCTGCATCTATGCTTATCAGCTTGTCTCCGCCGACGCTGCACGCCATTCCATTGGTTTTCAGCAAAAGAGCTTGAAAAACCAATTCCATTCTGTTCTATTCCAGATCATAATATCAATTAATATCCGAGATCGGATCCTGCATAACAGTTCTAAAAATAAATCTTTCATTATCTTCATTTTGGCATTGACATCATTTTGGCATTATGGCAGTTTGGCATCAGATTAATCAGGAGGTTTCAAAATGAAAGAAATTGATTGTCACTGTAATTCCATAACCTGTCTATTCGTTGGTGAAAAATCCACCTTTTATGAGCTTAATATCACAATTCAAGGTAAAACTGGAATTTGTATCGTTGAAAAAATAAGCGAATCTTACAAAGTGAATATCTATATTCCTGTCACTTTTTCGCGGATTCCTCACGTTCAAATGACAGTTTCTTTAGTATTCATGCAGCATCATGCTGCAACTTGGGAGTAATCATGAGTAATTGGAAAGTTAGTTCAGATCATGGTTATCATGGGGAGAAACAGACTTTTGTAACAACACTGGGCAGCATTCATTATGGAGCTGTAACTACTACCCGGATGTTTCGTGTGCAGTTTAATAATCGTGTCGAAGATGTAACCGTTAAATTTTTCAATAACAGCCGTACCATTTCCATATGTGATATATCTCTAAATGTACTTATGTGGTTGGAAAAGTGCAAAGCATTTACGGCGATCAGGAGTCAATTTTATAAATGATCAAAATCAGGGAGTTTACTATTATGGAAAGACCCATACTGCAACTTATCGCGATCCTTGTGGATCAACTGGAGCACGAAATATCCAAGCATGAATTAAAACTAATTGGTTTTGATTGTTCATGGTGGAAAAATGCTTCCGGCATCCCGTGGAGACCTCAGTCAATACTTATCAAGATTGAAGAGTTTTTTGATCCTGATTATCCCGATTTACGTTATCGCAATTATCTTGTAATTAATCTTAAATTCGACAATATCAAAATCACCGTCAACGCTGATCATAACCAAATTTATAATGAAGATGGAAAATCTACCGACCAATTCTTTAAATTATGGTTTGTTAATTATTTGGCAGATGCAGTCATCTGCTGCAATATCTAAGGAGATAATCTTATGAAAACTGAAAAACCCTTTGAAATTCTCGGTCGCATGATCCTGGCAGTCATTAAGCCCGATCCAAAATGTAACAATGAAAAAGCAACTCTCGGTTATGCTGAAATGCTTGTTAAAAACGTTCTATTCTTCAATAAAAAGTCTAACCAGTATTACACAAATAAAGGGGAATCATTTCTCAAGATTGGTGCTAAAGCTACAAAATCGGGGAAAGATGAGTTCCTGGACCTTGCGGAATTGACGAAATAGATTCTCCATTCCAGATTATAACTGCAGCTCACCTTTCCGGTGCGCTGCAGTCTTATTTTCTTGTGGTTTCCTTCCTTTTTGCATCTTCATTCCTATTTCTTAATTATCTTTGTCTTAAGTCTTAAAAAACTATCTCCTGCTAACCTTTAAAGTGTCCTCAGATTATCACGGACAAACAAGCTGTCAGGCGTATTCCGTCTGACGTTCCCTTGAGTCCGCAGGACTTATAATGTAATTGAACCAATAGTTGCCCGTCAGGGCGTCAATTATTACCTGTACTATGAAAATCTTGACACGTTTGTGATACTTGTCACTCTAAGTTTAGTTCTTTTATATGGTTACTTAAATTAGGAGGTAAAACCATGAAAGTAAGATTACCAAACTGGATATCCAGTTTCAGCGGATGGAATAACGGTCTTGTATTTTTCGGGTACCAAGAACGTTACGGAATCTGCTATGCCAGAGATTACGTTTACCCGACAATCACTACCGCAAATACAGCTTTTGGCGTGAAAGCCAAAGCCGTAACGGACACCACATGGAACGCTGCTGATTCATCTTTCATAGCTGACATGCAGCTTTATGCAAACGCATGGAATGAAACCCAGATGGCAGGTCGTGAGCTAAGTCGCGATTTAACTGCTATCAATCTTTTCGTAAAAGCTTGTTTTGCAGCTGCTGAGGCAGTTTCTTACGACCTTGATGATCTCACTGTAGCCACTTTCGGTGGTGAAGTCGGAGACCTTTTAGGAACCGAAGATCCAGACGTAGGCAATCTTGTGACTCAAGCCGTACTCCCATCTTGCGGACTTGATCTTGCTACGCTCAGTTCTCCCATCGTCGCAGCTTAATTTACTCCGTAAATAATACGGCAGTTTAAAGGGCATTAATAGGGAGGCTTTTTGTTCCCCCAGGAATCTGGCCTCCCTGATCTACCTGGTCAGGTACTATTTAATTCGGCATCGTATCAGTAACGTTTGGTGCATTTAAAGCAATCTCCTGGGGATCATATATTGATTGCATATAATCTTTTAACAGACTTTCTTAATATTAATTCGTGAGGTTATCAATTATGAATATTAAAAGTTTACTGAATCATTTTTTGTCGTTTTTTGATCCTTTTTTGATCATACCGGTTTTGATAGAGTATCTTGAAGTTCAGGCAAGAAAGACGGAAACTCCTGTGGATGACGCCATTATAGCAGCTTTGAAAGCCGCTGCTAAGAAAATTTGGCCATCATTGTTTTGACTATGGATGAACGTTTAATAGCCGTTGAGATACTGGTTCAAGACCTCCTGGCACGTTGTAGTGTATTGGAAGCTATGGGGAAAATGCATTTCAAGCTTTCATTGATTATTCTTGTAACCATTCTTAGCGCTGCAGGTGTTGCGTTATTCGTTCACTAAAATATGATCCCTTCCGTTAACCGCAAAAAAGCCACGATCTCTCCCAGGTTGTGGCTTTTTTCTATTCTGATAATTTATTTTTAAGATCTGAACGCAATATTTATATCTCAGAGCCGTTATTTCATAAATCCCTTTATAGCGCAATTCTTCATCTTTTATTTTCTCGAGTAAATTGACCGGATAAATTAAGTTTATCAATTAATATGAAAATGATTTTGCTTTTTCCATTTTTCGCTTTATGTTCTACATTGCAAAAAGGAAGGCTGCCACCCCGATATATTTTCTTATCAGAACCGGCAGCCACCCCTTTTCTTTTATTTCCTTTTTGCGGGGAGTTCTGATGCGATATTTAAATACCTGTTTTTTGCTTTTTACAATCTATTCAACTGTAGTTATTATTCCATTTAGTGACCGTCTAATCGCTCTTAGATTCGTTATTCGATACCTCGGATTTAAAATGTTCTCAAGCAATGATTGGTTCATTTCTGATTATAGACCTGAATATCCTTTCTTATGAATATCCTATCTCTAACAGATGGAATCAGTGCTGCTCACGTTGCTTTGATTAGATCTGGTTTTGTTATTGATAATTATTTTAGCAGTGAAATTGATCCTAATTGCATTAAAATCATTAATAATAATTTCCCTAATACTATTCACCTGGGCGATATACGAAATATTAATATTCATGATTTACCGAGAATTGATATTATTATTGGTGGAACTCCATGTCAGGGTTTCTCTCTGGCAGGGAAACGGTTAAACTGGAATGATCCTCGTAGTAATCTATTTAATTGTTACGCTGATCTGTTATCTAAGATCCCTCATGATTATTTCATATTCGAAAACGTGCCAATGCACTTCCAAGTCTTATATGATATCTCAAGCATATTCGGTAAAATTCATCCTGAAAGTGTCCTGCAGCGTGATTTTTTTAGTTCAGGTCTTTTAGATCCTATTATTATTAATAGTTCATTACTTTCAGCTCAAAACAGAATAAGACTATACTGGACCAACATTAAAAATGTTGAAAAACCCAAAGATAAAAAGATAATCCTTTCAGATATTCTTGAGTCCGGCGAAGGAATTATCAGTCGAAATAACTTCATTTACAATCACAACTATAAGTCCACCTGCATTGATTCTAATTACTGGAAAGGCATCGATAATCATGGTCAAAGAACTTGTGTCGTAGGATCAGCGAAACAGGGCGGGGCACACTTTAGTAATAGAGTGTTTAGTTCCAGGTTCAAAAGTCCTACTTTAATGAGTTCCACAGGTGGAAATAATGAAGTCAAAATCCAGATTGATGATCTTTACTGGCGCAAATTATCACCTCTTGAGTGTGAGAGGTTGCAAACCTTGCCGGATAATTACACTGCAGGAGTCGCAAAATCCCAAAGATATAAAGCTATAGGAAACAGCTTTACCGTTGATGTAATTTCTCATATTCTAAGTTTCATTAATAATCAAAATGAGGTTCTAAATGTTTAGTTCTCTATCTCCAAGATTAAAATCATTAGCTAATACTGCTATTAAAGAGTTGAAAGAATTCGCTCCTGCAGATGGTTATTTTCTCGCTTTCAGTGGTGGAAAAGATTCTGTTGTTTGTTATGATTTGCTTGTAAGGTCCGGTGTACCGTTCACAGCTCATTACAGTTCCACCACTATTGATCCACCGGATTTATTGCGTTTCATTAAGATTCATTATCCTGATGTTTTATGGCATTATGCGGAATATATGAAAAAGCCTACTAACTTTTATAAATTAATAGAAAGAAAGGGTTTACCATTAAGAACAATTCGTTGGTGCTGCAGGATATTTAAAGAGCAAATTGGCTACGGACATTTAATGATTGATGGTGTCAGAGCTGCAGAATCAGTAAACCGTGCAAAGAGGATCAAATTTGAGTATTTTCTCAACAAATGGTATCACTATAAATACAAAAATGTTGATTTAGATACTGATACTCTCAATACTCTTGTTTCCAAACTTAAAGCAAAGAAAATCCTGCATATCATTTTTGATTGGTCTGATTATGATGTTTGGGATTATATTAAATCCTTATCGGTTCCTTATTGTGATCTTTACAATAAAGGATATAAAAGAATCGGTTGTGTAGGTTGCCCGATGGCACCAAGATCTAAAATAGAAAAAGAGTTTAAAGATTATCCTGTCATAAAGAACAATTATTTAAAGGCGATCCAAGCTTGTATGACTTCCAAGAATTATTACTCAAATTTCGCTGATCCTGCTGAGGTTCTGGATTGGTATATTTCAAAGAAATCAGTCGCAAAATATTTTGCTGATAAACAGCAAATCAAATTTCCTTTCTAATATTCAAGAGGTTCTAAATGCATAAAAACAGAGAAATATATTCATTAGATGAATATCAAAGAATCATTAAAAGAAGATGGCTCACATCATTAATCTGGTTAGGAAGAAGAGACGAAAAAGGATCTCCAGAACTTTGGTTCGCAAGACCAACACCTCGCACAATTTGGGTTCCTGGCAAGCCGCGTCAAAAATATTACAGAGCTTTAAGGGAAAAATTGAAAACTACCATGATTAAAACTGCTAAGAAGTATTCTTTTATAACCTTAACATATCACCAAAGGAAGTACAGCCCAGAAGAGTCTGCAGCACGATCTAAAAGCGATATAAAAGAATTACTTCGCCTTATCAGGCGAAGATTTGGTAAAGTTCAATATTTCTATATCATAGAATTAACCCACACAGGTTATGTTCATTTTCATGTTATTATTGATCATTTTATTTATTGGAAAGTGCTGAAAGCGATGTGGTATCATATCACGCTTTCTTATGTTGTTGATATAAGATTAATACCAAGCGGCAATATTGCCGGATATATCTGTAAATATCTCACTAAAACCAGTAAACAAGATTCGTGGCAGTTCGATTTCATATTTAAGAATATAGATCGGATCTGGGCAGCTTCGAGAGGATTTTTTACCAAATACGTAAAACCTATTTCTGATTGTATATTCGTGGCAATGTCATTCAACTGTTGGCAGGAAAACAAGTTTATTCACCGTCCAGATGATGACACGGACTTCTGGTTTGTCCCTTATGAGTTTTCTATACCTTTATTAACTTCTGGAATTTATATTGATCGGTTCAGAAGTGAAGCCGGCATGGATTTTTCATTTGAATTAATAGATATGTTTTCCCCGGAATTATGCCGGGAATGTTTCGCTTATTGTGATGAATTCTATAATATCTAAGATATCCATTTTCATGGATAAAAGGAGTAAAAATGTTTAATATTGAGAATGTTGAAATGAAGGTTATAGGGATCTGGAATCTGTCTATCAGATTTGGCTTTAAAATGTTAGTTAATGATAAAGATGTAATTGTTTATTGTGAATTCGATACTGTTTCTGGTGATTCTAAATGGTTCGCTGCAAACTTCATGATGTCTCATCCTTCTTTTATCAATGAGCTTTTGCTCATTGTTCAACCTAAACTTGATGTTTACCTGCAGGATAAACAAGTTAAGGAAATGAGAAAAACAAAGAATAAGGAAGCGAAGAATTAAAGAAAAGAAAGAAAAAATCTATATGATAGATTTTTAAGAAAGAAAAAAGGAGGTTATTATCAAAAAGTCATCTCGTTATCACTTTCATGGATTAAGCGGAAATCAAAAAGGTAAATCCTTTCTTGATATGGTATCTGACAGTGTAAGAGCTAATTGGCAATACAAACTAAACTGTAAAAAATTAAAGAATTTTCCCTGCACTCACAGGGAAAATAAAAAGGGAGAAAAGATTAATGTCTAAACCAAATGTTTTCTTATTCCACCGGATCAATTTCAATGTACACGGTAAAAGCGGAGTTTTCACTTTCGCAAATTCCGATATTGCTTACAGCTTTATCGAATATATCTTACATGAACCCCTGGTAGCCTCATTCAAATATGCGCGCTTTCACACATCCGAAGTCAACTATATTCACAGATCATCTATCGAAATCAAATCTGGATTTGGTCCAGATCAGTTTGATAAAATCTTATCATTCGCTAAGAAATGGAAATGGTTAGAATAAAAAGGAGGTAAATATGGATGTTCTCAATGCTATGGATATTGGTTTAGTTGGTGGTCTTGATGAGTTTTATTTGTTTGAATTCAAATTTAAACCCGGAGAACTTAACCCGGGATCAATTACGGAAACTCATGAAATAATATTTGTCCTCAACGCTGATCATGATCAATATCAAATCTATCTTCCCGCGAATCTGACTTTCTCAAATTCTGCCTGGAAACTGATTTATAAGGCATTCTTTGATTATTTCTGGTTAAATAACAATATCAAATGTATCCTCGAGGATCTAACCTTGCATCTAAATAACTGTAAATAACCGCTCTCTCAATCTATACTCTCTACAACTTAGCCGGAAGTGATATAAAAAGTCATTTCCGGTTATTACTATTATTGATAAGGAATGGGGAGAGAAAACGATTAAGGAAAGAAAGAAAATTAGTAAAAGAGGATAAGGAATGGGGAGAGAAAACGATTAAGGAAAGAAAGAAAATTAGTAAAAGAGGATAAGGAATGGGGAGAGTAAACGATTAAGGAAAGAAAGAAAATTAGTAAAAGAGGATAAGGAATGGGGAGAGGAAACGATTAAGGAAAGAAAGAAAATTAGTAAAAGAGGATAAGGAATGGGGAGAGGAAACGATTAAGGAAAGAAAGAAAATTAGTAAAAGAATAAAGCGGAAAAAGAACGAATAATCGAAAGAACAAACTCAATCCCACCCACCCTCCCGAAGAAAGAAAAGACATAATATAATAATACAATCCAATATAATTAATAACAGTTTCAGTGGTTTTTTTGATAGTTTCGGTTTAAATGATAGTTTCTTTATCGGTAGTTTGAGGAATTGATTACGGAAAAAAAAAGCAGCGGAAGGGGAACGAAGAATTGATTAAAGAAAGAAAGAGAAGCGGAAGGGGAACGAAGAATCGAAAGAACAAACTCAATCCCACCCACCCTCCCGAAGAAAGAAAAGACATAATATAATAATACAATCCAATATAATTAATAATAGTTTCAGTGGTTGTTTTGATAGTTTCTGTTTCAATGATAGTTTCTTTATCGGTAGTTTGAGTAATTGATTTCGGATAATATGAGAATGAAGAAAGATAGGGAAAGGCGTCCCGGGATACCGGAACACCATCCCTGAATCTCGGGAAAAAACCAAACCGGTGAAAGAAATCCGGGCAATTCGCTGCTGAACTCGCGGGGAATACCGTTATTTTTGGTTTCTGATCCAGCGGGAATACCGCTGGAAAAGAAACCAAAAATAACGGGGAATACCCGCGAACTCAGCTGCGAATTACCCGGTTTAGAGCCGTGGTTTTTCCCGATATTCAGGGGTGGTGATCCGGTATCCCGGGAACGCAGAAAGGGAAAGGGAGTTATTTTTTTCGGGGTGGTGGTGTGATTGGATTGGATTTTACCTTTAGTTTTATTTCTGTTTTTCTGGGTTTTGATCCGCTCTTGGAACTTGACCCGTTTTGCTATTCTCAGGTTTACTTTATGGTTTTGGTTTTGCCTTTTCATCTTTTGCTTGGTTCTCAGGTTGATTCTTTGCTGTTTCTGGCTCGTTTCTCTCTTATACCTTGAAATTACCTTACTGCATATTTTCTTCTTCTTATTCGGCTTTTTTGGTGGTGTCAGTTTTATTGCGGGAATGCCTACGTTCCAACCTCCGCTCATCTGGAAAAATTCCTGCGTGAATACACTTGGAAATTTTCTCAGATCAGCTCCGGTTTCCACTCCGGCAAGAAAAGAGCCGGGTCATCATCTTCCGTCAGCTTGGAATAATTCCTGCGTGAATACACTTGGAATTATTCCTGCGCTCACTCCAGATCATGAACCGGCAAGAAAGAAAGAATGTTCTGGAATAAGAGAGGAATTTATTATGCCTA
>Ga0307990_1004283_pt1 | contig 10527 bp, 9 predicted proteins | sample EllFjometagen129_FD_203168 | JGI IMG/M metagenome (GOLD analysis project Ga0307990, IMG submission 203168) | Marine microbial communities from Ellis Fjord, Antarctic Ocean - #129 | ecosystem: Environmental > Aquatic > Marine > Unclassified | place: Southern Ocean | collected 2014-10-08
TTTAGAAGTTTAATTCTATCTAAGTCTAATACAGGTTTTTCTTTGTACAAACCATGGGCTGTACCAAAAGCTATAGCTAGTGCATCAACATTAGTCTTTTCAACAAATTCCTTGGCTAGAGAAGGGCTAGTGTATATATCTTCTACACTGTCAAAACTATCTACAGTTTCAGCTTCTTTTTTTTCACCTAAGCCAATATCTGAGGCTAAGATGTGACCAAGTTCTGCTTCAACACTCACACCTACGCTATGAGCTGCTCTTACAACTGCTTGAGTTTCTTTTACATTTTCTTCAAAGCTTTTAGCTGAAGCATCAATCATTACAGATGTGAAGCCCAGTCTAATTGCTTTAATACAATCTTCAAAACTTGCACCATGATCTAGATGAACACAAACAGGAACTGTTGCTTTTTTTGCAAAGTGTAGCATTATAACAGCGGCATCTTCAATTTTCATTAAAGACTCATGAACTCCTGCATAGTTTAATATAACAGGCATATTTTTTTCTTCGGCAGCTTCAATAATAGCTTGTGCACTTTCAAAGTTTGGAACATTAAAAGCTCCAATTGCTATATTCTTTTGATTTGCAATACTCATTACATCATTTAGATTAACTAACATATTATTATATCCTTTTCTTTTTTATTTTCTTATTATTATTATTTAGTTCTGTTTCTTAAGAAGTCAATAAATACAGCTAATAATATAACAGTACCTTTAACTACATATTGCCAGAAGGAGTTAACATTCATCAAGTTAAGCCCATTGTTTAAGAAACCAATGATAAGGGCACCAATTATAGTACCACCAATTTTACCACTACCTCCACTCATGGATGTACCACCAACAACTACAGCAGCAATGGCATCCATTTCAGCACCATTACCTGCAGTTGGTTGACCTGAGTACATTCTTGAAGCAAGTACAACACCAGCTAATCCTGCTAAAAGGCCTGTATAGGCATACACGAAGAATTTAATCTTAGCAACGGATATACCTGAGAAGTTAGCTGCTTGTGGGTTTCCACCAACAGCGTACATGTGCCGCCCAAATTTTGTATTATTCATTAAGAGTGCCGTGGCTATGAGTATAAAGACGAGTATAACTACTGGAGTTGGAAAAGGTCCGATATAACCAGCACCAATAAATTGCCATTCTTCTGATACTACTCTAACAGGGGAACCACCTGTGTACACATAGGCAAAACCACGAGCAATATTCATTGTAGCAAGAGTTACAATAAAAGGAGGTATTGTTGTTTTAGATATTACAGTACCGTTAAATACACCAATAAGTATTGCAACAAATATTCCAAGTACAATAGCTACAGGAATAGGAAGAGAGTAGCGAGCAACACCAGCTGCAGCTACACAACCACTTAGTGCAATAGTTGATCCAACAGATAAATCAATTCCACCAAGAATGATTACCATGGTCATACCACAAGCTAAGTATAGGTTGGTTGAAATCTGTCTTAAAACATTAAACATGTTTCTCGAAGTCATGAAAGCATTTGTAGTTGGAGGATACACTGCTAAGAAAACATAAAGAACAACAAAAGCAATAATTATACCTAAGTTCTCTCTAAAGAATTTATAAATTCCTTCCCTCATTCTAGAAGCTTGAATCGCATTATTTTTATCCATTTTAAAATTCCTTTTTTACTCTGCAGCCAAGTGCATAATATTTTTTTGAGTTAATTCAGTGTGATTTAAACAACCCTTAACATAACCGTGAGCAAATACATAAACTCTATCACTCATGTTTATAATTTCAGGAAGCTCACTGCTTATCATAATAATAGACAAGCCTTCCTTTACTAATTCATTCATAATTGAATAAATTTCAGCTTTAGCTCCAACATCAACTCCACGAGTTGGTTCATCCAGTATTAAAAGTTTGGGCTTGGTTGCAAGCCATCTACCAATTAATACCTTTTGTTGGTTTCCACCTGAAAGGTTTCCAATTCTTTGAGTAAGGGAGGGAGTCTTGGTATCCATTAAATCCATATATTTTTGGGTTATTTGACCCTCAATATTTTTATTTAATCTGATACCTTTAATAAACTCACCTAGAACTTCAATAGTGGTATTATATTCAACACTTTGTATCTCATATAAACCCTCTCGCTTTCTGTCTTCAGGTACTAGTGAAATACCATCTTTAAGAGCCTCAATTGCACCAATATAGTGTTTATTCTTTCCAAGAAAAACAATATCGCCTGTATAGGTTTTAGTAAGACCAAAGATACATTTTACAGTTTCACTTCTTCCAGCTCCAACTAAGCCTGCAAAGCCAACAATTTCTCGCTCTTTAACATCAAAAGACACATCTTTTACCATGTTGTTATCACAGAGGTTTTTACAAGAGAAAATAGTTTTACCAGGTTCAAGATAGTTTCTTGTATAATATTTAGAGAGCTGACGGCCTACCATCATATTAATAAGCTCTTCTTTGGTAGTCTCTTTAACAACTTTTGTACCCACGTATTCTCCGTCTCTAAGGACAGTAACCCGGTCACAAATGTCATTTAACTCACTCATTTTGTGAGAGATATATATAATACCAACATCTTTTGTTAATAAAGTTCTCATAATTGAGAATAAAAAATCTACATCTTTCTCACTTATAGATGAGGTAGGCTCATCCATAACTAATATTTTTGAGTTGAAAGAAATAGCTTTAATAATCTCAACCATTTGCTTTTGAGCAATAGATAGATCTTTAATAAGGGTAGTTGGTTGAAAGTCAAGGTTATAATCTACTAGTAATTTAAGAGCATCGCTGTTCATCTTTGTCTTGTTTACTAAAAAGCCTTTCATAGGCTCGCGTCCAAGATAAATATTTTCAGCAACACTCATATAGGGAACTAAGACTAGTTCCTGGTGTATGATTGCAATTCCATTTTGTTGAGCAGCTTGAACACTGGGGATAAGTACACTTTCTCCCTCAATAATTATCTCGCCTTCATTTGCTGTATAAATTCCCCCGAGTACTTTTATAAGAGTTGATTTTCCTGCTCCATTTTCTCCCAACAGGGCATGAACTTCACCTCTTTCTAGCTCAAAATCTACATCTTTAAGAGCATACACACCAGGGAACTGTTTGTGTATGTTTTTCATTTTGAGTAAAACATTATTATTCATAATTTTTTCCTAACTACTTTTTGTGGTGATAATTTAAAAAACACTTAAGGAGTGAAACTCACTCCTTAAGATATTTAACTAAAAAACCTATTGCCAGCCGTCAGTTCCAAAATCAGCAACGTTATCGATTGTGATTAAGAAAGTAGGAACAGGGTATCTAGCATCAACTTCTTCACCGTTCATAATTTTGTACATTAGATCTACACTAGTTGTAGCAATGTTAATAGGAGATTGAGCACCAGAACCTTCAATTAAAGAATCTGCTCCTCTTGCGATTTCACTCTTGATATCAGGAGATCCGTCTACTCCGTAGATTAAACAATTGGTTAAACCAAAAGCATTAGCAGCAGCTAAAGCGCCTAAAGCTGTAGGGTCATTACCACCGAAGATAGCAACAACATCACCGTGTGATTGTAATAAGTCTTCACTAATACCCATTGATTTTTGTAGATTACCTCTAGCATCTTGTTGAGCTACAATGGTAAAACCTTTACCTTTGATAGTTTCAATAAAACCATCAACTCTATCAACAACTGAATTCATTGTAGGAGAATCAAGAACAATAATATCCCCACCTTGTGGTACTTTCTTAATTAAATCTTGGGCACAAACAACACCAGCGTTGTAGTTGTCACTACCAGCGTAAGTTGCAATATAACTCATATCAGCAACTTCTGTATCAAAGTTAACAATAGGGATACCAGCATCTTTTAATTGGTCTAGAGCAGGGATAATACCTTCTGCTTCAGCAGGATTTAAATAAATACCGACAATACCTTGAACAATTAAATCTTCAATTTGTTGTACTTGACGAGTAACGTCATTAGCAGGGTCAACAGAAAGAAGAGTATCACCTCTAGCTTCTACTTCATCTCTTATAGTTTGTTCAATTAGAACAAAGAATGGATTAGATTGGTCCATACATGTAAAACCGTATTTATCACCACTTTCTTTTTCAGCAGCACCAGCAGCGAATACGCTAGATACTAAAACTGAAACTAACAACAATGTAACTAAAACTTTTTTCATAAAAAAGCCTCCTTAATATATTTAACTTAATTGTAAAACAGTATTAAGAAAGCACATCTGTAATTTGTAACCACTTGTATATGACATTTGTAATATATTAATTATCTAGTCTTGCTTGAATGCTTCTTTGTAGCTTCTTAAGAGAGACAGAAGTATCAAGTTCTTCTTTTATAATAGTATCTATCTTCTGCTCCGCTATAGCCATAGACTCATTGTATTCTTTAAACTTTTTAGGAGAAATACTTTTATCCATAATAGTATATAATAAACTATTATTATATTTCATATCATTTACTTCCATATTTTCAAGAAGAATCTCTGCAATATTATCGCTTTTAGCAACACTTTTTAGTGGAGAAGCCCCTTGAGAGAACTTATATATTTGCTCTTGTATCTTAGTATTGTGGGTAAAAGTCTTTAACAAATCAAAAGCTAAGCTTTTGTATTTAGAATTAACATTGATTGCCATAAGAAGAGATTGCATCTCACTTACATTGTCTCCCTGAGGACCACTGGGCATAGTAGTAAAGTCCCATTGATAATCGAGGTATTTGTTTATTTTGTAAGGATAGGCTGTATAGGTTCTATACTTAGCAAAGTTAATAGGCATAAAGGCAACTTTGCCTTTATCGAAGTCAAGCCCAGTTAGCTCCTGATTATCATTAATCGTATTTATCCTTTGCATAAATTGAATAGCCTCTACTACTGTTTGATCATTAAAGAAAGACAGAGTTCCAATATCATTGAATAGAGGAGCGTTATTGGTATAACAAGCATCAAGCCAGTTTAAGTTACTAACGCCAAAAGTATCAGGTTTTTTATCATTATCGACATCTTTGGTAATTGTCTTACAAATGAGTATAAACTCATCCCAAGACCAAGAGGAAAGAGGCAAATCAATATTATTGTTTTCTAGTAAAGTCCTGTTTATGGCCATAAGGTTTGGATTAACTTCATAGGGAAGTGCAAACTGTTTATTAAGATAAGTTCCAGAGTTATAGGCTGATTCAAAATAATCAGAACTTGAGATAGAAGCATCCCTTTCAATTAACTTTTCTAAGTTTTGCAGTAAGCCAAGCTCTGCATATGTATTAAAATCATCATTTAGAATGAAAAACACATCAGGTAGATTACCCTCTAATGCTTTATTAGCTAGGTAAGAAGAGTAATCATCTTTTCTTATTCCAGAGTAGTAGTGAACACTCACGTTTGGGTGAACTCTCTTAAACTCTTTAATAGCATCATCAATGTTTCTATAGCTATCTTCACTAGCTACATTCCAGTTACTACCTGCAAAAATACCAACCTCAAGATTAGGATTCTTTTTAGTAGAAAGCAGCACTGCAATTAATATAATAGGAACAACTAGTAATAAAGGTAATAGGGCTGATTTAAGTCTTTTCATATATATAAACTAACTCCTATCAAAAAGTCTTTTTTGTACAGCCCAAATAGCAAGTTGGGTTCTGTCTCTAAGATCTAACTTATCTAAGATAGAGCTAAGGTAGTTTCTTACCGTTCCCTCTGATAAAAACAATTCACTTGCAATTTCCTTATTAGATAAACCCTTCTCAATTTGGCCTATAATCTTCCATTCTGAGGATGTGATACTTTCCACAGTACTTTTATCAATATCCATCTGAATACTTGCATTAGCTAAGCGAGAGAATATCTTAACCACTTTAGAAGCCACATCAGGGTTAATCATAGCTTGACCCCCGTAAACAGTCGTTATAGCTTCACACAAGTTTTGTGTAGAAGTCCCCTTTAGTAGGTATCCACTTGCACCATTTTTAAGAGCATTGAAGATGTAATCATCATCATCAAAAGTAGTTAAAATTATAATTTTAACTTCAGGATTCTTTTCTTTAATAAGTTTAGTACATTGTACACCATCAAGTTTAGGCATTCTAATATCCATTAAGACAATATCGGGTACTCTCTTCTTAATAGATTGAAGAGCTAAATAGCCATTTTCAACAATGTCTATAACTTCAAAATTGTCTTGGCTATCGAGAACAATCTTGAGAGATTCTCTTACAAGTTGTTGATCATCTGCTATTAATATTTTAATCATCTTTATTTTTTCTCCCTAATTCTAAGAGGTACAATTGCTCTTACAATAAAGCCGTTATTAGATATGTATTCAATAGAGCCATCAATACTTTCAATTCTTTCTCTCATATGACGAGTGCCATAGCCTGGCTTTATGTTAATAGAGCCAATACCATTATCTTTTATCTCTAAGAAAAGATTATTATCAGCATCATTATTATTATTTTCTTTAATAAGCTGAATATTAATACAAGAGGCATGAGAATGCCTGATGGCATTTGTAATGCTCTCTTGTACAACTCTGTATATAGCATTCTCTTCATACTTTTCTAAGTTAAAATCTTTTTCAATAGTATAGGTAATCTTAAAGTCTGTAGCCTTAATAGTGTTTTCTATCATACGAATAATAGATTGAGAGAGAGTTAAATCTTCGCTGCTATCAGCTCTGAGAGTAGTAACTGAGGTTCTAACCTCATCTATACCACTGCGAGCTACGCTTGCTATAACCTCTAGTTTCTCTTTAGTCTCACTGGGGTTTTTATCGATGGTTGCAATACAGGCATCAACTCCAAAGGATATAGCGGTAAGAGAGTGACCTAAGGTATCATGTATTTCTCTTGCTAGTCTGTTTCGCTCTTTAGTTTGTCCCATCTTTTCTTTAAGAGAGGCTAATTGCTTTAATTCTTCATTAGCCAGGGATAGTTTTGAATAGAGGGCATTAATTTCGTTAATGCGACCACGTTGCTCTTGTATTACAAGAACACAGAATACAATAAAACAAATAAGGTTAAAGCCAGTTAAAGTGTAGTAGAAGATAAGTAGAAACTGTCTTATTTGTTTGGGATAATAGTTAATATATTCAGTGAAAGAAAAAAGATTGACATAAACTTGTAAAGTTGCAAAAGTTGTTAAAATGTATAAAAGTACACCCACACTAATAGCAATATATTTGTTTTTACTCTCAATGTAATAAACCACATTAGCCAGTACCCAAAGAATTATACCATTGTAGTTAAAATCTATTAACTTCATCATAATAATAGATACAACCGTATCTATTATTATAGTAAGTAATATATTTCTTTTATTATTAGGAAATACAAATTGTCGTAAATAAAAGGTAAATATCAAGATAACACTTAATACAGTACCAAAGACAAATAAAGAGGTTGGTCTGTAGGGAAGTTTTACTAAACTATCGATAAAAGCTCTAGCATTGTTATCAATACAAATTAAATTAGTAGTAGTCTTTATTAGTATTAAAATAAAGATAATGGCAAATACGTTGATGCCTAGCATTAAATATTTGATTTTTCTAATATTATTATCATTCATACGATTACTGCCATCCTGTAATATCGAACTTATCGATATTGTCTATTGTAATGAGTTCTACAGGAACATATATCAATGATTCAATCTCAACTTTATCTAAAACCTTATAGGCAAGCTCTACAGCTTGCTCTGCCATCTTAAGAGGGAACTGGGCACTAGTTCCTTCCATAAAGCCTTTAGCTATCATAGACTTTGCATCAGGGGATCCATCTATTCCATATATTAAGATATCATTGTTAAGTTTAGCCTTTTGAATAGCAGCAAGAGCACCAAGGGCAGTTGGATCATTGCCACCAACAACAATATCAAAATCAAGATCTTCACTTAAAAACTTTTGCATACTCATCATAGAGTCATTTAGGGTGGAGGAACTAGTTATCCTGTGAACAATACTATAGGGATAACCATTTTCTTCAAAAGTATCTAATAAGCCCTTAATTCTTTGACTAGTAGAGTAAATACCCTCATGGTTCATAATAACAATACGAGGATCGACTCTTTTTTTCATTATATCATTAGCTATTTGAATTCCAGCTCCATAGTTATCACTCAATATAATAGTTTCAACAAACTGCTTAGCAAAAACATTAGTATCAACATTAATGATAGGAACACCTCTATCTCTACATACCATAAGAGCTGGAGTTATAGCACTCCAATCCACTGGATTGATAAACAACAGGTCCACTCCCATATCTAGCATGTCTATAATTTGTTGATTTTGTTTTAATTGACTTTGTGCGGGGTCTCTTGTTATTAAAGTATCACCATTTGCATCAATAATTTCTTCCATTCTTGAGTTAAGAGCTATAAAGTATTGATTATCCATGGTCATATAAGTAGTTCCAAAAGTGTAGTGCTTTTTAGAATTCTTGTAAGAATTAAACAACAAAATAGTAATAGCGATAAGAAGAGTTAAAGTAATAATATAGATAATTACAAAAAGACTTTGGTGTTTTTTAGGGGTTTTCTTTTCCATATACTCTTATCTCTCCTTTTGCTTTATTATTGCATAGTGATTTAAAATATCAAGAAATATCAATTAATAAAATAGTTAAACTCTCTATTATCTAGAAAAATAGAAAGAAATTAAGAAGAAAAAAAATACAAAGCTAGGTTTGGAATTAGTAAAGAAATAAGAAATGATAGGCCTGTTAAGTTAGAAGTGGTAAGTTAATCATTTTAACTTTCAAATATAAGAGGCTATGAGCTAAATCTTAATTAGTAAAAGATTTTATTTTGTACTTTGTCTAATTATTAATTTTGGTTCAATAAATACTTTTCCAGCAATAGATTTCTCACCGTTTATCTTTTTAATCAGCTCAGATGAGGCTTTGATGCATAATTGATTAACTCCGTGGTCTATTGTAGATAGAGGAATTCTTGTATATCTAGAAAAATAAATATTATCATAGCTAATTAAAGAAACTGGATCTGGTATTTTAACACCTTTTTCAACCAAGTAGTTTAATAAAGGGATAGCTAAAAGATCATTGGTAATAAATATATTTGAAGTAATGTTTTTTACATCATATTTATTAACTAAAGTATCAACAGTTTCATGAATTTTATCATCTTTCAATATATTTGCAAAAGAGATGATTTTATTAGGTTCTTCAAAATTATCAGTAAATCCATCTATTCTTAGTAGCAGGGATTGGTCATTCCATCCTGAAATAATAAAGGTTTGATCAGCTTTATTTTCATTGAAATAATTTGCTATAATCTGTCCGCCCTTATAATTATTATTTGCAACACAAGTAGTTTCATCATCTAAAATGCAGTTAATAATTACAAAAGGAAAGTTTCTACTTTTTAATAGTTTTACAGCACTTGAATCTGCTTTAACGGGTGCAATAATAATTCCATCCACATTATTAGATATAAGATTTTTTACGGCTTCTAATTCACTTTGTTCATTCCACTTACTATAGACTATTTGGATAGAATAACCTTGCTTGTTTAAGTAGTCTTGAATTGCAGCTAATACCTCTGTAAAGAAGAAGTTTCCTATTTCATCTACTACTACACCAATTTGTTTTGAACCGCTGCCAGCTAGGCGTTGTGCAAAATAGTTAGGAATAAATCCTAGCTCATTAATTACCTTTTGAACTTTGTCTTTAGTTTTTGGTTTTACTTGATCTGAATTTGATATAACTCTTGAAACAGTTGTTGTTGAAACACCTGCTTTCTTTGCAATATCTGCAATGGTTGGATTATTCACAGATTTTATCACTAGATTATATCTCCATCATTATTATTAATCACCCCAAAACTCATTCTCAAGAGAAATACATAAGGCGTGATAGATAGGTAGATGTAATTCTTGAACTTTATAGGTTTCTGTTTCATCCACTTGTATACAGATATCACAATAATTGCTAAGTATTCCATTCCCTTTGGCTGTTAACCCTATTATATTTAGCCCTTTGGCTTTTGCGACAATGGCAGCATATATTACATTTTTAGAATTTCCACTTGTTGAAATACATATTACAGAATCACCTTTATTTGCTAGAATAGATAATTGCTGAGCAAATCCTAAATATGGATTAACATCATTGGAAAATGCTGTGGTAAGTGCAGTATGCTGGGTTAGTGAGATACTTTTAATACCACCTTGTAGCTGAGTTGCTAACTCTGAGCCTAATTCACTATCAACCCGAATTAATTTCTTTTTATATTCATCATCTATTTTTCTTTTTTTTATAAAAGATTTCATTAACTCTCCGACTATATGATCAGAATCAGAGGCACTTCCACCATTTCCCATTGTAAAAATAGTTCCATTATTTCTTGCTGTAGTTATCAAAAGCTCATCAGCTTTTTTAATTGCATCTTTTGAGTATTCTAGTTTTGGAAAACGTTTTAATAAGTCTGAGAATTTATCGCTCATTTTTTTCAACTCCATTGATTGCAACTCCTAAAGCTGCCATGTCACCTAGGTTTTCTTTTAATCCACT
>Ga0307990_1004284_pt1 | contig 10527 bp, 8 predicted proteins | sample EllFjometagen129_FD_203168 | JGI IMG/M metagenome (GOLD analysis project Ga0307990, IMG submission 203168) | Marine microbial communities from Ellis Fjord, Antarctic Ocean - #129 | ecosystem: Environmental > Aquatic > Marine > Unclassified | place: Southern Ocean | collected 2014-10-08
TCCGCGTTAACAAAAAAGAAAAGAAGGTAACCGATCATGCAATTGATTGAATGGGAAGTGTCGGAAGATGGTTATGAAGAACAAATAAACATCCCCCAGGAGCAGAGAGAACTTGCTGCGTTAGAAGGGATCGGCACAGAGGACAAGCAGAAGGTGACTGTAAGAATTGTGAACATGACCACGGGGGAATCGTACACGGGCAGATTGGCCATTACAGGGACTCGTCAGCTATATCTGCCCGTAGAAATACAAAAAATGTTGCACGGCGCGAGGCGGATACGGATACAGCTGTTATAATCTGTAATATTGATGGTTCTTCATTGCTTAACTATTCCAATATGTTGGTAGAATAACATCAAGCAACTAGTAAACGTTTCCCCTCCCCTCGTGGGAGGGGATTAAGGGGAGGGGGAAATACCGCTGGTTCAATCTTCTCTACCGCTGGCTACCGCCGGTTCAATCTTCTCCACCGCTGGTTCAATCTTGTAGATTGAACCTTAACAGTAGAGGCCGACGCTCCATCGGCCTTAATAAAACATGTTTCGTAATAATTACCTTCAATTAGAATGCCGGCATATCGGCAAAATTACGCCTTTGGGGGGTAAATCACAATTATGGAAAAATCAACAACCACGATACCCATTGCAAACATCATACTGGATGAATCAATATACCCGCGAGACCGGATCGATCAGAAGCGTGTCGGCATATTTGCCGCGAATATCAGGGACGGTTTCATCTTCGATCCTATCGAAGTGGAACGGGTGCCCGGCAGGCCAGGCATATACCGCATCCTCGACGGCGCCCACCGGTGGAGCGCCCATAAAACAGCAGGGATCACAGAGATTGTCGCCGTAATAAAGGATCTCAATGGCTTCGATCCTCTGCTCTATGCGGCCAAAAAGGCAATCGGTCCCCAACAGTTGACGGAAGAAGAGACGCGAAAGACTGCGAGACGTGCATTTCAGAACAATCCCCGCCTCACCTCTTTCGACATTGGACAGGTCATCGGCCGTTCCCGCCAGGCAGTGGATTCATATATCGCTGATCTCCGGGCTGCAACACAGGTGGAACTGGAACTCATGATATTCCGCATGAACCGCCTCGGCATTCCTCAGGACAGGATCGCAAAGAGATTGGGTATTCCACGCACTACACTAGAAAGACATTTGACGAAAATGCCATCATTGGCATTTTCGTCAAATACCGATTTATCGAGGGGCTTCACCGTCGCACAGGTGTCCGAAAAGCACGGCTGGACAGAGCCCATTGTCTGGTCACTGGCCCTGGAAGGTATGGATGATCTCCAACGATTTAAGTTACTTAACTGGGGGCTGCGGACATGGGACCTGTGGGACTGGAATGACTGCGACCGTCGTTTCGGTGATGAATGGCCGGGACGCATCCCCGGGCAAATGATAGCGCACATCCTCTACTATTTCTCAAAACAGAACGATCTGGTCTTCGACCCCATGGCAGGCGGCGGTGTCACATCCGATGTGTGCCTGGCATTCAACCGCCGATGCTGGGCCTTTGACATGATAGATAGGCCGGAAGCGCGCCCAGAGATTGAACCCCATACATGGCCCTTGAATTGCGACAGCCAGTTTACATGGCCCGTCAGCTCGAAGGATAAACCCGACCTCATCATCTTCGATCCCCCCTACTTCGACAAAAAGGCTGGAGACTATGACCAAAACAGTATATCCGCACTGCCCCGGCAGGAATACCTCGAATTCCTTGAGGGCCTCTTCGCCTTCATGAAAGAACACAGCAAAAAGACAACACGGCTTGCCTTCATCAATGCCGACTGGCGGGACTTTCAGCATACCCCAGCCGCTGAAGAAACACATGAGGGATCGATCATGATAGATGATTACCTCGGGATTCTGAACAAGACGGGCTGGCTGCGCACACATATCATTCAGGCCCCCCTTTCGACGCAACGCTTCAGCGCGGGCATTGTATCGGCAATGCAGAAGAAGCGAATACTGGGAGTAACCAGCCGGTACGTGATCGTCTTGAAACAGTAAAGGGCAGATGTCAATTGTTGAGATATCGGTACACTTTCCGGCCGGATCAAAACTTTTACTTTCCAAGCTCCCGCCAGTAAGCACGATTGATTTCACTGATCAACGCCCTTGACTGTGCCGAAAGATTACCCATTATTTATTGGCATCTTTCTTTACTTTGATGGGGATGAGTAGAATATTCATTCAGTAATGCGCGATTGTTATCAATTATAATATTTGATATGGCGGTTATTGGTGTCATCTATGAGACATCATAATCAGATCGAAAATTAATCCCCGCATGCGCGGGAAACATCTCTCACCCCTCCAACGCCGTGATCTCTGGATCGATTCATCCCCGCATATGCGGGGAACATGCAGCCAGCCAATAAACAGCACTGCCCCATTGCGGTTCATCCCCGCATGTGCGGGGAACATCCGGGCTTTATTCGTTACGCGATCTTAAGTCACGGTTCATCCCCGCATGTGCGGGGAACATATAAAGCGCCGCTTTTCATCGCCTTCATAATCCGGTTCATCCCCGCATGTGCGGGGAACATCTGCAATCTCTCGTCGACGTATTCCCAATCATCGGTTCATCCCCGCATGTGCGGGGAACATGACGATAACTCGACGTGGTACACCCATACGGCCGGTTCATCCCCGCATGTGCGGGGAACATCGGAAGAAGGGATTCCCGTCAACGGTCTCCATCGGTTCATCCCCGCATGTGCGGGGAACATAACCGGCCCTGACATAGTCCTGGAGCCTGTCCCGGTTCATCCCCGCATGTGCGGGGAACATCACGCTTTAACGTGAGCGGCGAGAGCATCATCCGGTTCATCCCCGCATGTGCGGGGAACATTCTCTCACCGGCTCTATAACGCCCATAATCGCCGGTTCATCCCCGCATGTGCGGGGAACATATAAACAGTGAGGTCGCCTGTCCGCCCGAAGTCGGTTCATCCCCGCATGTGCGGGGAACATTCCATACGGCCCATAAATCTCAATCGTTCGCTCGGTTCATCCCCGCATGTGCGGGGAACATTGGATCACGTCGGTACAGAATTCGGCGATTTTCGGTTCATCCCCGCATGTGCGGGGAACATACGTGCGTCGGCTTGTTGTTTCGCCAGGGAGGCGGTTCATCCCCGCATGTGCGGGGAACATATCTCATCCATACTGACATCGGCTGCCTGTGCCGGTTCATCCCCGCATGTGCGGGGAACATTGAAGCCCGCTTCGGCCGCCTTTGGTGACAATCGGTTCATCCCCGCATGTGCGGGGAACATTGCCGTTTCAGGAATACCATGTCCGATGCTTCCGGTTCATCCCCGCATGTGCGGGGAACATTACGAGGCGGCGTCCCAGTTCGTCGCGTACATCGGTTCATCCCCGCATGTGCGGGGAACATCGCGTAGACGAATGTCAGAAATATAAGATGGCCGGTTCATCCCCGCATGTGCGGGGAACATATGATGGTGCTGTGGCTGCGGGTTGGTTGGATCGGTTCATCCCCGCATGTGCGGGGAACATGTTCCGCCGCAAGCCTGGTAGTTGTGCGTAATCGGTTCATCCCCGCATGTGCGGGGAACATTATTATCCCCCTGCTATTGATAACCCGATTAACGGTTCATCCCCGCATGTGCGGGGAACATTTCTAACGCCGCATTCGAGGCAGCGAAAGCCGCGGTTCATCCCCGCATGTGCGGGGAACATATCCGCTTTGCGCGGAAAACCCGACAATCAACCGGTTCATCCCCGCATGTGCGGGGAACATTGGTACAGGTTTCTTGATAAATACGGGTTCCTCGGTTCATCCCCGCATGTGCGGGGAACATCAATTTATCCCGCGTCACATTTGGTCGGTGATCGGTTCATCCCCGCATGTGCGGGGAACATTGGATGGCCAGCCTGAGGGCGTCTTTGTCGTCCGGTTCATCCCCGCATGTGCGGGGAACATCATCTTACATTACCTCCCCTTTATTTTATTATCGGTTCATCCCCGCATGTGCGGGGAACATCTCAATGCGCCCGGAGAAAAATCTATCTCCAACGGTTCATCCCCGCATGTGCGGGGAACATCATACGACGCGGACCTGGACGCTTTTGCATTGCGGTTCATCCCCGCATGTGCGGGGAACATCAACTACGAGGCGGCCTTCGAGGCCATGATGGCGGTTCATCCCCGCATGTGCGGGGAACATTTCGATGTGATTTCGATCCAGGCCGATGGTGACGGTTCATCCCCGCATGTGCGGGGAACATGGGTATTTTCCCAGATCGGGCTGCCAGGCGTCCGGTTCATCCCCGCATGTGCGGGGAACATCTCACGCCGAGGGCCTCCCTGAATTCCGTGATCGGTTCATCCCCGCATGTGCGGGGAACATCCGGAGACAGTAAAAGCCTGTGCCTGAGCTGCCGGTTCATCCCCGCATGTGCGGGGAACATGCCGTCTGACCCAGGATGGCCTTTGACATCTCCGGTTCATCCCCGCATGTGCGGGGAACATCTAATTATTGTAAACATTCCGGTTTTCCTCAACGGTTCATCCCCGCATGTGCGGGGAACATCCCAGCGACTGGATGGCCAGCCTGAGGGCGTCCGGTTCATCCCCGCATGTGCGGGGAACATATGTCCCAGACGATCTCCTGCATGGCGTAGCCCGGTTCATCCCCGCATGTGCGGGGAACATTAAACGGTGAGAATTATCAAGAAGATAGGTAACGGTTCATCCCCGCATGTGCGGGGAACATTTTTGAGGGGAGAGGGATGAAAGTATTGGTAGCGGTTCATCCCCGCATGTGCGGGGAACATAAGATAGTTTGAACCTTTCTTGAAAATGAAGCCGGTTCATCCCCGCATGTGCGGGGAACATTCATGGTGAAGATCGCCGATGGTTATGAGTGCCGGTTCATCCCCGCATGTGCGGGGAACATACTTCTCCTATATATCTAAGAATATTCAGTTTTCAAAGATCGCAAAAAGCTACCAACCATATTGCTCTTTTGAACTTCATCATTCATAATACAATTTCATCAGCTTTAGGCATAAACGACACCAGTTTAATCCCATCCATTTCAACCGGTATACGCCGATTTGAACCAAGCGTTAGAAAATCAAAGCCGGACTCTGTATTTGTCGACCAGACCATCACCGCGTTCCCTTCATGGATTCCAACTTCCACAGTCTCCCATATCATTTCCCGTACACGACGCGATACCTTCCCAACGTAGACACCTGCACGCACTTCCAGAAGCCACAATGCCAAGCGACCACGAAGGCGGGGAGGTGCATTTTCAACCACGATGACCAGCATCACCTATCCCCTCCTTATTTGGAATTGCCGGTTCAACTGCTTCCTCATGTACCGCAGGCCGTTGGATTTCCCCCGCCGCCAGTACTTCCTCGATTGTGGGGATAATTCGGCGAAGCAGCCGTGTTTGCCTGAAAACATCCCGACAGCCACGCCGCACATCCCGCTCAGGGTTATTTGGTTTTTTTGCGGCAGTTTTAAATGCTATCGGCACAACAGTTTCAAATTTGAAAATATCGGCTATATCATAGACAAATGATTGGGGCTTACCGGTATGGATAAAGCCGACAGCTGGCGCATATCCCGCAGCAAGTATCGCCGCTTCACAAATACCATAGAGACAGGCAGTGGCGGAACTAAGGCAACGATTAGGTACATCACCGCTCCCCCATTCAGTATGATCGTAGTTCCTTCTCTTCCACTGCACCCTATACTGCCGCGCAAGAAGCTCATACATCTTGCGGACCCGGACGCCTTCGATTCCGCGTAATTGTTGAATACTGCGTTTTGCCGGTGGTTCCTCCTGAAACCTCATGGCATACATCTTTCTCACGACCTTCAGACGGGCAGTATCATCCAGGGCGAGCTTTGCCTGGTAAAGCAGACGGTCGGAACGCGCGCCGCCGGGCTGTCCCGCTGCATAGAGTCTGACACCTGCTTCGCCGATCCATACAAGAAGACACCCGACCCGTGCGGCGAGTGTGACTGCGGCATGGGATACCCGTGTGCCCGGTTCCAGCATCAGACAGGCAACACCACCCACGGGTAAGTGAGTGCGCACACCTGTTTTATCAACCACCACAAAGGCGCCGTCAAGCACATCAAGATTGCCCTTTTCCACATAGACAACTGATATGCGGTCCTTGATGGGAATTGGTTTGAGGGGTGGAAGGATAGGTTCCATGATTAAATCCTTTTTATCAGCATCAGACCACAGCCAAACCCCTTGGCCGGGCCGATACCCGTATTCAGTGCTTTTACAAAGACTTCTGGTTCGATGACGGTAAGGACTCCGCCAATATCCAGCGAACTTAGGCGAATCGGAGATGTGGCTTTTCTTTTATATACAACGTGTTGCCGATATCCGTCTGCGCGAATATGGCTGTGATCTATGGAAAAACCATGCCTTTCCGACCGCGCGTCAAGCCATTTTGCGCCTTCCTCCTGAATCAGGTCAGCCAGTGATTTATCTCCGCCGAATCTGTTTCCTTGTTGTTTTTCATGGGTTTTAGCATCCATTACGATATCATGTCTGTGCAGTTTGTTTTGTTCATCTCTTTTTGCTCGTATCGGATTAACGCGAATGATGAAGGATAGTGGCTGTCCTTTTGATAACTTCGGAGAGTAGCTCTTAGAATCAATCTGCCACATACCGGTTTTGTCCATGGGGAAACGTTCCGATACCGCATAGAAAAAGGGCCAAATACCGTTCCCCTCTTGCCTGTAAATAAAATCCCTTTTTCTCTCATTGGTGTCCGCATAAAGGTTCCATATGAGACGATGTGCCTGATATCCATCGCCACTCAGCAATTTTACAAGGTCCTTCACACCTGGCGAATCGCGCCTTAATTTAATCCTGCTCATATACATAGCCCTATCCCTCCTTCCCCGGTGCTACGCTCGCATACCGCTCTTCACGATCCGCAAACTGCCACCGACGGCGGCTTGTGGGATTATCGCGACGAATAATGACATGTTCGCTTTCAAAACCGCTATCATTGCCTTCCCAGTAGGTCGCAATATGCCCGCTTTTTGGCAAACCAGACGGTATGCCCTTATCGGAAAAGCTGACATTCAAAAAGGCCTGTTTTAGATTTTCAGCTCTTATAATACGGGCCTGCATGGAAAGCGCTGGTGGACATGATTTACGCCCGAGATAAAGGGTGAATACTGGACACGCGAGAGATGAGGCAAGTTGAGAAAGGCTGTAAGGCGGCTGTTCGACGAAATTCCAAATTGCAATGGTATAGAATGCATCGCAACGATAATCGCGACTTGAAAGGATGGTGTTCAGTTGGGGGGCCAAAAGCTCCGAACGACGCGTAGAATGTGTTATACCCCTTTGTTTCGGTGGCACCTGTATTGTATGATAATCCCGCAAAAGCGTTCCTGCGGCATTAACCTGTACGGCAAAGCCGTATGAACCGGCAAATTGCCGCTGTTTGTCTTCTTCTTCGCGACGCAGGCCCACTGCAGCGGCGAGAATGCCCATTACCGCCGATTTGCTCGGATGCGCAAAGCTGGGCCGATACTCGCCCACCGCTATATCTCCCCATGATGCCATTGGGCCGTAGAGTCTGAACATAAGATATTTACACATGGGCTACTCCTTTATAAAGTTGATTATCTGCACCAAATTGCCCACGCCTGTCTCTGCATTCATGCTTTTGGATTCATCAGCACACGGACCATATACTTTTTCCATCATGCTTCGATTGTCTTCCAACTCTCTTATCGCAACGGACATCACACCGCTCTCGTTATCACCGCGGACCGGCTTCAGGTAGGCTACGGAGAGCGAACGGGGTTGTTGATCACCTTTTTCAGCCATAATGTATGAGGCATATGCTCGGGAGGCAAAACTGTTCTGTTTGCCTGTTGGTGACACTTTCGCTGCTGCCTCAATAAGGGCGGCAACGGCTTTATCGGCAAGCTCTTTGTTACCGTTAAGATTTTCCACCAAGAGGTTTTTGTTTATACAGACATACAGATAAAACACACCGGCAGCAAACTCTGTTTCACCTATATGTCCGGCGCCCATGTCTTCCTCGCCTTCGTTCAGATCATCAACAGCAGTGAAATAATCATCTTCAACTGCGACTTCATGAACTGTTATCGCGTGTGCAACCTGGACGGCCGCCTCAATGTTAAAAGCAGGACTGTCCGCAAGCATTCTTCCAAACATTGAGATATCTACGGAACTTTGTTTTTTGGTCAAAAGTTTGAGGTCACCTTCTTCTGGTCCATCACTTCCTTGCGCAAGTTTGCCGATCAGAGTATTTATGTCATTCTCTTCTTCAGGACTGAAATGGGCCAATTGCTCTATCTCCAGTTCTTCCAGCGGCTTTGAATCCGTCTGTTTCTTGCATTTTCCGAACTGCCCTGCGATTTGCTTTGCCCAGTCCTTTGCCTTCTTGTCCGGGACATTATTCTTCAGTAAGGCCTCGTATATCTTCAACCCCATACGCTTTGTTCTGGTGCCTATATGATCTCCCAGCGCTTCTTCAAAGACATCCGACTTGCGCCAGGCGCGTTTAAGGCTCTGTGACGAAATGCGAAGGCGCGTTTTGCCTCCCATTACTGCGGTCTTGGGACGTCCCAGGTCATCCCTGTTAAGATTTGACGGAGGATACGAAGTAAGCAGGTGCAATTGTATAAATCTACTCATGTTTTTTCTCCTTTCTAAGGGGATCATTTTTCTGATGGGGCATTTGTGTAATAATCGAACGCCCAATTCTTTCGTGTAAAGTCATTCCACCAGTAAACACTGCCGGCAAGATTTACAATACTCAAAGAACTGCCAAGCAATGCAACTATGCGAATCATGGCGGGATATAATTTGTCTCTGTCCTGAATTTTAAGCAGACGTCGGAATCGTAAACCACTTACCCTTGCAGAGCCGCCCGTAACAGAAATGGCCATCTGATTTGCAATGGTGTATTGGGTGACGTCTCCTTTGACACGAGCAGCAAGTCCCACAATTATTGCCAACCCGTCGCTGTTTACCGCATATCCAAGACGAAGCAATTCCTGCCTCAAACGGTGATAAGAAGGTACAAATACTACTTCTGCAAGATTGCTGCAGCGGCGCAGTGCGGCTCGATCACCCCGATTATTTTCCAACCCGTGCCACCAATCAAGCAAAACCTTGCTCTCCGGCGAACCCTTCGAAAATCTGAGATACTTTCCATCATTCATAAAAACACCTCCTTTCGTTGCAAAAGCGTTAAAAAACAGCCCTTTCTACGATATTTTTGGCAGATCAAGGAGTTCTTCCCTTATCTTTTTACTACTATTTTTTCTCTCTAGCTCATGTCGTGCGAGGACAATTCGCTTTGGATCGGCATTCTCTATTGGGCCGTTCCAGGCAGCTTCGTCGAACAGAGACAGAGAAGTTCGGCAAATGAATTTATGCCAATCTTGACGAATCAAACCACGGTCATTCCCTTTTTCGAGGGATATTTTCAAATTGTGTAATGCTTGATAAAAATCCTCTTCTGTATTCTGCCAGAAACGGGTGTCAATAAAACTTATGTTCCCTTTTTTATCTTTAGTTCTCTTAAACCACGCTGCCTTTACACAACTCCTGAGGTTCTTGACAACTTCCGAAGCGGCCATGACCATGCTGGCAATATTATTCTCGTATTCTTCACGTATTTCCTTTCCGAGAGGCAGGAGCGGCATGGTTGATTCGTACCAGCAACGTGCCTTCATGTTATCCATATCGTATCCAAAGGCCCGGAGACGAAAGGACCAGTCACTCCTTTGACGAGATACAAATTTATTGACCACAAGTGCTGGCTCACGATTATTTTTTTTGTCTTTCTGCACAAGGCCCAACCAGTGTCGATAGGTAACTCCACCTGGCTGGGCATGGACGGGGAATGGAACACCGTCCTGCCTGCTGTGCGGGGAAAGGGGGTGTAAAAACGGCCCGAAATAATTTACACCATGGTTCTTTGTCCTATACGTATCAATGATCTCTTTGGAGTAGCTGCCACATATATCACACATCCCTGGTTTTGCATCGTTGATGTTCAAACGTATGCGCCGCGGCATTCCCCAGAACATCTGGGCAGGGTTAATGTTTTCCGGCGTAGTGGCACATCCAGAGTCTTTTTCACTGGTTCGTGTTTTCGCCATCCAAGGGAAGATATCAGAATCATCTTTCTTTTTGGAATCACAACAGATTCTGAGAAATTCATATTTCTCAACAATGTTCAACCAAACAGTTCGCCATAGGCTGTTTGTCCCCTCGCTAACACCAACAACAAGTGTCGTTAGTGGCCCGCCTCCTCGAAGAGATACCCGATAACCCACACCCCCAGCGGGCGCGTTTGTTTGGAGAGCAAAAAGTGCTGTTGCGGCACATGCTGGGCACATACACTTGATGTTGCCCCCCTTTACAAAATGATCGGTGCTTTTCTTCAGAGCATTTTCTCCGGGAGAATCTATAAGAAGACCGTATATGTTTTGCGG
>Ga0307990_1004285_pt1 | contig 10526 bp, 15 predicted proteins | sample EllFjometagen129_FD_203168 | JGI IMG/M metagenome (GOLD analysis project Ga0307990, IMG submission 203168) | Marine microbial communities from Ellis Fjord, Antarctic Ocean - #129 | ecosystem: Environmental > Aquatic > Marine > Unclassified | place: Southern Ocean | collected 2014-10-08
TATCTCTCTGTATATGGCATTGATTAAAATAAGCCTGTATGTAGATGGTGTATCTGTTGGTGATCTGAGGAACGGGCAAATAGTAAAAGTGCAATCATCCCTAAAAGATGTACTGATTACTTATGAGGATTTATCTAGAGCATACAATGTAGGGCTTAATCTTACTGCTACTAATGGCGAGAGTTTGCCAGTATCTTACGGGGCATCCAGTGACGCGCCTACTGTTAAAGTGGAAAGCTCTATAGCACAGCCGTCTCTAGGTGTAGACTCTGTAGGTACTGAGAGACATGCTATATTTCAAGTAGTGTTTAATGAATATATAGATTATGTTCAGATAAAAGCATTAGAAGACATGACTTTTGCAGATTTCGAGGGGTATTTTGATAGTTTAACGGCTAGTATTGCTAGTGGCATAGAAACTGTAACAGTAGTTCAAGGCTCTAAAAAAAGGCTAATATCTAGTTTTAACGCCGTAGATTTTGGGACGGGATATACGGGGTATATTGCAGAGTGTTATTATGTAGGAAGCGGTGAAAAGGCTGACCAGATAGTACTAAGTGGATCAGATAAGAACTTATATGCTACATTTGAAATAAACAGCAAGAACTTCTATTATGACAACTTTGAAAGTGCAACTATAGTAAGCCCTAAATTAGATACAATAGTTGATGGTGAGTATACGAGACTCCCTACAATTATAGAGGGCTTATCTTTTGAAAGTGGTAGAGTCGCGATTAATGATCCTGATGGTAAAGGTTGGGAAAATGTAATTTCTAGTGAGAGTGATATAAATGTTCTCGGTGGTGCTACTGGTATACAGGGTTATACTGGAGCAGGAACACCGCCAACGCCAACACTCACAGGTACTCTAGCGAACATGATTGACGGTGACAGTTCAACATCTACTAGTTATGCTGTGGGTGCAGATGGTGCTACTGATTATGAGTTTCATCAGATACAGCTATTCTATCAAGTTAATATCCCCGCAAATTATTATGATAAATTATCTCTATCTGTAGTAATGAGTTTAGATGAGCTCGACTATGATGGATGGACTGGAAGCGGGTTTGTATCGGTATTTGCTGGTGCGGGGGCCACTGTATCTTATCCGTGGGGAACTAATAGTAATGTCCCATATAATAACTATATAGATCCTGCAAGTGTCCCGACTATAGTGGCCGAATATCCTGAGCCATATTACTACTCAAATAGTCCTTCTGGCAGTGATTACCAGCCTTTCTTTTGGGCTAAGAATGATACGGGGTACGATGCTACAGACATTAATTACGCTACAGATATAGACTACTCTACACTTATAGAATCTTACACATCTACAGATAATTCAGGATCTCACTTTCTTATTGGTGCGGTTATGAGTTTTTTAAATACAGAGCTGAATGTTAGAAGAGTCAAGATATCAGTAAAAGATCTAAGAATGATGGGTTTAAGATCGTTTGGTAGTGATGATATATTCGTAGATCACGAAGGCAGAAAAGATAAATCTGGTGTAGTCATTACAGAAACTAAAACAATGTATGAGAATGTGCTAAGACTACAGAACTATGAGAATAGTGAAGTGTTTATTGTCCCTACTCTTGGTTGGGGTAAAGCATACCCACATCTATTGACATCAGACGATAGAACAGATCTTACATCCTCTTATGGTGGTATGGGTTATTCAGGTGTTCCAGCTTATGAAGTAGGCAGATCATACACTAACGACATAGACACTAACACTCTAAAGGCAGAAATGCTTAATGAGATGTATTGCATGGGTGCTATTGGTAGAAATGGTCGAGAGAAGATTTTCCCACTCATTGAAGCACTATATGATGAACTTGGTGGAACTCTAATTACTCTTGATATGTTACCTAAAGGTCAATTCCCTAAAGTAGTAGACAGATCATACAATGATATTTTTGTAGAGCCTAATGTGAGATATGCTTATGATGCGGGGTTAGAATCTTACGGATCTAGGATAACTATCACGAATACAGAACAGCCATCAGCATCAGATACCCAAATACGATCATGGGTAACGGGGCTTTCTGATTCAAAATACACCGATGGTACAGCTCGGAATTTATGGGAACAAGGTAACATGCTTTATAAAGTATATGGTATTAAGAATCCATTTCCTGAGAAACTTGGTGATCTAGGATTACTTACTGATGAAGATGATGCAATAGAATATGTTACAAATGTGTATAAGTGGTGTGGAATAACAATAGAAGACGGTGAGTATACAGGCAGAAAAAGATATACTACATCGTTCAAAATACCATTAGTAGATGCGGTACAGAATGATCTTGATATAGGATCTAGGCTAAGATTGCAGATACCTAACCTAACTTATGATGTGTCATTACCCGCAGCTGCTCACACGGGCATTATAACGGCTATAACAGACGAGATAGGTGGTAAGAACCCATTTACTACTATCAAAGCTGAAATGCTTGGTAATAATTTAGCAGGATCTAATGTATATAAAATAGTAGAGACAGGCAGTGCTACCGATGTAATAATCGAAACAGGAACTAGAACTTTTAGATATATAGAGGTATAAAATGGCAGTAATAAATACAGAAGCAGATATTGAGAGAATTGAAGTAGCTGATTTAGCAACTGCTAGAACAACGGCTATTCCTAAACAGTTTGCAAGTATTAAAGATGCAAGTGGTAATCATAAATTATATGCAAAGCATGGTAGCTATGTTTCAGACTCTAGTGATGCGACATTTTCAGCAGATGGAACAGATGCAAGTTTTGCAAGTGTTACGACTACAGATCTAGCTGGTGGTGGTAATCAGAATATAGGTGTAGATAATGCAGGAACATTAATAATAAAAGCTGATTCAGATAATCAAAACTTAGAGAATGTTCTTACTCAGGGTAATAGTGCAAACGGATTAACGATAGAAGATATTGCAAGTTTGTCAAACGGTACAAACGGATCTGTTTTAACTTTTAATACTGATGGCACTGCGGAATTTGACCAAATGGCTATTAGTACAATAGACGGGGCTTCTAGCAAGAGCGTAGTTACTAAAGAGTGGACACTGGCAGAAATAGACAGCAACCTAACAAACTTTTATGTCGTAAAGACACAGTCGGAATTGTTGACCGCTCTATCAGATATGACCTTTAGTGATGACAAAGTTATATGGATAACAGAGCTGACAAGTATCACGGATTCTACACCCTCTATAGTTGGGATAAATAGAGTATATGGTGCAGGATTCATATTCTCCGCGGCATCTACTGCTTTAGATGGAGTCGGTACAATATACGCTTATAATGATTATGTCCAGATTGCGGGTACCCCGTTTGATACTTTAACGGCTAATCTATATATTAGGCATCTCACAATGACAGGAACGCCTACCGTTGCTGGAAGTATTACATATGAAAAAGTCGAAGGTGCTTATGTAGGAACTATCGTTCAAGACTTTTGGGATAACACAATCAGTTCTAGTGGCGGTGGGACTCTATCCGAAGGGGATCTATACGCTCTTAATACAGCAGATGGTGCTGGTGGATGGGTTGATAGTGGTTTATTGTTGGACTCTTCTGATGTTACAACTCCTGTTATTGAAGGAACAAGATTATATTTTGATGTTGTTGATGGTATTCGGTTCAATATTGACAACGATGGGAATTCAGCAGGTTCTGGTAATAATGTCAAAGTAACCTCGGGTGATGTTATTGGTGGAGCAACAACAGAAATCTTTAAAGTTGAAGAAGATGGTGTTGTTACAGCAGAGGCATTGACTAATGCATTAATTGATGGACACACAACAGATAGAGTTTTGATCACCAAAGAGTATGGTGATGCTAACTATGCGGGTGGCAGTGTCCCTACTTACACAACTGTAACTCTTATAGAAGCTGCTACAGGTGCAGATAATGATTTAGCTTATTGTGTTGAAAACGAAACATTATACCGTTATGAAGCTCATGCTTCTGCTTACACTGATGATAACCTATTTGTGTTGTCTACAGGCGATGCAGGAGCTACTAGATGGTTAGGTGTGGCAGGTCAATATACTGAGGGTACTGTTGATACCAATAGTGGTTTTATGATGGACAATGTTGATATTCTTAGGTCTAGGAATGTAGGTACATTATTTGTTGGTGATTCTGGTAATGATACTCAGGATGGTAATTTTAATGTTGGTGTTGGATTAGATAGTTTGAAATCATTAACCGATGGTGATTATAATATGGCTCTTGGTTATGTTGCTCTAGAAGATTTGACAACTGGTACTAGTAATGTTGCAATGGGTTCTGCTGCTCTTTATGATGAGATAGATGGTGATAGTAATGTAGCAGTAGGTGATAGTGCTCTAAGAAAAGTAACAACAGGGGACAATAATGTAGGGATTGGTTATCAATCAGGTATGTTAATCAATAATGGATCTGATAATACAAAGTCCGACGACTCAATATTTATTGGTTATGACACTAGACCCTTGGCTGTTTCTGCAACTAATGAGATAGTCATAGGTGATAGTGCGAGAGGTAATGGTTCAAACACAGCTACTATTGGTAATGATTCTATAATACACACATATCTTAAAGGTAATGTTAATTTAGCATCAGGTAAGCATTTTAATATTGATGGGTCTGTTATGGCTAGAACTGTTAATACTACTAATATGTTTCTTGCTGGCGGAGGTAATGATACTGTTACTGGAGTTAACAACACAGGTATTGGTTATAATAGTTTAACTGTTATTGAAAATGGATATTCTAATGTTGCTGTTGGTTCTCAAGCTTTATCATTTAATACAAGTGGATATTCTAATGTTGCTGTTGGGGCATTATCTCTTCAAGATAATATCACAGGGAATTTTAATACTTCTATTGGTGCAGGATCTTTAGTACAGAATACTATAGGTGGTTTAAGTACTGCTATTGGATATGCTTCATTACAAGAAAATACTATTGGTACTGAAAATACTGGTTTAGGACATAAATCTTTAGTTTCAAATATTGATGGTGATTTTAATGTTGCTGTTGGTAGTTATGCAGGGGCTAGAATTACTGACGCTTCACCTCTTGATGATTCAGATACTTCTGTATTCATTGGTTATGATACAAGAGCTGAAGCTGAATCACAAAGCAATCAAATTGTTATTGGTAGCACTGCTATTGGTAAAGGTTCTAATACAGCCGTGATTGGTAATTCAAGTATAGTACACAATTACATTCAAGGTAATCTTAACTTTGCTCCTAGAGCAACACCCGATACAGCTGAAGAAGGTGACATCTATTACGATTCTGATACTAATACACATTACGGTCGTACTGATACTGCATGGGTTGAACTTGGTGGTGGTGGTGGTGGTTCAACAAACTACTCTCATGGATCTATTACGGCAGGGAGGTATGTGGGTAACGCCAGCAACCTTTACATCCCAGCATCAGCAAGTACTGACCAAACCAATACGACTTATGGAGTAGTTGACCGTGGAAGTATTATAATTGAAGACGGAACGATAAATAAATATAGCTATAACTTTAAAGGTATCGCATACACTGATGACTTGGTTGTTAAAATAAAGGTCAATGGAACCGATGCAGATACTGTTACGCTAACATCAGAAACAATAGGCGTTAGAACGCTAACAACGCCAAAGGCAGTAGTTGCAGGGGATCAGGTAGAAATATTGCTTAACGCAACTGGTGCGAGTGGTATAACACTAGATTGTGCATCATTTAATGTCAGAGTAGACGAATAACAATAACAATATATAAGGAGTAGAATATGAGTATTTTAGAGGCAGTAAAAGTAAGAAAATCGCACATTGTGGGTGAATTTGTAGCTGATACAAATGTTAACCCAATGATGTTTACTACTACAGAGGGACAAGAGGTCACATTTAGCGGTAGAGATACCTTAGATAATATTAAATATTGGTTAGGTGCTCTACAGGCTGATGTTGGTAGGACGGATGCTAAAGTTGTGACTTATGATTTTAAAACTATGACCCTAAATGAAGCCGAGATGATAGATCTAGTATCACAAATACTTATCGTTGGTGATGGTATATCTAAAAAACTTGGTGATAAACTAGATGCCATTGACAATGTAGTCTCGACTACATATACAGGAACTGTAGAAGCAATAGAACTAGCTGTAAAAACAGCACTATTAGCGATCACATGGGATTCAGTAGAATAAATAACCACTAGCTTAGGTGCAATAATGTTTGATTTTGTAGGGATGGAAGAGTTGAGACTGGTTGGGGAGTTTGCTAAAAATGGCAACTACGCACCGTTCATTTGGATTGGAGCAGTTTATACTCAGAAGTTTTTAGTCAATAGAGTGGAGGCTAAGAAGAGTATTAATAGGAAATACGATAAAAAGATTAAGCAGTTTGTATCTAATAGGGTATCAGAGATAGTTGATGCTATGTATCTAGGTATGGAGGGTGAGATTGCAGATATCGTTAATTCTACCCCTGAAGATAAGCAGCCTGCATTGATTGAGGTTAGGCGTTTAAAGGATGATAGCGGTGCTGAAAACTACAAAGTGTTCAAGAAAAGCGCTGCTGGGTTTCTTGCTCAGTATTATAAAGAGGGCAAAAACTACGCTCACAATGATTTCTATAAAACTCTATTAATGTATCTCGGTGATGATAAACACGAGTATATGAAAGAGGATAAGAAAGATGCATACATTGAGCGCAACGCTATTGAGAACAGGCATGATATTAACACCCACATGAGAAAGCGCATGGGTTTAGCAGATTGCCTAATAGAGATTGAAGAGCAGTTTCTTACTTATGAGTTTTTCTATGATAACTATAAATCTATTATAGACTATGCGGCATCTATGGAAGTAGAGCGTAAAGATGAGCTGAAGTGGTGGAGAAGATGAACTTTAAAAAGGGCGTTCAGATAATGGGGATTAGCCCTGTGATGAGTGCCATTATTCCGCTTATAGACTCCGTATATTTAGAGGTTGCAGGGAAATATGCAACTTGTACATCTTGCAGGGACGGGAAGCACAAAGGGCTGCCCCATTATTTGGGGTATGCTTTTGACTTGCGAACTCGCGGTGATAATGATACAGAGCAATGGGGTGACGGTGTAAAAATCACTATCGCTAATAGGCTAAGAGATCGGTTGCCTGTAGATTTTGATGTAGTACCTGAGAGAACCCATATACATCTAGAATTTGATCCGAGAGTATAATATGTTTAAAAACAGAACTCCACTAGAGATCATCCTAATATTTATAGTAATTGTCAACTCTATATTTGCAGTAGTAATTGGCGCAGGTGTAGTTGTTGGTATCGCTAAAGATGGTGTATACCATAAAACTATCCATATAGAGGTTTCTAAATGAGAGTTACTAATATAGAGTGGTCAGGACTTCTCAATACTTCTAGGGTGATGTTAAATAACTATCACACTATCCATGATCGCTTTAAAACTAGAGGCATTGATTTGTGCCCATACGATGTTTTGATTAAAGAGAAAAACTTTAAACAGTTCAGAGTATTTTTGGAGGATCACTGGATAATAGTTGAAACTGATAGTTATAAATTAAAATATACCTACAAAGCAGGGTACACAACAGACTTTGCAAGCATACCAAATATCTTTAGAAATATTATAGATAATGATCAAGATATAGTTATTAGATCTGCATTAGTTCACGATGTAAACTTCATGGGATGGCTATTAGATGGCACTGGGGGGCTAATTTTGCCAACTAGAAGCGGTTTCAAGGCTACTAATACCCTTTTTAGGGAAATGTTGAAGTATGATGGGCTGAGTAGGTTTAAGTCTAATTTTGCTCACTTTGGAGTATCAACAAGAATAGGGTGGAGACAGTATAAGAAAAACAGTGAGTTTGATAGATATATTATAAGTAATTTTGTAGAGATGGGGTTTCTATAGTATATTAGTATCACTAGTCGCTACCAACCCAGTTTCTAGTAACACTTTTGTTAAAATGAAGAGTTTCTTGCGATTCTCTTCATTTTTCGTATAAGGAAATATAATGAGAATGATAATTGTTTTACTGATGGTATCTATAATCCACTCAAGACCATATAAAGGCATTGTCTGCAATCACCCGAATGATAAGAGGATAGTTGAGTTTCTTAATCCTGCAATACTCAGAGAGAACAAGCCAACTGAGATCAAGATAGATGGCAAAGAGCATACTGTAAAAGTACTATACAGACACAAAACACGGCTCCATGATTTCGTATGTATCAGGCTCAGATATGATACTCTAATGGTTAGAATCAAGATAGATCCAAACTGGTAATATTATTTATTTGCATTAAATGTAATTATATTTACACATACATAATTACATTTAATGTATATTATTAATGTTGGAAGTGATTAACATAACAAAAGGATACAAGATGGATTACGATTCATGGAAATTAGAAAGCCCTGAAGATGAACATGACAGGCTTTATGATAGATCCGAAGATGTAGATGATATGGAAGATGGGATAAGTGATTACGAGGATAGTTTAAGGGATTAATTTAACGGGGGCGAAAGCCTTCATTTCAAGGGGTTGGAATGGTAACAGTAAAAGTATTAAAAAAGAGAATCAAATTGAGTTGTGCTGGAATAGTTATATATGTAGCAATAGGTGTTACAATGGGAGAGCTACAAAGCGTGTGTAAGAGTAACTTTGATGCTAGTTCTGTAAAGGTGGTTTGGTAATGGGAAAGAGAGTAAAGACCTATAGATCATCAAAAGAGTTATCGAAGATATTTACTGATTTAATCGGTGAAAGCTTTGATCTAGATTGCGGTCACAAGTTAACAATAAGCAACAATATGAAAAATGCACTTGTTGTTTATACAGAGGGTAGCGAGAATAAAACATGTTGTGGTAATTGTTATTTCTAAAGGAGAATAGATGGCAAACAAGAAACAGTTTGATGAAGTAGTTAGAGCACCAGTATTTAATATGGAGCGTAGAACACTGGATGAGATCAAGAGAAAAGTCACAGGCAGTCAGAGTGACTTTATGAGGACAGCGGTATTAGAGGCGTTGAAGAAACTATAATCAGCTAGAAACGAGAAATAGATGTATATGACAAAAGAACAACTAAAAACGATACTTGAGATTGTTGAGGAGTATGACACCGATAACGGTACCATAAAGCCAAAAAGCGATGTGTTAGAGGGTTTAATATCTGACATAAAAAGGTTTGATGTATACGATAGCTACAGTGTAGAGGTTACTATAAAATTAATAGAATGCGAAATGGCAGGGGGCGTTAGTAGTTTTACATATTCTGACGGGTACTTAATGTATGATGATGGAAGATAAATAACAAACTGAGTGGTGTGCCGAAGGTCACCGCCAACTAAATTTTTAATTCTAAGGGGTTGGAATGAACGCAAAAGATGTAATTCGGGAATACCGAAAGAGTAAGAACAGGGAGGATTATATAAATGAGTTCTGTAGTAAAGCTATTACAGAGATGTTTGATAAAGAAGGTAGAACATCAGAAGAGGGTAGAGCAGAGATACAGAAGTATGAGAAAATAGCTCGTAGATTATCCATACTACACACTGATTATCTAGATGGGTGGAAATTACATATAGATTGGTTCGCTTGTATGATGGCACAAGTTGGAATGGGTGTTGGGGTAAATGAAACTGCTATGAAAGATCTCTGTTGGTTTTTAGGATGGGATTTTGAGAGTAGTTATAAACCAAGATATAATGATATAACTACAGTGCATAAATTAGAGTATTTAATAGATACTAAAGACGGGGTCATCAGCAAGCCTTTGAACATACTCTTAGAACCTACTACAAGCCTGCCTATTGGCTCTTTGTGGGAAAGTAGCACTAATAAGAGGTGGCAAGTGATAAGATCCGATGGTGAAGAGATACGGCTTGAGAGTGAAGAGAAAAATAAGCATGGTAAATATCAAATATTAGCTATGACAGTACCGCAATTAGTTAAACTTAGGCGGGTGGCATGAGTAAAAAACAGGTGAAAATATCTAACGCAACTCTTCTAAACATAGAGAAGATACAAGAGCATTACAAGCAGTCATCATCATTCATAATCGAGTCAGGTGTAACTATCCTAGAAAGCATTATGACAGAGATCAGAAACGGTGGCAGGGTAAGAGTAGAGCCGATGAACGGTAAGAAGTATGATATAGTAATTTCAGATAGGGGTTGAGAATATGGTACATAGTAAAAATATAGTAGTATCTTTGCTTGCGGGGCTAATAGAACTTGCGGTATATGTTTACTGCCTATATGGTAGAGTGTGGTATATTTGGGTATTGGTATTTATCGCAATGTGGATAGCTAATATTATGAGTATGCATGTTAATAATGAAACTCGCAAGCTCAATAAACTTAATAGAAAGCAAATAGAAGATTTGGAGAAAAGGCTTAATAGATTAGGTTTATTAAAAGGTAAAAATGAATAGAACAGATAGGGGTTGAGAGATGAGTATATGCGCTAAATGTATAAATGGTACGGACAACAAAAAATGTTATGGTATAGGTTG
>Ga0307990_1004286_pt1 | contig 10522 bp, 9 predicted proteins | sample EllFjometagen129_FD_203168 | JGI IMG/M metagenome (GOLD analysis project Ga0307990, IMG submission 203168) | Marine microbial communities from Ellis Fjord, Antarctic Ocean - #129 | ecosystem: Environmental > Aquatic > Marine > Unclassified | place: Southern Ocean | collected 2014-10-08
TCCAACCAGAGCAACCTTTTTGCGCCCTTTGACATCTTTTGCTGTGATGAATTTTCCCGATGTGACTTCATAGCTCTTGATTTCTTTATACTCCGGCGTGACTCCGAAAATCGACGTGTTCCAATTCTGCCCACCGGAAACAACCTGGTCGTTTGCGCGAATGACAGGTGAGATGTATTTCAGCGCGGAAGCGTCCTTTTTCAAATATTCAATGTCTTTGGCTTTAAGTGTCGGCTTGCTGCCCCTGCCGCCTCTAACGCCGCCTCTGTTTGAACTACCTGAGTGAATCATGATGAGGTTTGTTCCCAGCGAAGCGACCTGGTCTTCGATATCGGCCTGCGCCCCCTGCCCAAGAGACATCAACGAGACAACTGAGGCCACACCGATGATGATTCCAAGGATTGTCAGCAAACCTCGCATTTTGTTGCGCATGATGCTCTTGGTTGCCGCAATGACAAATCTTTTAAATTTCATTTTTACAACCCCGCTATTTGGGAAGCAATCAAGCTGTTTTCAGAGGAAATTGTTTTCCCTGCGCTTAAATCATCTGTCGCAGACCGGGGATTTTTTATGGCGCTGTCCGCCACGATTTGGCCGTCTCGCAGTTCAACAATTCGGTTGGTATATTTGGCGACCTCGTCCTCGTGAGTTACCAGGACAATGGTGTTGCCCTGCTGATTCAGTTCCTGAAACAATGCCATCACCTCAGTGGTGGTTTGGCTGTCCAGGTTGCCGGTCGGTTCGTCTGCAAGAATGATGGGAGGGTCATTCACCAGGGCGCGGGCAATGGCCACACGCTGCTGCTGCCCGCCGGATAACTGACTGGGCGTATGGTCGAGCCGGTCCCCAAGTCCCACTTTGTTCAAAGCCTGTTTTGCCCTTTGCTTTGGATTTTCCGTCTTTCCGGTGCGGTCATACAAAAGAGGCAGTTCCACATTTTCCAAAGCAGTGGTGCGTGCAAGCAGATTGAATCCCTGAAATACGAATCCTATTCTTTGATTTCGGATATCCGCCAATCGCCTCTTTTCAATTTCATTGACGTTGACACCGTCCAGGATATAGTCGCCCTTCGTGGCCAGATCGAGGCACCCGAGAAGATTCATCAGCGTTGATTTTCCGGAGCCGGATGATCCCATAATGGCAATGAATTCTCCGGCTTTGATGGACAAGAAAACGCCGTTCAGCGCGCGTACGATTACATCGCCCATCTGAAACACCTTGTGAATGTTGCTCAACCTGATCACTTCAGCCTTCTTTTCTTTGATCATCATTTTTTTCCTCCACCACCCGGAGGACCGGGCATCAGCCTAGAGAACAGCCCTTGCTTTTCAGCCTTTGATTTCGATTTAACAGAGATGATAACCTGCATTCCTTCCTGAATGCCGTCGCCCGTCACAACGGTATCGCTTCCATCGGACAACCCCTTTTCCACCTGAATTGACCGAGGAGGTCCACCGTTTTCCAGGACGTAAATTCGTCCTTCTATTTTCGAGCTTTCTATCCTTTGACCTTTCTCATCGCCAAGGGAAACCAGAAGTGCGGAATCCGGCACCAGCAATGCATCGGCCTGCTGATTCACCAAAAAATCGACTGTGGCAGTCATGCCTGGAAGAAGGACACCGTCATCGTTTTTAGATTCCACAACAACCGTATAGGTCACCACATTCGAGACAGTCTGGGGTTGGAGGCGGATTTGCTCCACCGTTCCCGAAAACTTCCGATCCGGGTAAGCGGCGACCTCGAATTTAGTGGATTGGCCGACTTTGATCTGCCCGATGTCGCTTTCATCCACGTTGGCTTCGATCTGCATCTGAGACAAATCTTCAGCAATAATAAATAGCGTGGGTGTACTCAATGATGCGGCGACTGTCTGCCCTTCCTCGATGGATCGCTCAATGACAGTGCCGTCGATGGGCGAACGAATCACAGTGTATTCCAGATTGGTTTGCGCACGAATCAAGGCAGCCTTTGCAGAAGAAAGGGATGCCTTGGTCGTGTTCAGATTGGTTCTAAAGACCAGGAATTCTTCATCGGAGATGTATTTCTTGTCATTCAATGGAGCATTGCGATCATACTCTGCCTGGGCTTGATCCAGTTGAGCCTGTGCACTGGCGACCGAAGCCTGGGCTTGAAGCACATCCGCTCTGAAAAGAGCCTGGTCAAGTTTGGCCAGAACCTGCCCTTTCTTTACTTGATCGTTGTAATCCACGGCTATGATTTCAATGGTGCCGGACACTTGGGTTCCGATCTCAACCGTTCCCTGGGCAGCGAGGCTTCCTGTGCTGGAAATCGTGATTGTCAGGTCCCCTCGTTCAATCTGGCTTGTCTCAAAAGGCAGATTGTCTTCTGAAGCTGCTACGGAACTGCTTAACTTCAGGACTACCAATGTCAGAAGACAGACAGCTGCCATTATCAATAAGAGTCTTTTTCGGTTTATGATTGCACTGTAAATATTCATTTGCTTTCCCCTTCGTAAAGCAGGTTCAACTTATCCATCAAGGTCCCTTTTTGGTATGCGACTGCAAGCCGCTTTTCGACCAGGGAATAGGCAGCATCAATGCGGTCATAGTTGGCAACGAAATAATCGGTTCGCGTAGAGCTAAGCTCCAGGAGACTGGAGGCACCGACATCATATCGTTCCTCCATTGCTTCCAGGGCCAGCTCGGAGGCTTCGACTTGCGTCTTTGCCACTTCCACCTGTTCGTTTGCAGTTTTGCAATCCTCGATGGCTTGCCCCAAATCTACAGCCACCTGTTGCTTCATCTTTATGGCTTCCAGTTTTGCGATTCGCTGCTGAGTTCTGGCTTTTGTCGCGGCGGCATGGGTATCGAGTCTGTCGAAGATCGGTATGCTAAGGTTTACACCGACGGTTCCGACTACCTGGTCATCGGAAATTTGATCTGAAAAGGAAGTCGTATCATCGACAGTGCTGTAACCGGAACCGAGGCTGGCGAAAAGATCAACCTTCGGCCAGTAACCGGAATTTGCTTTGGTCACATCCTGCGTGCGTGCCTTTTCGATTAAATTTTGGGATCGTAAATCGTCGCGATTGACCATTGCTTCTTTTACGGAAATTTCATTTGCAAGAGGTTGGGTCGGAAACGAATCCGAAGCAGCCCCTGGTGGAAAAATAGAGATCGAAACGGATTCAGACAGACCCAATATCTGGATAAGCAAAAGACGGTTGATCTCAAGTGCGTTTCTAGCTTCCAATAATTGCTTCCTTGCCTTGCTCATTTCGACTTTTTGCTGATACAGATCGGTGACTGGCACTTTTCCTGCATTGAAGTAGGTCTCGATTTTTTCAAGCTGCATTTGGTTTTGTTCAAGGTTTTTCTCCTCCAAAGCAACCAACTCACGACTTTTGACAACCTGGAAAAAACGGGTGGCGGCCTCGTAGGCCAGTGATTGCTTTGTCCAGGATTTGTTGGTTTGGGCTGCATCCCTTTCCAGCCTTGTGCCCTTTATCGATGCCACATTGGAAAGGCCGTCAAAAACAGTCAGGTTGGCTGTTCCGGTGATATCCAGAGCTTCGTAATCCCGCTGGAACAGTTGATTTGAATCGCCAGTCTGGGTCGGTTGATCTGCGCTATTTTGGCCGCTGTCATACTGATGATATCCTCTGACGTTGACTGACAATGTGGGAAGGAAATCACCCGCTGCACCGGTAACGTCAGCTTGTGTGGCGGTAACGGTTTCCGTTGCCTGCAAAATCGTAGGGTTATTTTCTAGGGCAAGTTGCACGGCCTGTTCCAAAGTAAGGGCCCGACCATCGTCGGCCATCGCCGACAAACTGCAACCTAAAAAAAGAACAATCATTATGAAGGTGAGTATCTTTGTAGGGCGAGCCATTTTCTTATCCTTCCAACTATTTCATGTCCATCACCAAACACCTGCATCATGAACCTGGAGGTTTTTATTTTCAGCAGCGTTTCAGAATCGTTTTGTATCGGTTGGTATCAACAAAAAATGCCGCGCCAGTTACTGACGCGGCACTGGTTTGAATCCAAGAGGGCTTATTCCTGAAATCGCTCGCTTTTTCCTCCTCGGTGACCTCGATTTGCACGCATTTGCTCGTGCAACTCGACATGCTGATTGCGCTGGTCAGGGTCTAGGCTCGCGTAAAAGGCTACTGTTGCATTCACGGCGGCAGCAAAGGCATCCGTGTTCTGTCCTGGGTACTGGGCTTTCATGTCTGCGGCCACTGAGGCAAAGTCAGGAGAATTCTTGCTGCATTCATCATTGAATTCGCGGTGAAACTTTATCCCGCCACGACGCCCTTTAGCTTTGCGCCCTTGTTCCATTTCTTCTCGGTCGGCGCGTTCGGCCTGCACAAATGACCTGTGCGAGGATTTCATGGCGTCAAGAAGCGTCTGCTGCTCCGTTGTGAGGGAGAGCTGGGACAGCATCTGGTCCATTCGCTCTCCTGGATGGCGTCGACCGCCGCCTCGTGCAAAAGCAGCAACCGGTACGGCAAGAGCAATGGCCAATGCAAAAACTGTCAGAATGCGAAACAACGATTTGTTCATAATGTAATTCCTTTCAAGAGTTTGGGGTGTCTGTTTTTCGTTGTCATGCCTATATGACACCGCAAATAGGGGGGAAAGTTTGATGCGGTTTGGAATCAGTTTGTATCGGTTTGTATCGTAAGGAAGTGAGGCTTGTTCTTAGGGTTTGGCAGGCCAATTCGTAATCATCTTACATCCGACGTTGCTATCGGCAACGGCCACGTCACCACCGTGAGCTTTAATAATTCTACGAACGATGGCAAGCCCAAGGCCCGCACCACCGGATTTGCGGTTGCGGCTGTCATCCACGCGGTAAAAGGGCTCAAACAGGTGTGCGCGTTTATCGGACGGGATGCCGGGACCATCGTCCGATACTTCGACAAGAACATTGTCCTTAGTCTTTGAATAATGGATCGTCACCGTAGTCTCGGCGTATCGAACCGCGTTGCTGATCAGATTCTGTATAGCACGCTTGAAATATCTTTCGTTTGCTTCAACTTTCATTTCCTGATCCGAATCGGACTGAAGTTTGATTTTTACATCAGGGCGCACCCTGTCAAACTTTTCCGACAATTCATCCAGAACCATCGGCACATCGAATATTTCTTTTTTCAAAGGGCGGTTGTTTGAATCAAAACGCATATACAGAAACAGCTCATCAACCAGGCCGTTCAGTTCGTCAAGCCCTTCTTTGATTTCCGTGGCTTTCTCGGAACGCTCTTTTTTAGTTTCGGAACTTTCCAATAATTCCAGGTCAAATCGAATGCGGGCGATAGGGGTACGCAGTTCATGTGAAACAGCCTGGATCAGATGACGCTGGTTTTTCAGCAATACTTCTATCTTGTCAGCCATGTCATTGAAGCGATGGGCAAGGCCGCCGATTGCGTCTGTCGAATGGATATCCGCACGGGCGGAAAGATTACCCTCACCGACGCGCTTTGTTGCTTCATCCAGTATTCGCAAGCGTCTGGCCACGGGAAAAGTTAAAATATAACCCACGAGCCCTACAATGGGGATCATGATGAAAACGACAATGAGAAGATGGCTCCACTTGAAAGGAAAAGGAGGTCTTGTCGGACCGAAAATGCCGACGTACCTGCCATTTTGAACAATAAAATAATCGATCTTGCCCTTTTCCTTATATTCATGGGTTCGATCCCGGTTCTGTAAATCCGTTGTGATTCTGGCTGGAAGCAAAGCGGATTCAAAGGGAACCAGCCTCAATGGGGCGAGGGTGGACTCCTGCAACTTAACCAATTCATTTTCCAGTTCAGACTCGGGCACACTATCCAAACGTTGTTGGATTATGCGTATTTGCCCATGATGGCGCGAACCGAGCCTTTGCCTCATGTGTTGGTCAAAAGAATACCGAAGCACTTGACTGGCGATGACCGATGCGATGATCAACGCCAGGAGGATGCCCATTGATATGGTTAGATACAATCGCCTCATTGATCCTCCGCAAACAGGTAGCCGGTACCGCGAACCGCTTTGATGCGGCGGGACTGCTTTGTGTCATCGCCCAGCTTTTTGCGCAACCTGGCGATGCGAAGATCGATGGAACGGTCGATACCGTCATACTCGAATCCCCGGACCGCCGGATAAATCTGCTCACGTGTCAGAACTTCACCGGGGTGCTGGGCAAGGTAGTAAAGCAGGTCGAATTCCGCCGTTGTGAGGTCGATTGGATTATCGTCAAGCCAGACAAGGCGATTGGCGGAATCGATGGTCAAAGTCCCAATGACAATCTTCTTTGACGGCTTAGCCAGTTGACCCTCATGATGTTTTTCCTTGTCGCTTTCGCGCTCCGTACGGCGCAGTTGGGCGTGAATCCTGGTCAGCAAAAGACGCGGACTCACAGGCTTGGTCAGATAATCATCCGCTCCGATCTCCAGCCCGACAACTTCATCAGTTTCCTCATCCAGGGCAGTAAGCATGATGATGGGTCCAGAATATTCAGGGCGCACCTCGCGGCAGATAGTAAGCCCGTCTTTTCCGGGAAGCATGATATCCAGGAGAACCAGGTCCGGCTTCTCAGAAAGAATCCTCACAGGCGCACTGTCACCACGCTCCTCAAGCAATACCCGATAATGATTCGACTCCAGGTAATCTTTCACCGACTTGGCTAGCTTCGGGTCATCCTCAACGATGAGTATGGTTGTTGGGTCGTCTTTTCCCATTTTCCCCCGTGCCCTTTCCAACGCATAAAATCATCAAGCGTAAATCCCACGAAGGGATCAATATTTTCTAACAATACATACTATAGCAGAATAGGACAAAATTCAGCAGTGAATTGGCATCGGTTTGTATCGGATTGTATCACAAGTGAATCAACCCCATACCGTGCGGGAGTCGAACCACAATTTTTTGACGCATCGTAACTCCTTGATTTTATTCATTCTCCACGTTCGGACTAAATGGGCAAAGTCCGAACTCAATGAAGAGGGGGAGAGGGATGGAGCAAAATGTGGGCAAAATAGGGCTGAAATGAAGCGAGAAGTCCGAACGCGCACCCTCTGTGCCAATAAGAGGGAGACAAATTCCGGTGATGAATTTAGTGCATAATTCGAGGGCGGTAAGGAGAACTCGAATGAACAAGCAACGGCAAAGCGGTGAAGGATCGTTTTTGGGGGCGCAGCATAGCGAAGGCGAGCGAAGCGAGTCGGAACAGAGCGGAGCCCCAAAAAACGCCGCGCGATCGACGCTCCACTCCTCGGCAGTCTCGGAACGCACGGGGCGTTGTCGGTTCACTGAGCAAATTCCGAAGAATGTTGCGGCGGATAAGGCTTACAAGAATGCCAAGAAGCATTCCGACAGGCAAAATGCCAGGATTGAACACGATAAGGCGTTGGCCAGAGCGATGAACGATGTGCTGAAGGACGACACAGAGCTGTTCAAGCAGTTTTGTGACAACGACTCATTCCGCAAATGGCTATCGGATTCAGTATTTTCGATGACCTATGATGAGTCGAAACAACCAAATATCCCATAAACCCAAGCTCAAATTATTCACTAAAAAACTGTCTCATTAAAAGGTGAGGGGTTTGTCTCATATGGCTAAATTCTGTCTCGCCGTAGGCGCCATTTTAGGCGCCAAAACAAGAAATGGGTACTCATCAAAAGTGCCTTTTCGCAAAGGACCTTCCCGAACCGGATTTCAAATATTGCTCGAAGTCGCGAGCCTTGACGAGATCGGCGAACCAATGGAACGAGATCATTTTGGAGTGAAATGGAGGTCTTTGGGGCGCAAGCGCGTCCAAGTGAGCAGGTGCGCTCATTTTCGTCTCCGGCCAAGGGAATGCAATGCTTCCCTGTCTCCTTCTATCAAAGCTTCTTTCTTTACTCTGCTCCATTTTTTAATTTGGCGCTCTCGTCGGACCGCCATGATTTCACTTCCGCAAGGTTCTAAGTATGCCAAAGTCACTGGTCGGCGTAACCTTGTGAAACTGGCGGCTTTTCCGTCGTTGTGCGCTTTCACACGCTGTTCGACGTTTGTTGTCGATCCAACGTAATAACTGCGGTCGGAACATCGTAGTATGTACAGGTAGTATTGGTTGATCAAATCAGCGCCCTTCGATGCGCTCTCTACGGTCGCTTACTCAGGGCATCCGACTCGCTTTTTAGAATGGTCAAAGACCATGAGCGAGCGAAGTGAATCGAATGGAGGTGGCGGGAGTCGAAGATTGACCATCGCTGTTTTTTCATCCACTGATATTGCTGCCTTCAGCAATGATTACAGCTATTTATGCGGTTTCTGAAAAGTCCTGAAATTCTTCAAATATGGTGCCCAGAGCATCGTTTTGAGCAAGAAATAGGCACCGTATGGGCACCATTTCAAAAAGTCCCTGATTGAAATATCCATGCAGGCAAAGATTATGCATGAATTAGGACATAGTATTGTTTTCATTTATATCTCCATTTTTGCATATATCGGATATTTGCTTTCGCTGTAAATGGAGATCACTGAATCCATATTTTTATTTTTATTGCATTTTCAGCTTTCAAAACAACATACTTAATAACATAATAATTATACTTATTGCAACTAGAGGTAACAAAAAACAACCAGTACCATTTTTTGAACCAATAGGTGTGGCTTCTTTGGCATTACTATTCAAATCAAGGGATTCTTTATTGCGCTCATATCCTGCGTTCATTTTTTCTTGCTGCTCATGCGTTTGAGTGGAACCTAACCTTAATCCAGATGACTCTCGAAGCCTCAATCTTTCTTCTTTGGTCGATTTACCAAGCAGATGAAAATACCATAACTGAGATACTTTCTTTGAGAGTTTATATTTATTCATGCAAATATCTAGCACGGCATTAGCCATTTTCCTTGCTAAAAAATGAGGAGCAAACCCTCTGCTCTCTGCCATACTGATTGTCTCTTCTATTGTACTATCGCTAACTGCACAAGCACGTTCGTCGCTGACCTCCATGGAGCTAAATATTTTGGTTGAATGTTTTACATCACATATTAACACATCTGGCTTAAAACCCAATAGTGATATGTTAGTCTTCATTTCAACCATAGTGTGTACTTGGTTTAGCTCTTCTGAAGTCCATTCAGTTTCATCCTTATCCATAAAGCGGAGTCGACATAAGTTTTGATAGGCGATGTTAATCATCCACTGGGAAGCGTATTCCCTGCAAGTATATTCAAATAGTACGCGTGTATCATCAATTACATCACGATCTTCAAAGAGATAATATAGATTGTTCCAATCTTTCCACTCATTCAAAAATGCTCCATTTTTAACAAATTGTTCGGCAATAGCCATGGAGAGATTTTTAAGTTGAGATTTGCCGACGAGCGAAAGATCTCTTAGTATTAAAATTGAGTCATTTTCATTTGCTTGAAGAACTCCGTTTGGCAATGGTGATTTCATTACTTTCCACCAATAACGAGCCATCATTGTCCGGTAGAATAAAGAGGTGGCTAAAGTGGAAATAGAGTCTAAGTCAGATGAAATTTCCCCGTGAAGGACTCGCTCTATAAATTCCAAAGACTGATTCTCAATAGCATGCCAAGCTTGCGCAATATCAGACGAGTATTTTTGACTTCTATTCATGTTTGCTCCTTATGATTGCGCAAATTCAACCCCAATTAATCTAAGTTGTAGCTCATACTACTTCAACTCTTTCAATAGCATTGAACGTCTGAGCCAGGGCCGCCCATTCGATCCATGGAGTACTTCACCGCTTTAATAACCCTAATCAGGCAAAACGAATATCCTTTTTATACATACACAAAATTGAATTATGTGAATTATGAAAACAAACCAAATAGGAATAGAAAAGCATCCAATACCTTGGAATTGCCATAGGATTGCCCCCCAGATAACACTTAATATCAATGCTACTATGGCCAGCAACATCCAATAAAACCTATGGCGAATAGGGTGTTTCATTATGATTTCTTAACCTGCCAATGCCGGATTCTTGTATGGTCAACCTTCCCAGGTGCGCTGCGTCCCGATTTCGTCTAGATCCATATGAGCAAATTTATCCAGGGATTGCAACTTCAGCGGGACGTGGTCTTCCCGTAAATGGTCCCCGTATTTCAGCGCCAGCGTCAGAAGATCGGCGGTCTTCAGTTCCGATATCCATGATATTTACTATTCACCCCAACTTCCCCTCCAGCTCCACAATGATCTTGTCCAGCTGTTTCCTAGCCTTCTTAGCCGCCTCATAGGTGCTCTTCACATTCGTTTTTGACATTCCGAACAGGTTGCCCAAGTCCATTTCCATAATGGCCTCAAAGGGATTCATGTACTTTTGGAAGCCTGAGCGAAGCAATTTCCTTTCCTTCTCACTCTCTATTGCGGCCAGGCCCCTTGGCTTGCTGTAGCCATCACTAACCAGGATAGCTTCAAACTGCCTGACTGAGAGCTTGTCCTTGCCAATCCGAAAGACATATTTCTTCTTTTCTTTAAGATCAGGCACTTTTAGGAGGTGAATTTTGTGCGTTGGAGTTAACTGTTCAAGCGCTTGAACAGTTCCAAGCTCCTCTT
>Ga0307990_1004287_pt1 | contig 10521 bp, 8 predicted proteins | sample EllFjometagen129_FD_203168 | JGI IMG/M metagenome (GOLD analysis project Ga0307990, IMG submission 203168) | Marine microbial communities from Ellis Fjord, Antarctic Ocean - #129 | ecosystem: Environmental > Aquatic > Marine > Unclassified | place: Southern Ocean | collected 2014-10-08
AGGAACGGAGAGGCTGAATGAAGAGAATCACCGCTAGCCCTCGCTGTCTTGGCGCTCGCTCTGGCTAGCATCATGCTTGTGTCTTGCCAAAGCAACGAGCTGGTCAGATCCGACCATTCGGTGGGCCGAAACGGGGGATTCGAACTCACAGCCGCTAGCTATTCTGTCAACTGGGCGTTCGGTCCAAATCCAGATTCCATCGAGTCTTTTCGGGTATCCATTGATACCACGCGCTCTGTGGAAGGGAGCAATTTGCTCTGAATCATCAGCACGCAGGACGATAGGACGAAGGTTTTCCGTAGTGTACGCGTTCCTGTTGAGCCAGGAGGGGAGTACAGAATTGTTTTCTCAATCATGAACGAAGGTTGTTCACTACGGGTCAACCGAACTGTGACGAACGCTTGGGGTACGACGCACATTCGGTCACGAATCATTGCAGGTACGTCGGAATCCACAGCTGAGTGGGTGAGCTTCGAAGAGATCCTGGCGGTGGCTCAAGGTGAGGCTTACGTCTTCCTCACCTTCCTTGTAGATGGTGTCGGCACGCTTTGGTGCGATGATGTGAGGGTTGAGGAACACACATCTCAGAACTGATGATGGCCGCAAGCGGCGGCTTCCGGCATGAATCTCAAATCGCAAGTGCGGTTTGGAGCCTGGGGGACTGATTGCAGAACACGTTCGTTAGCCGTCTCGTGGTGAGCGATGTCCCTGTTCGGCGCATCCTCAGGCGAATTGACATGCTGGCAGACGATCCCCGCCCAGCTGGAAGTGAGAAGCTGAGCACTCAAGAGCTCTACCGAATCCGGCAAGGCCTTGGACATGGAGAAACCGAAGGTCTCTCCCAACGAACTGGGCTACGAAGCCCAGTTCGCATCCTATATGAGATCCAGGATGCCGTGCTGATCGTCATCGTTGTGAAGGTCGGCAAGAGAAGTGACGTGTACCGGTAGTCGCCGCGTGGGATGACAATCTCACTGCTGGCTAGAAGCTGCTAGAAGTGCCGACGCCGAAGCGTGCCAGGCTGAGCTAGCACGGGAAGAAAGAACCTGCCGCCTACGGGTTTCGGATCTTCTCGACGACTAGAAGGAACTTGATTTTGGATGCGGCGCCCATTCCTTGAAACTTCGGGACTGGATAGGGGATGACGGTTGAAAGCTCTCCCTCCATCTGGTTCAAGAACCTGCATGCTACTCAGGCCACTGAGTAGCCAGCTTCTCTTGCGCTGTGCTTTCATCGACTGCGATGTGATGAACTCGATAGGTCATGTCTCCTCCAAATGAGAACAGCATGGTTCCTGTCCGTCCCAGCTTCGTCTACGCGATCTGATCGCTACGAACGCAAGCGAATGGTTGTCATTCGGCTGAGGGATTCGTGTGTGCCACCGAATCCCCGATCACATTGTACTGGTTAAACCGCATGCGGAACAGCAAGAGGCGCAAGTCCGAGAAGATGCACTTTGTGTGCGATGGGAAGTGTTGGGCAGCAAGATCTAGTGGTCCGCTATAACCAAAGCGTCAGAGCGATCTACCGAAGACTGAAGGATAGTGGGAAGCTGGAGAAAGTGGCACGGACAGCCGCAGCCCGAAAACTACTGGTCATTGCCCATGCCATCTATAAATCCGGTTAATCCTTCAGAGAGACAAATCGGAAACGACTAGGAGTTCTGCAAGAACTCCCAAGCTGCTCTCCTCGCTGAGCAGCCCTTGACACATTCAATACAGCATCTGACCCCAAACCCGGCTGTTCCCAAAGGCACCAGGGGCTTGTCAGGCCATCTAGCTGGCTGGCACATCGATCTGTGGCAACGCCCATCCTAAGGAAGGGCGTCGCTCGAAGAGCGCCATACCTTTGGATTGGTCACGATTTAGCACGAATTCCACGTAGGGCCCCACATTGCAGTGGGGCCCTTGCACACGAGTGAGCGACTCCCCGGCAGTGCAGGCTTGACAACATGCATTGGCGGTGGTACTATGCCGCACGTAGTACGTAGAAAGGAATAGTCGATGAAAAGCTGGATCAGTCAGTTTCGTAGGGGATTGTTGGAGCTGTGCGTGCTCAATCACTTGAGTGTGCAGGAGGATCACGGATACCAGATCGTGCAACGGCTCAAGGAGATGGACGGGCTGGATATCCGCGAGAGCACGGTCTACCCGATTCTGGCTCGCCTGAAGACGGAGGGGTTCGTTGCTGTTCGTAACGAGCCTTCACCGGGAGGTCCGCCCAGAAGGGTGTTCCGGCTGTCGGCCTCCGGAAGTGAGCGGCTGCGATCCCTTAACGCGTATTGGGATCTCCTCACGGAAGCGATCAATAAACTCCGGGCCCATGGTCCGGAATCATAGGAAGCAAGAATATCATGAGCAATTCAAGAAAGGTAGAACGTCGTATAAACAGGTATCTGAAGAACGTGGGACGAGCCCTCGAACACCTCGAACCCGGCGAACGTCGTGAGATCGTCGGTGCCTTGCGCACTCACATCCATGAGGGGCTGGCGCAGCGAGGATCGACGCCACCCAGCCTAGAGGATGTGCGGACAGTGCTGTCGTCGATGGATGTTCCCCAAGCATATCGCGACGAAGGGGGGAAGCGAGGATTTGCGAGGGCGGCACGACACCGTACGATCGGCCGTGTTGGTTTCTTCTTCTTGCTTGGCGGGATTGGCGTCGCAGCTCTATCCTTGTTGCTTGGCGCGCTGGTCGCAGACGCGCTGTTTCAGGGCGGGATCATGCTTAGCGTCGTGCTGGGCGTGTGTGCACTCGGTCTAGGAATTGCCGGTTGGCGAGATCCCTACGGCAAAGCGGCCGCCATTTGCGCAGTGTTGATGCTGGCGTGTGCGCTGGTGTCTGAGGTGATGCCCCTCCCGGTGAGTCGAACGGCAACCGGTCCTGGGGACCCGGAAGTGGTTATCGAAACGCCAGCTGAAACCGGAGAATAGGGAAACCCAAGCTCCAACCCAAGGGGTTGGCATTCTCTGGTATTGTGGTGGCTCCGACCAACCCGAAGGGTTGGCATTCTCTGGCTGATGATGCGGTTTGCGGAAAGGGTTTCGGGTTCAGGTCTTTATATTTGGTGTTTTGCCTCGCTCGCTCGCTTGGTGATGACACTGATGGTTGAGTAGTGCAGACTTGTGATAGCGGCGACTTCCTTCAGCGTGTACTCGTGAATCCGCACAGCTCGATAGATGCGCTCATTGCGGGACGTGAAACTTCGGAATCGGATAGGGGATGACGGTTGAAAGCTCTCCCGCCATCTGATTCAAGAACCTGCATGCTACTCAGGCCACTGAGTAGCATGCTTCTCTTGCGCTGTGTTCTCATCGACTGCGATACGGTGAACTCGATAGGTCATATCTCCTCCCAATGACAACAGCGTAGCTCCTGTCCGTCTCGGCTTCGTCTACGAGATATTGATCGCTAGGAACTCAAGCGGACGATTGTCGTTCTGCGGAGGGATCTGGTGATGTGCGCCCGGAACCGAGAATGGGATCCCAGGAATGGCAGAAGGCGTTGATTCTTGCGAATTAGGGTATGTGTCCCCCAATTCACTCATTTGGGATGGGGCATCGCTTTGTATGCCATCAGGGCAGCATCGGCCCTTCCGCAGGAGACCCACAGCTCAGGAATCGCATTACAGAGACATCTCAAATATGAGTGCAAGCCGATGCTAGATTCGACATCCAAATCGCCAAGCGCCAGTTCTGTCAGCCAGTCACCTGCGAAATCTCGCCATTCTTCCATTTTGGCGTGGCTCGCGGAGGCAATGAGACAAATCCTCGCGGCTTCTTCTATGGACAATGAGTGTTGAGCATCTCTCATGTATCTACGAACGAGAATTCGCAACTCGCTTGCGAGAGTGTGGCTCCTTGCAACCACGGCAACTGTGGCCAATCCGTTCAATATGGTCAGAAGCTCCGCCTTGTCTTCTACGTCTGCAAGTCGGTAGTTACCAAGCTTCAAAGCCTTTGCCGCCAAGTCTGCATGGCCTGCATCAACGCGGAAGATCAGGGCGTAATTCACAAGAGCAATGAAGGACGATGGTCCCACCACCTCACCACTCAGTTGCGTCTCGATTGCCTCGACGATCCAAGCAGGCAACACGCTCCGTGAGTTCTCGGTGCTCTCTAGTGGTCCGGGCAGGTAAAGGCTAAAGGAATCATTGAGCGACTGAATGATCCCCGCTTTGGGACCAAGAATGATGTCATGTAGCTGTCCTCCCATGATGTTCTTCTCGTTGTCGGACGCCGCGATTATGATCCGACCAAGGAAACCTGCCTTCATCTGCGATGCCGTCGTGAGGCCGGGATTCCAATTTGGCTCAAGACGCAGGTCAACGACTGATTGCAGGTAGAATTGTTCCCCACGATTGGTAAAAGCCCACTCACAAAACGCATCGACATCAATAGCTGAGTTCACAAGCTGCCGGTGTATCAATGCCGCCTGTGCTAAGGCTGTCAATCTTCTAAAAAAGGGAGGTTCTGCTGACATTAGCCGGGCTCTTGACAACTCCCCATCCACTAGCAGGAATAGTGCTGAGAGAAGCTTGAAATCACTTGTTTGTCCATTATCGTCGCCGTCACGAATTTGCTCAATGAGCCCGACTAACGCTGGTTCAATCTCAGGTCTCGACGGAAGAATGCGCAAGCCAAGTTCTACTGCACCGATCTGCGAGGTTTTATCACCCTGTTTATTCAAGAAATCGAAAGCGCGAGCAAGATCCTCACGAGCCAACCGGTCGACATCAATTTCAGCTGTTATCGAAGGATGTGATGCCAGGTAGAGGTAAAACAAGAGGCCATCATACGGTCGCCATGCGAGCAGATGATCCAGAAACTCTCTGCCGCCACCGGCTGCATACTCATGAATGGAGGAACTCCCGTCATATGCGCCGACAAGCCTTTCGTAGTAACGGCGCGACAACGGCACCAGAGAGTTGACACTGCTATGCCCAGCCATCATCTCACGGCGTATGGATCTTGCTCTTTCGATTGGTGTGTCACGCAGGTCATTGTGAAACGCATCGACCTCGTCATCGTCGAGAGGACGTTCTGCAAGAACATCACGCCAGGCAGCTCGCTCACCGCTTGGTAGATTGACGTCAGAAGCAGACTCATCAAGTGAACGCAGACGCGTGTCAGTATCCGGCGAAAGCACGGCGTAGTCTGGCAGGTTGAGTCGCTGCGCGCTACGAGAGAGCCCAATATCAGGCAGCTCTCCGTCCTCGCTGACGTCCTCGACCTTCCACTTCTCGTCGTTCGTGTCAGCCACTTCCTTGACTGATGCACCTGCAAGAATCTCGCGAATGGCTTTGAAGAGCTCGAAACGCGGAATGGAGATACCAGATTCGCTGAAGTGAAGGATGGCCTCCGCCTCAATACCGTACTCATCCCGGAAATCCGGCTCCTCAAGCAAGGCGTTGCGTATCATTGGAGACACGTGCTCCAGAACCACGTATGTTAGTGCTGATCTGACATCCGGACTATTAGTCACTGCGCTTCCCTTTCGTCTAGATGCGAGTCAACAATCTCCGTGATCTTTCTTCTGTGCCAATCCAAGATTAAGTCGAACAGATCAGGATGCTGCTCCTTGATGGGAGCCAATACCCTGACCTCAATCCAACTCCAGTATTCGTCGGTGATATCCTGGGGCATCTCTGGCAGAGGCGAAAGCATCATCAAGATCAGTATGCCTCTTCCAGTACTGACAATGTTGTCTCCAGTCTCCCTACCGAAGCAGTGAGCCCATCCTCGAATGTCAACCAGATCCAGGAGCCAGTCTGATCGCGCACGCACGTAGGAAGGATCCGCATCGGGTTTCCACAGGCTTCTCAGCGTTCGGATGAGCACCTTGAGCGCTGAATCCAGCCAGAACGACTCCTCTGGAAGCTGGAGCCAGGTGGTCATGCGAGCATGCAACATGTTCTCCCGGATAGCCTTCAGTTCCGCTATCTCGATCACTTTGTCATTCATGACTTCCGAAGAGTTGAGATGGCCTTCGAGTTCGTCGTCGTCAATGGACACGAAAATGTATCCGGAACGGCGAAGGAACGTCCTGTGCTCCAATCTCTCTTCTGGGGATATGGAACCATAGGAAACCAGTGCATCCAGCAGGTCCAACGTTGAATACACCCGTGCTTGCGACTCGCCATGATTGATTTTGGCGTGCTGATTGACAAACCTGTCGTCCACAATGATTGCGTCACAATCGTTTGCCAACGCAATGACACCAACTGTGGGATGCTCGAACAGCAATTTCTCGTCGGGTGCACGGGCGCTCTGACGCCTCGCAACCGTGACCTTCCCTGATTCAATCTGTAGATTGATGGCAAGACGGATGTGCTCTATGGCGTCGTTGACCTTGGCGGATAGAGTCTCATAGGTGATGAGCATGTTGCTTTGCAGCACCGACCCGTGCGAGACAATCAATCTGAAACCCGCGGCGTTGAGTTTCTCCAGCATTCCAAGACTGAGGAAATAGGCTAGAGCCAGGTCATCCAAGTACAGGATTGCCTCATCGGTAATCTCTAGCTGATGTGGCCAAGGTTTCTCGTGGAGCTGCAGGTAGGCACGCCCCTTAGCAAAATCCTCGGCTTCTAGGTGTCCCATATGTCGCAACTTGTCCACAATGGACTGGCAACTGCTCAAGACAGCTCTATGAGGTGCCAGGTCTGCTTCTTCCTCCATAAGAGAGCCAAGCTGGTGTACTGGAGACGACCGAACAACGATCCGCTGAGTGTCATCATCGGGCCTTGCCATTTCCGCTTCTGCGATGAGCAGCGCGAGGTCATCGCCAATCTGAGTAGCTAGATCAGTGTCCGGTTCCGTACTCGGGGAGAGTTTCTGAAGAACATCTGTCGCTAGTAGATTGCGGATCCGATGCGCGTCCCTAATTCTACTGGGCTGATGATATGCAGCCTTCTGCTTCTCCTGGAAGAGCCACGCGAGAGTGGAATGCGGCACATAGATCGTATCAAACGCATCAAATGCCTTGTCAAGCAGATTCAAGTGGCTCAAGGTAAGCAATGCAGTTGCATCGATTCCAACTGCTTTGTCCGTTTCAAGTACTGTCGGATGCCTTTTGCCGCTATATGCCGGGATAGCGCTTCGACGACGAGGATCGTTCTCAGAGATGTTTGCTAGGGCTGGGAAGAGCATGAGATCCAGAAGAGACTTGTTGAGGAAGTCAGCAGCAATGAACATCGGAATGTCGCCATGGCTTAACTTCTGCCATACATCAGACTCTCGATGATCCCATTCAGGCTTCCGGTCTAGCATATCCCTCAGGGTCACTTTCTGGATTGGCCCGTCATCCCCGGAGAGCTCAGCGGCGGCTCGAAGCCACGCGGTGACTTCCGCGTCGTCCTCCCAGCCGGCGTTCGAGGCCAGGAAATAGGCGGACGCGAGGATTCCAGCATCATCACTACCCCTATCTGCTGCCGCAAACAGCAACTCTTTAGAGTTTGGCGAATTCACTTGGAAGGCCAGCTGAGCAGCGCGGATCAACTCTTGTGAACTCCTCTCATCTTTTCTCGCGCACTCGTTTGCGACAAACGCAGAAAGAGAATTCCAATCACCCAGGAAGATTCCAAGATTAATCTGCAATGCTCGATAGTTCGGATCATCCTGCTTATCACTGAGCTTCGATAACTCGGAGCGAGCCTTCAGAAGCTTCCCCTCGTAGAACAAGGACCAGCAATAGAGCGTCTGAAGGTTCCTTGATTGAACGAGTAGCGTCGGGTTGGCCTCCAGAAACTCGACAAGTTGTCCGTCATTCTTAGTCTTGCCTAGGGCAATCGCGAAGCGCTCAGCGTCGCGCATAGAGCGGGTTCTCTCAAAAAGCTTCTCTCCGTAATCGCAAACGCTGTCCCACTTGTTTTTTGCCTCAAGCTCGTCAACCAAGGAAATCAAATCGCTTAGTGAGCTGGTTTCCATGAACTGCGCCCGTCTGGCCTCGACCTGATCAGTTCCTTCTGCCTCGACAATCAGTATCCTAAGGCGCTTCTCATCCTCTTCTGAAACACCCTCTCCCGACAGAAGATGCAGACACTCAGTCGCGCTTTGAGGCATCCCGGCTTTTGCGTACATCTCGATCTGAAGGATTCGCATCGCCCTTGTATCAACATGCTTGGAGAGCTGGTCGTAGTGGCGGGTTACGAAGTACGCCACATCCTCTGGAGTTTTCTGAGTGAAGGCGAGGGCAAAACGGGCAATCGCAGCGTCTTGTGTGATCTCGCCGTGGAGAGCGATATGCTGCTCGATCTCCTGCTCGACTGCCGCAAGATTCAGTTTGACGCCGAATTGCAGGCCAAGAGGGACAAGGCGAAGAGCGGACTTGGGATTCTGGAGCTTAGCCTCAAGTCGTTGCCTTCCTTTGCTTGATTCCTCGGGATCTCTCAGCTCAAGCCAAAGCGCGTATTCATCATCTAGTGATGCTGCGCGAGGGCAATTGAGTTGCCGTGCAGCGTCTGCAGCGTTAATAAAGTGGCGATGTGCAGTTTGGCGGTTGTTCAGCGCAGGCGCATCCGAAGCTAGTGGAAAGTTTGCTGCGTCAAATGGCAACTGGTTGAGTACACGCGCGCGGAACTCTGTCGGCACCGCGAGTATGAGGTGAGTTATTGCCATCATGTGATGCAAGACTGGGGATTCGTCCAGGTCCTCATCACTTAGCACACTGAGAGTGTCCTTTGCGGCCTCCCATTGGGCGAGTTGGAGCTGCTGCTGCAGGAGATAGAATTTTCCGTCAGGGTCCAGGTCCGAGGCTCCAAGGCGAGCCGTCTTCAGCCATTCAAGTGCTCCGTTTGCGCCTTCATGATTCGCAACAATCATTAGGGCCGCTGACCTTGAGGATGGAGAGTCAATACCGGCAAGACTATTTAGTGCCATGCCATTATCACCCTTTCGCGAAGCAATGAAGGCATCCGCGATGTCGATCTCTGGTAGATTCGCCAACGTCTTTGCTAGCCCAACGTACTCTTCTGCTTTCTGCAGTTCTGCTGTTGACGATAGAAGACGGGCGCACCAAGCCAATGCCTGGCCTCGTACACCTCCAGTTCCCCCAGAAAACTCTCCGTCAACGAGTTTCTCGCCAAGCGTCAATGAAGAGCGAGCTCTGTCGATCTCCAGGAAGAATCTCGACTTGCGCAGGATATCGACGTCATCCTCGGTCTTCTGGTCGACAAGCTCTGTTGGAAATTTTAGAGAGAAGTAGTTGATGTCTCCCGCGACCTGTACGTTTAATGAACCGTCACCTGAAGAGATCGTTTGCTTATTCCTCTTTGGCATCATTCCGTGGGGTGTGACTCTTGATGTGCATGTCGTGTCCAACTTGGACGTTCGTCGAATTACTGCCAGATCGGATCTTCTGAGATGAACCAGCCTTCTTGCGCCGATAGAGCACGGGCCCTAGCCCCGCCAGCAACGCCAAGCCAGCTCCGGAGAAGAGCCACTCCTTGTTGCCGACAATCCACTGCCACAATCTGTCCAAACTAACTCACCTCTTCCATCTACGTTGGCCGAATCTTCTCATAGCGTACTGCTCTAGCCTTGTATGAGCAAGCCAAGGGTGTACTGTGGTTAACTGGAGATGTTGATGGGGATGGAAGTGAATCGCTGAAAGCGAGCAGCCTGTGGAGTCAGGAGCATATTCTTGATGTCCCATCACCTCAGTTTCTGGGGTTTGATCTTGTCTTCTGATATTTTCCGACGAAACGGCCCAGCTCCCGATTCATGTGAGAGGCTTGATCCTACATCGTCTTTCTTCGCTCGCTGCCTGTGTGCCAACGAGATCTCTAAGACAGTAGGACACACGATCTGACCCCGAACCCTTCGCTGATCGTGCGCCACCATTCCCAAAACAGCAGGGCACAGGATCAGGCCCCAAAGACGGAGAAGTCAGCCCTTTGTTGGAATTCTTACCCAGGCTGTCCACGTACCAGCCTGGGCGAAGCCCAGCTTCTTGGCCAGGTGCGCGGAGACGCTATTTGCCGCGTCCCAGGACGCAGTGAGTCCTCGCTCCAGGGCATGGACGATCAATCGTCTTTGGGGTCTGATCTTGCCGTTTAACATCTTCCGAAGAGATCTGCGTGCGAGGTCATCCCTTCATTCTTGAATCCCCGCCCGCTTCGTGCCAAGATAGCGCTGAACCTCCATACATCGCTATACTCGTTGCGAGGTGATCAGAATGATCCACATTGGTGATGCTGCACCTGGGTTCGAGTTGACCTCCGATACGGGCGAAACGGTGCGTTTGGCAGACTTTCGAGGCAAGCGCGTGATTGTGTATTTCTATCCGAAGGCGGATACGCCCGGCTGTACGAAGCAGGCATGCGCGATTCAGGATCTGGGTCCCCAGATTAGCCATGCCGGCGTTACGGTCATCGGCATTTCTCCAGACGCGCCTGACAAACTGGCGAAGTTCAGAGCCAAGTACAACTTAGACTTCCTCTTGCTTTCCGATCCAGATCACACCGCAGCCGAGGCCTACGGTGCTTGGGGGAAGAAGTTGATGTACGGGAAGATGTTCGACGGCC
>Ga0307990_1004288_pt1 | contig 10520 bp, 8 predicted proteins | sample EllFjometagen129_FD_203168 | JGI IMG/M metagenome (GOLD analysis project Ga0307990, IMG submission 203168) | Marine microbial communities from Ellis Fjord, Antarctic Ocean - #129 | ecosystem: Environmental > Aquatic > Marine > Unclassified | place: Southern Ocean | collected 2014-10-08
AATCCAGACATTATCATGTCGATATATAATTGTGCTTGCAGCATCAATACTAGGTGATGGTTCCCATCCTAAGATTACTCTAATGTTGTCAACTACACTAATTGAGTCCAGAACTGATAATATGGGTTTGCGAGATTCTGTAAAATTCGTGTCAGCTATATTTGATTCTGCAATTATACTTCCTAAAGCATCCAAAGCCTCAATTTTATATTCAATAAAAACATCACAATAGCCATTTGGAATTGTATCATTATATAAAAATTGTGAAGCAGGAACATCATTGTTAATAACTGTCCAAATGTCGCCTGCTATTTTCCTAGAAACTTGAAATGCGTCTATTGGTGTTGCTTCAAATGTCCAATCAAGTTTTGCAATGCCATGATCAGGTGAAGGAGTACCACCATAACTAACAACAAGAGTGTCAGTTAATAAATTAGAAACCTCATACGTTTTTGCGCATGAAACCATAGATAAATTATTACCAATGCTATATGCAAGGTGGTTAATCAGAAATAAAACAACAATATTTATAAGTATTACTTTCAAAATTATTTAATTACTCTCCATCGATCCAACAACAAGTTTAATCATTTCATTATAATTAAAATATTTGTTTGCAGTATTTTTTAATTGTTGTGAAGTTTGTTTCATCATTTTATTCAAACTTTGTGTGTAATACTCAAAATCTAAATTCAAATCCTTTGCTGCTCTATATCGTTCAGCAAGAGCCATAGGGCCATCAAAACTTCTTAAATATGTTCCGTAAATGTAGTTTTTTACCAGGTTTAATTCCTGACTACTGATGTTTTCATTACAAAGTTTGGTCAGCTCATTTTTTATTTCTTCTAATGCAGCATTTGAGTGTTGCGCATTAACTTCAGTAGCAATACTAAAAAAACCGGCATGTTTATAATTAATCATGTAGGAGCTAATTCCATATGTATAACCTTTATTCTCGCGTAAATTCGACATTAATCTCGATCCAAAATACCCTCCAAGAACAGTGTTCAAAACAATCAGGCTGTTATAATCAGGATGTTGTTTGTTAATTATTGGTTTTCCAATGCGTATTGCCGATTGAAGTGTGCCTTCCTTTTTTACAAACTTATTTAATCCCTCAACCTTATTAACAATATTCAAATTTGAATCAGGAATAACAGTATCACCTTTACTATTATTTCCAAAATACTTGTTTAATAAAGAAATGGTTTTCTTATCAATTTTTCCGCTAATAATTATATAGGTATTTTGTGGAGTGTAATAATAATTGAAAAAATCCAACAAGTCATTTCTTACCAAGTTGTCATAATCTGATAGTTCAACAACCCTTCCGTAAGCACTGTTTGACCCAAAAACCAGTTTGTTAAATTCAAGCATGGCTTTGTATCTGACTTTATCATTATTCAATAAAAACTGATGTTTCTTTCTCTGTAAATAATTGGATAATTCATCTTTAGGAAATGACGGGTTAACTATCATATCACTTATTAGAGGTAATAGTTCAGGGAGATGTTTATTTAGTGAATACAAAGTAAGCCCTGCATTATCTTTTGATAAAGTAGTATCAACTATTGCACCATGATAGTCGAGTTTTTTAGCAATTTCTTCCGATGACAGGTTTTTTGTTCCATCAATCAATAGCTGAATTGTACTTCCTGCAATCAGGTTTTTAGCTTGTAAAGATGATCCTGCGTTAAAAACAAAATCGAGTCTTGAAAACTCCTCCTGCCCCTCATTAATGATGTATGTTTTAATCCCGTTATCAAGAATTACACACTCGGGCTCAGTGAGTTTTAATTCAATTTGCTCACCTGTTTGAGGCATTCTAGTCCTGTTGGGATGTATGTTAATAGCCATTTACTTTATTAGCTTTGTTTATTATATATCAATATATTTTGATTCTTTTTTTGGAAAATTCTCTTGGCAGTATCTCGCATTTCTTCACGGCTTATACTTCTGTATATTTCAAGTTCATTATTCCACTTGTTGGCATCGCCTAACAATTCATAAAAACCCAGATTCATAGCTTTAGTTAGTACCGATGAACTGGAATATATCATATTGGCTTCTAATTTATTCTTTACTTTTTCAAATTCTATAGGGTCAACAATTTCTGTGGAAATCAAATCTAATTCACTTTCAATAGCAGCTATTGCTTTAGTCATCGTAATATGATTCAACACTTTACCAGAAACGATAAATAATCCTTCATCAAGGTCGCCTGTTACAAAAGCATTAATTTCAGAAAACATACCTTTATCTTTTACCAGTTTTCTGTATAAGCGTGATGAATTTCCGTTTGAAAGTATATCAGATATCAAATCACAATGATAGAATCCAATGTCAGTCCTATTAGGCATATGCCAGGCCATGTATAATGCATCAAGGGGTATATTTCTTTTTACTGATTTCTTCCTCCTAGCCATTTGTTCAGGCTCTTTTGGGTAGTTGCGTTCAATATTTATTCCTGATGGGATTGGCTCAAACCACTTTTTTGCGAGTTTTTTAATGTCTGAAATTTCAACGTCACCTGCAATGGATAGTATTGCATTATTAGGATTGTAGTATTTTTTGTAGAAGCTTCTAACATGCTTCATTGTAGCACTCTCGATGTGGTGAATATCTTTACCAATTGTATTCCACCTATATGGATGCTTTTTATAAGCAAGAGGTTTCAGAAGAAGGTAAACATCTCCAAGGGGTTGGTTAAGGTAATTTTGTTTAAATTCTTCAATAACAACTTGCCGTTGAACATCAAGGCTTTGTTTTGAGAACGCCAAATCCAGCATCCTGTCTGATTCAAGCCAGAAAGCAATTTCTAGGTTATTTTTAGGAATAGTTAAATAGTAATTTGTATAATCGGAGTTAGTAAATGCATTATTTTCACCTCCTGCTTCTTCTAATGGTATATCGAACTTAGGGATATTTTTCGATCCGCCAAACATAAGGTGTTCAAATAAATGAGCAAATCCTGTACGTCTAACACTTTCATCACGTGAGCCAACCTTGTAAATAATATTCATTGCCACAATAGGTGTGCTCTTATCCTGATGAACGATAACCTTAAGGCCGTTGCTTAGTTCAAATCTGTCGAAATTGATCATTTAACTGTAATATATTTTTGACGCCATAAAAGAAACTGAAAAAATAATGCTTGCGTGGGCGTATTCTAACAGTTTGCAAACATAAGGATATAACTTATAAATCTGTCATATTATTTTGTTGTAATAGCAAAAATATTAATATTTTTGTGTTACCAAACTATTGGTATTATTGATCCTAAAATGAGTAAATAACAATCTATAATTATGGAAAGAGATCAGAGAATATTTGACCTGATAAATCAGGAAAAGGAACGACAAATGAATGGTGTAGAGCTAATTGCATCAGAGAACTTTGTTAGCGAACAAGTGCTTGAAGCCATGGGCTCAGTTATGACTAATAAATATGCAGAAGGCTATCCTGGTAAAAGGTATTATGGTGGTTGTGAAATTGTTGATCAGAGTGAACAGTTAGCAATCGATAGAGCTTGTGAGCTTTTTGATGCAGAATATGCGAATGTACAACCACATTCAGGTGCCCAGGCAAATATGGCTGTGTTTTTAGCATGTTTAAAACCTGGAGACACTTTTATGGGGCTTGATTTGTCGCATGGTGGTCACTTATCACACGGGTCGTTTGTTAATTCATCAGGAATACTATATAATCCGATAGCTTACAAAGTAAAAGAAGAAACCGGCACTGTTGATTATGATGAAATGGAAGAGCTTGCTCTTAAAGAAAAGCCGAAAATGATAATTGCTGGTGCTTCTGCGTATTCCCGAGATTGGGATTATGAGCGTATGCGTGTTATTGCAGACGAAATAGGAGCAATATTAATGGCAGATGTAGCTCATCCGGCAGGGCTAATCGCCAAAGGAATTCTTAACGATCCGATAGAGCATTGCCATATTGTTACAACTACAACTCATAAAACTTTGCGCGGGCCAAGAGGTGGCATGATACTAATGGGTGAGGATTTTGAAAACCCATGGGGATTAAAAACCCCAAAGGGTATAACAAAGATGATGTCGACAGTGTTGAACTCTGCTGTTTTCCCGGGTATTCAGGGTGGGCCGCTTGAGCATATAATTGCTGCCAAAGCTGTTGCTTTTGGTGAAGCGCTTACTGATAGCTATTTTGAGTATATATTACAGGTAAAGAAAAATGCTGAAGTGATGTCAAATGCATTTATATCAAGAGGATATAAGGTTATTTCGGGTGGTACTGATAATCATCTGATGTTGATTGATCTTCGTAGTAAGTTCCCTGATATTACTGGAAAAATAGTTGAGAACACTCTTGTGAAAGCTGCTATTACAATAAATAAAAATATGGTGCCATTTGATAGCCGATCACCATTTCAAACAAGCGGATTACGAGTAGGGACGCCTGCTATTACAACACGCGGACTTAAAGAGGAACATATGCAACCCATTGTGGAGCTGATTGATGAAGTTATTACTAATATCCAAAGTGAGTCTGTGATTGAGTCAGTAAAAAAGAGGGTGAATGATATGATGAGTGGATTTCCGCTTTTCGGTTATTAATTGTATTGACCTTCCAGAGTCGGCACGACCTGGAAGAGTCTAAAATAATTGTAGATATTACAAAACTCATTAAAGAGTCTTTAGTTGTAAAATCCTTCCAGAGTGCGCTCCCTATAACTATCGGGACCTGGAAGTGTCTAAAACTAAATGAAGATATTTTGCAGTTTTCAGAAGTAACTGTAAATAAGTAATTACAACTCTTCCAGGTCGTATTGACTCTGGAAGGTTGGCATATCGTTAATAAGTAATCACAACTCTTCCAAGTCGTACCGACTCTGGAAGGTTGTTTTATCATTAATAATAACATAGATATGAATATTAAAAGTGTAATTATAATATTGATTATTTCTATATTCGTTTCATGTTCAGATTCAAAAACTAAAGAAGCTGAAAATAATTCATGGAAACACAAAGTATTTGTTGAGGAAGTAATACAAACCGGATCATATACATATCTACTGGTGTCTGAAGATGGTGAAACACAATGGATAGCTGTATCTAAAATGGATGCACAGCCAAAAGATATACTCTACTATAATAGTGGCTTGGAAATGAAAGGCTTTAATAGCAACGAGTTACAACGGACATTTGATAATTTGCTTCTTGTTCAGGTGATTAGTGATGATGAATCAGGAATAAGTAGAAAGGTGGTTCCTAAATCTCTTAAAAAGAAAATGGAACAGAGTAAAAGTAACATAGTTAATACAGGTAGTGACAAAAATATTGATTTGGTTACTATTTCAGAATTATTTACTAATAGTAGCAAGTACAACGGAAAAAGGATTACTATTAGTGGAAATGTAGTAAAGATGAACCCTAATATTATGGGTAGAAATTGGGTTCATTTGAGAGATGGAGAGAATAATTATGACTTAACGGTTACAACAAATGAACTAGTTAATGTGGGTAGCTATGTAACCTTTATTGGTGATATAACCTTAAATAAAGACTTTGGTTCCGGCTACAAATTTTCAATAATAATGGAAAATGCAATTTTGAAATGACCGGAGTAAAAACTGTTTATATTGTACGTCATGCAAAATCGTCGTGGGATAATTTCACGCTAAGCGATCATGATAGGTCACTAATGCCTATTGGATTAAAAAAGACAAAAAAGATTGTTAATTATCTTAATAGCAAGAATGTAATTCCGGAAATTATTATCTCCAGCACTGCCGTAAGAGCGCTTGAAACGGCTAAGCTAATCGCAGAAGGTATTGGTTATGAAATTGATAGCATTACTAAAAGTAAAGAACTCTATCATGCCGGCTTAGAAGAAGTTTACAATGAATTATTTGCAGTAGATAATATTATAAGCTCAGTTATGTTAATTGGGCATAACCCAACTCTTACCGATTTTGTTAATGATTTTGTAGTACCTGAGATTGACAATTTACCTACATCTGGTGTTCTATGTGTTGAATTTAATACCAATAAGTGGGAAAATATACTAAATGCAAAATTTAAAGTTAACTTTGTGATTTATCCACGAATGTTAAAATAATGCCTAAACAAAAACGACTTATTAACAGGGAGGTTTCATGGTTGTATTTCAACGAACGTGTGCTTCAGGAAGCTATGGACGAAAATAATCCTGTTATTGAAAGGCTAAAATTTTTAGGTATTTTTTCAAATAATCGTGATGAATATTTTAGAGTTCGTGTTGCCACCATTAAGCGTATGGTGCAGATTCAAAAGAGAAAAGGTACCAAACCGAAAGTATCTGCTGAAAAAGTTCTAAATGAGATACTTAAAATTGTTGAAGAACAAGAGAAGAAATTTAATGTTACTTTCAACAATATTTTGGTTGAGCTCAAAAAGCATAACATAATTTTCCTTGATGATGAGAATTTAAACAAAAAGCAGGGAGAATTTGTCAAACAATATTTCATCAGTGATGTAGTTCCAAATTTATTTCCAATAATGCTAAGAAGCCTGGAGACACCTGATGCACTTCAAGATAATGCAATTTACCTTGCAGTACATTTACAGGATTCTACAGGAAAAGTAGAGGATGATTATGCTTTGGTAATGGTGCCTAGCAATGTTATATCACGATTTTTAATGTTACCATCAAACGACAATAAAAATTATGTTATTATGCTTGATGATGTTATACGCTATTCGCTAAATGAAATTTTTGCTCCTTTTGGTTTTGATAATTTTAGCTCATATACAATTAAATTTACTCGCGATGCCGAATTGGATATTGATAATGATATTTCAAAGAGCTTTATTGAGCAAATGAGTGATAGCATCAAGAAACGCAAAAGAGGAGCTCCTGTTAGGTTTGTTTATGATAAAAACATTCCTGAGGAATTACTAAATAGATTATTGCGCAAACTAAATATTACAACTTCTGATAATCTCAGAGGAGGGGGTAAGTACCATAATTTTAAAGATTTCATGTCGTTCCCTAAAATTGGCACCGGCGATTTAATATATTCTAAAACCAAACCATTATCACACCCACTGCTTAAACCCCAAAGAAGCATTATTAAAACTATTCGTCAGCAAGATATCCTTCTTCATTTTCCATATCAGTCGTTTCAATATATTGTAGACTTACTACGTGAAGCATCAATTGACCCGAAAGTACGAGCTATTAAAATGACTTTTTATCGTGCTGCACGCGATTCTAATGTTATAAATGCTTTGATAAATGCGTCTCGAAATGGTAAGAATGTTACGGTATTTCTTGAAATTCAAGCACGTTTTGATGAAAAGGCTAATATTTATTGGACAAGGAAATTACGAGAAGAAGGTGTTAAAATTATAAAAACATTACCGGGCTTTAAGGTTCACAGTAAATTGTTGCTTATTAGAAGAAAGGAAAAGGGAAAAAATAAGTATTACGCAAATATAAGTACAGGTAATTTTAATGAATCAACAGCAAAGGTATATGCTGATGATAGCTTATTAACTGCAAACCAGGAAATAGCAGCCGAAGTTAATATGTTATTTCATATGTTTGAATCACCTTACAATCCGCCAAAATTTAAACATTTGCTAGTAGCACCCTATGAGCTGAGGAATATCTTTATTAAACTTTTGAATGCTGAAATTCGTAATGCCAAAGCTGGTAAAGATGCCTGGGTAATAATAAAAATTAATAACCTGGTTGATGAAAAGATTGTCAACAAAATTTACCAGGCTTCAAAGGCAGGGGTTAAAATAGATTTAATTTGTAGAGGAATTTGTGTACTAGTGCCACAGAATAATGGTATAAGCGAAAATATTAACGTAATAAGTATTATTGATAAATTTCTAGAACATTCACGAATTCAGGTGTTTGCAAATGGGGGAGATCCTCTTTATTATATCGCATCTGCCGATTGGATGGTTCGTAATTTTGATCATAGATTTGAAGTTGCTTGCCCCATATATGACAAAGCTTTACAAGCTGAGATTATGGATATGTTGCGAATTCAGCTTAATGACAATGTTAAAGCAAGGTTGGTAAATGAGATGCCAATTAACAAATACCGTATAAATAATGAGTCAGATATGGTAAGGTCGCAAGTAGATACTTATTCATATTTGAAGAAGTTGTCGAAGCAGTAGTGGTATAGTTAGGGTTATTATTAAGTTATGCTGCATAGTACCTATGAAAATTAAATTTAGTGAAAAATTTGTATTTATCATTTAAAGTACTTAATTTTGTACTTATTTAATAACTTAATGCGGATTAAACATGATTGCAGCAAATTTTACAGAATTCAGGACTGGATTAAAACGATTCCTTGACAATGTTGAGAATAATCATGAAACATTAGTAATAAAGAGAAAATCAGGAAAAGGAACTGTTATGATTTCTCTAGATGAATACAATTCAATTATGGAGACTGTTCACCTACTAAGCACAAAAGCAAACGCGGACAGACTTTATGAATCGATTCAACAAATGAAAGACGGCAAAACAATCTCAAACCCTGATTTAATTGAATAATAATGAAAATTACTTTTTCGAAAAACTCTTGGGAGGATTATTTATCCTGGCAAAAGGATGATAAAAAAGTACTGAAAAGAATTAATCAATTTATAAAAGACATTCAGCGTACACCATTTCAAGGTATAGGAAATCCTGAACCTTTAAAATATGATTTATCAGGTTTTTGGTCTAGAAGAATCGACCGAGAACATAGACTTGTTTATCAGATATTTGACAAAGAAATATTGATTTATAGTTGCAGATATTATTATGACAAATAAATTAAGCACATAACAACACCTATATACAATACAAAACTTCGCAAACTCAGCTTTTGCTTCGTAAGCACCGTTATGTAATGCATATAGCCAAACGTTAAATAACAATAGTTAAAAGTTCATAAACTTAAAATTTCAACAAGAATAAGAATTACGTAAATTTTATATTTGCAAAAAATCGTTAATGCTAAGCAAAAAATATTTTTTCATTATTATTTTTCTGGTTTTTATTGCTGAAATTTCTAATTCACAGATAAACTACCGTCATTTTATTGGAAAAGGTCAAACCGAACTACAGCGCGAAAAATACCTCGATGCTATAAAGAGTTTTAATATTGCTGTTTCTGCAAAAAAGGATGGTTTTGAAGCATATTTTTTGCGTGGCATTGCAAAATTTAGTTTGGGTGATTTCCGTGGAGCTGTAAATGATTTCGCAAAAACAATATCATTTCACCCTTTGTACTCGCGCGCATATCAGTATAGAGGTATTTCTTACGACAGGCTTAAAGATTATGCTCATGCTATTAGAGATTTTAACAGAGCGCTTGAAATTGACCCTTTTAATGCCGACTTTTTTCTTGCGCGAGGTGATACTAAAATGCATCTTCATGATTTTGAAGGAGCTATCGATGACTTTACTTCTGCTATAAACCTTGAAAATAATGTTGCATCAGCCTGGTTAAACAGAGGTATTGCAAAGCACTTTCTCGATAAAAATACAGAAGCACTTGAAGATATTGATAAAGCTATTCTACTTGACTATTTTAATGTTGAGGCATGGATAAAAAGGGGGATGATAAAATATGAGGTTGATAGTATGGAGTCGGCTTTGGCTGATTATAACCATGCTTTAACTTTGGAAAAGAATAATCCGTATATATATTTTCAACGAGCTTTAACTTACTTGAAGTTAACGGATACAGTTAATACTATTTCTGATTATAGAAAAGTGCTGGAGCTGGACCCCAACAATGCCTTAACCTATTATAACCTGGCAATTGTATATGCATCAAGCAATAGATATAAAGAAGCTATTGAAGCCTATGATCATGTTACAAACATTAATCCTTATAATGTTTATACCTATTATAATAGAGCAAATTTGTACTATTTACTGAAAGAATATTATGAGGCCGAAAATGATTTTTCAACTGCCATAGAAATATTCCCTGATTTTGCCGGAGCATATATTAATAGGTCGGTGGTTAGAGAAGAAATGAATAATAAAAAGGGTGCTCAGGAAGATCATAATAGGGCAACAGAAATAATTGCTGCGGCTAATGGGGATAATATGGATCCAAGTGTGCTTTATAGCAGGTATGCTGATTCGGCATACTTTAGTAGGATAATTGAGTTTGAAGCCGACTTTGTAAATGGAAATATGGAAAAAGGACGGGTTCAATATCAGCGTATTGACATATCTCCAAAATCAAATTTCTTTTTAATTTATGCATTTGATCTACCCGATTCGATTTATATTGAGAGTAAGAAATATGAATATTTTGATGAAAACATAAGTGCTTTTAACGCTGATAATAAACTGGGAATCAGATTTGTATTTACTACACGTGATTGGCCGGTAACAAAAGAAACGGCACTTAACGAATTACAGCGCATTGATAGCGCTATCCTTATCACAGGTGATACAGCAGGTGCATATTTTATGAAAGGAGTTATTAATAGTATGGTGCAAAACTATTCAACAGCCATTAATGCCTATGA
>Ga0307990_1004290_pt1 | contig 10514 bp, 6 predicted proteins | sample EllFjometagen129_FD_203168 | JGI IMG/M metagenome (GOLD analysis project Ga0307990, IMG submission 203168) | Marine microbial communities from Ellis Fjord, Antarctic Ocean - #129 | ecosystem: Environmental > Aquatic > Marine > Unclassified | place: Southern Ocean | collected 2014-10-08
AATAAAGCCATGTCCTGAAAACGGTTTGAAGGGAGACAACCAGCTTCCAGCTGCGCTTCTTTCCCTGGCGTATTTCGTTTCACGGTCAAGCTGGTTGCGATAGTTCAAAGAGCGTTTCTGAAAGTACTCGTACTCTTCTTCTTTGCCTAGGTCCTTTGCCATCTGTGCGACACACCAGTCTTGGAAGGCCAGTTCCATTGTGGCCGAGGCCGGACCTACTTCGTAGGGTACGTAACCGTGATCCATGTACTGCTTCAACCACCTGTTACCAACGTAACCGCCGCTTTTATGAACCCGCCCCTGTTCTTTCATTATCTTTGAGATAGCCTCGTATGCCAGTTCAACATCATAATCCCTTATTCCGTGCTGATAGGCCGCTGTGATTAGGGATACGGCAGGTGATGAGGTCATGATAGCAGTGTATTCACCGGCCGTCGGACCTTTTGGTAACCATCCGCCCCGTTTGAAGATCTCCAACAACGAATTGACCCATGTATTCATAAGGGAGGGATTGACCAACGACCACATACCGTTAAGGTTCCATCGCATTCCCCAGAATGAATCACATCCATAGACGGGACCGCCATCCTGACTCTGTGCCACCTCCTCATTCATGTCCATCCACTTGCCATTGACATCACTCCAGACGGTGCGGGCACAGTATGTACGGTATAAATTGGTATAGAATTTTGCCTTGTTCACTTCGTTGTCGCCTTCTACGACTATTCTACCGAGAAGATCATTCCAGATCTTCCTGGCGTTATTTGCATAAGCATCAAAGTTAAAGCCGATTTTCCGGGTTTCAGTATCAAGGTTCAGGCGAGCCTGATCGATGCTCACCATGGAAATAGCAGTCTGAACATTGACCCGATCCCCTTTTCGGGTTTTATAACGAAGAAAACAACCAACATCCCCTTTGCCGCGGACCTCTCCTATGTCTTCCTTAACACCCTCACTGTTCCATCCTCCCATTGATTGAAAGGGCTTGTCAAAACGGGTGACAAAATGAAGGATGTAGTCGTTCTTCAACCAGATTGTCTGTCCCATTATTCGGCGCTGAAAAAACTTCACATACCCTTCAATCTCGGTACTACTGACCTTGGCAACTTTTGCATCCACAACATTCGCCTTACTCTCATAGGGAATATCCAGGTCAAAGAGAATGGCGGCTTCATCGCTTTCCGGGAATGTGTAACGCTGTATACCAACACGGGTTGTCGCTGAAACTTCGGCTTTAATCCCGTAATCATCCAGCATGACCGAATAATAGCCGGGAGAAGCCTGCTCTGTATCATTGGAGATGCGGGAGCGATACCCAGAATCAGGGTCCTTCTCAGAACCAGGTTCTGCTGCAAATTTTCCGCATACAGGCATCACGTAAAAGCCTGTTATTTGGTAATCATGGATGAAATTGAAACCCGCAACATTTTTAATTTTATAGTCATGGCCTGCCTTCCACCCCGAATCACGGTTATCAGGGCTAAGTTTCACCATGCCAAACGGCATGGCCGCCCCGGGAAATTGCATGGGCCTGGAATCATGCGTCCCAATCATCGGGTTCACGTAATCAACAGGTTCTTTCGCCGTGGAACCTCCAACGACGAAGCCCGCCAGCAAGGCGGCACTGAAAAAGAGTTTCTGTCGAATAGGCATGTCGCAACCTTTCATTAATTTACTAAATTCAGTGTTTTCGTTTTGTTTGGCACACTCATCGTCTTCATCTTCTACCTGATTTTGAATTCATATCTTCATTGCCGAGACAAACCACCTTGCTGTCGACCGAGGACATAAACAGATGGCCGCCTGCCGCAATCATACCGTCGCTGTCAACGCAAGCGCCACCAATACCAATATTCTATTCTTCAAACTCTTGCTATCCTGCTTTTTACAGATGGTTTCATGGTAACAGTCTATTTGCCCTTTAACTTTTCTGTTTCCTTCGCAATGCGTTCCTTTTGCTGTCTATTCAAACCCTGATCAAAGAACACTTCCAGTTCATGCCGGGTGTATTTAAACTGCGTGTACAACTCATTTTCGGCAGGATGGATACCGCTATACTGTTCGAAACTTCGCCCCATGGCAGCACTCAGTTCCCGGTTTTGGGTGGCTTCTGTCACGCGGTATGGGAATGGCCCTTGGCTCGTTGTCGGCTTCATTACCCATTCAGGTTTATCCTCGCCGACGCCTCGGTTGGAACACTCAACACTGACACTAATTTCCTCTTGATCACCATAATTTCACGTTTCACTAGACTTTGCCTTTATATTAATATGGCTGCTATTGCAGCCCAATGTAAGCTTGCGAGTGTACTCTTCATACCTATTGTCCCCTGCTATTCCACATAGATTGCGAGGTCAGTAATTCAGTATGATTGAAAGTGTTTGAGGAGCCTTCAACAGGATCCGCTCTGAAAGTGTGATGTTGACTCGACTCCCTGTTTGTTCAAACAAAAACTGGCGATTCGTTTTATCCCCAAGCTTCAAGTCGATTGCCTTGATTGTTCGGCCTTGGAGGATTTCAAAAGCCAACGTCTGAAGTGCAAGCTGTCCGTGTTTCACTGAAATAGAATTCCGTTGTGTTCTTCCGCTGCGTTTCTGTTCAAATGTTCCCCAGCCTTCAGCGGCGGTAAAAGCGGATCTAAAGTTTTCCGGCGTAATCTTGGGAGCAAAGGCCATGTACCCTTTGGGACCATGGTATTCAAATCCACAGGCCGCAATGAAGTGTCCATAACTGGCCATGGAACGGGAGTAATGTACCCCCCATTCAACTTCGCACCAGGGATTGCGTTTGGAACCATGGTAGCGATCATTATGCATGGTCCAGATATGTGCCAGTGAATGATACGGCATGTCGTGCCACATCATCAGCGAGGTCGCTGCATATTCATAGCCGTTCTGGCACTCGTTGTTGTAGGCCGCATATCGTTGGTTTCCAAGCGTCAGCACCTCTGAACCGCCCCGCGGCCAGGTACAAGCAATGATCCCACCTTCGCCGGGCATTGCATACCATCGCCCGGGTTTGTGAACTTCGCGGAAAGGCCCCACATCGGTTGTGAAGTTGTACCGCCACATGGACTCGAGTGCAGTTTTGGCTTTTGCAGGATCGATCACTTCACCCAGTCCGACTTGATAGGCCCAGCTCTGACCGAATAACTGGCTATATTCAAGCCCAGTGTAGGTACCGGGAGAGTCTGGATGCTCGGGATCGGCTTCGTGGATGAAGTATTCTCCGTTGAAGAGATGATCCTCGATGTATTTACGCCCCCTATCTGCCGTCTTTCGGCAGAATGTTGCGTACGCGTGATCACCCAACTCATCGGCCATCTCGGCCATCGCTCTCAATGCAGTCGTGTAGTGCAAACTGAGCCAGGTGACCTTACCATACCAGGTGCCGTCCAGCGTGTTATGCTGAGGGCCAGTTAGAATGCCATCATGATCAGGATCACTGAACTCGGTCAAGCCCTGCATGGCTTTTTTCATATTCGGGTAGATGCGTTTCAAAAACGCATCGTCTTGGGACATCTGGTGACAGAGATAAGCCCGCAGAACACAACCAGCCTGGCCATCCACGGCAATACTGCCAACAACCCACCGGAACCTGATCTTGCCATCTTTCTCGAGTGCCCCACCGTCCTCCACAGGAAGGAAGTCAACCTGCTCTCGCAGACTTTTTTCCAAGTCAGGGAATAATCGGCCCATAGCATGAACGTAGCCATAGACATGATTACAGTTGCCGAGCCCCTGGTTGCCACCCTCTGTTCCGTAAAACAATCGATCATCGATCAGGTGAGACGTGGTGCTGGCCAGAATAGAAGTATTCAGGAAGGTCCGATCAAGAAACCAGTAGGGCAGCGTAGAGTCATACCAGGTATCACGCCATAGACGTGTATCAGAGGTGAGGGATTTCTGATTTCCAATGATATAATCTGAAACCGCAGCCGCATTCTCGAATACCTTTGCGTAATATTCAGTAGAAAATCGTTTATAATCTCCCCATGCTTCTTCCATCCAAACCGCTTTGGTGACAGGGAAATGCCAAGTAAGGATGAAGGAAGCCTGTTTCTTCTGGCCCGGTTTGAGTGTGAATGACTTATCCAGTCTTCCAATCAGCGGCGCCTCGCTCATCACGTCTTGTTCCGCTTGCTTCTCATCGGTGGTCACCCCAGTGCCAAGCAGTGCGAGAGACATGGTGCCATGATGGGTCAGTTTGCTAATCGTCTCTTCATCCTCATTCAGCTCAGCCCAATAGTGAATTCTAAGCCCACCTTCCGAAAGTGAAACCACTTGATTTTTTCGTTTGCCAGATAGTACGAGATCTTTCACATCACCAGTCCGGGCAAGCACACAGTTTTCAAGCCAGCCCGAGAGTTTGACCTCGGCCTTCTCGTTAGAGGTGTTCTTCACGGTAAAATTCAGAATGGTCGCGGGCAGAATTGAGCGATCCAATTCCAGGGGAACAAAGGGAGAGAATGCTTCCAACTGCACTCCCACCGGCAGGTCGGAGTCGCGATAGAACACCTCTCCGATGGGATATTGACCCAGAAACTCGATATCCTTGATGCCGTCACGGTTCAGCTTTTTAGTGATCCACCCATCACCCGATTTGACACTAATTGAAAATCCCTGCTCCGGCAGAAAGGCACCCTTATAATTGGGCTTGCTGCGTACATAAGGAAACTGGTAAGCTTCCTCACCTTTGAGTTGTCCGGTTTTGTAGTTTAGCCCAAATATATCCCAAAACCAGAGCTGCCCATCTCCACCGAGATAGAGATGTCCTGCCCCGATTCCGCCAATGGGCATGCCAATGTATTCAAAGTTTTTCGAATTGGCCCGAGTATAGACAATCGGCTCTCCACGTGCCGTAAGCACCTCAGGAAAACTATCGGGAAAGTTTTTAATGACTTCCGTCTTCCCTCCTGGATCTAGATTCAATTGCTTCAAAATCTTATCCCTGTCGAGTTCAGCAAAAGCAAAACGACAAGAAACAACAACCAGTAGCCCAGCAAGTAATATTTTATGCAGTTTCATTTGGCAATGACCTTACTTCCATTCTAATCTATCAAGATTTATTCCCCGTGGCGGATAGTCAGCACTGGAGATGAAATAATTCCCTTTTTCGTCCTTAATGATTTCAGACGCATGTCCCTTGAGTTGAGCGATCGGTTCTCTGTTATTGAAATCCGTGGGTGTTAGATGTTCATACGCAGAATTGATCAAGTGATAGGTGTCTTGGATTTTTATAACATAAGGTGCCCCGCCAAAACCTATTTTCGTCTTATCCATCCAGGTTTCTGGAAGAAAAGCCTGTTCAAGGGTTCCCACACGAGCCAAGGCATGAAATTTAAGTCCTCCCGCCTCATGTGTTTCATCTTCCAACACATCATCTGGGCGGGTGATTCCGATACAATGCCAGCGTCCATCCGCATCTTGTATAAAGGTATGATCATTGGGTTGCCATGTGTCATAGATTTCCCCCTCTTAATGTGCACGCGTTTGAATGCCCGAACTCTTGCTTACTGATTGATCCATTCAAGCTTATCCACACTGACGCCTCTATAGGGCCACTCAACACTGGAGATATACCACTGGCCCTCCTCGTCCTGGAAGATTTCCGGGGCATGGGACTTCAACGTTGTAACCTGTTTTTCGGTATCAGTTCCGAAATCTAAGGGGTCTTCGGAGTTCAAAACATAGGTTTTGTGTTGATAAGCACCTTGAATCTCCTTGCCATCCCAGACCCCATCCCAGGAACATACGAACAGGTAAAAAGATCCATTGTGGTAAATCAAAGTAGGCGATTCCGGGTCGAAGGTTTCGGCTGTAAAGATTGTCTCTGGTTCACTCCAGTGAATTAGGTCCGTGGATTTTCTCAAACGGACACATTTAACCGAACAGTAAACAATGTGATAGGTTCCGTTATGTAACAACAAGCTTGGGTCACGTGCTCCATCGGGATCCGAGAACAGATTTCCCTTTGGTTCCCATTTGGACAAATCTGAAGATACAGCCAAACGAATGGGACTGTGCCCATAAATCATGTGATACAAGCCATCCTTTGTGACGATATAAGGCGCATGGTTAGCCAGAACCTCTCCGGGACGCTCTTTGGGAGGAAGCACTTTGGGCAGATCCAAATAGTGATGTTCTTTCAATGTCTCCTTGAAGTTGGTGGCAGATGAGACGGCATGAAAGGATGCATTTTCTCCTTCGTGAATACCTTCGCTTAGAGGATCTGTTTCTACCAGGGGATGCGTAATACCAAATATATGCCACTTGCCCTCTGCATCCTTCACAAAGGTATGATCATTGGCCACCCACTCATCATACCACTGACCCTCCTTCAAGTGTTTGGTGTCCGGTCCCAAAAAGGTGTCCCCTGAAGGTTTGTACACCCATACATATTCGTTCGCTTGTTTCGGGACTAGTGACCGCTCCTGTGCTTTATTTTGACATGAACACAGCAAAGTAGATAAGGCTAACAAAACAAACCTGCTTGCTTTCATGGCACACTCCGTTTTCATTTCTCTTTTGCCTCCAAATTTCGAATAATCAGAATCGCATCGGCTTGGCCACGCCAGGGACCCCCATCTCAATGGTAAAGCCTTTTATACTTTCCTTGCGTCCAACATATGTTGATACAGGGTATACTTCCAGTTTTTTATGGATATAAAACCCACTTGATCCGAATGATTACGACAGAATCCATAATCGTGCACAGACACCAATCGCATCACACTACAGCACAACCAAAAGTCCTATTCAGGAAACGGTGTCGAGGCTTTTGTTCGGATTGACATCAAGCCAAGACGGTTTCACCGGCCCTTAACGAGTGCAACCGGCTCCAGGACGTAGACCCTGAAATTTGTGTAAATATGGTGGGTGCCTACCATGCGAAAGCCGAAGTAGCCTTCTTTGTAAACCCCAAAGCGATCCAGATCGTAGATGGCTTCCTGCTGTGTAGGCTTGCCTTGACTGTCACGCCCCTCCACATGAATCCGGTCGCCGCACGCGATCTGGTAAATCAGTTTGCCATCAACGATGTACTGAACCACGTCGTCATAGGCCACCAGTTGCACGCTCATCACCTCGTCCGGCGTAATCAGATAGCCTGGCTGGCCATCCCTGTGATTGAGCGCCAGGTGCTCGGCCGGCTTGCCGTCTACTTCGCGGGGATAACGCCGCATGCGAGTGGTCAGATTGGCACGTTCTGCGCCCCCGCCACCGGTGCTGGCATAATAGCCCTGCATTTTATCATACGAACCGAACTTCCCCGTGTACCGAGTAGAATCAAACAGCTCCTGATCGAGACCCAGAGGATCAGTGGCCATCCAGAAGTTGTTGATGTCGCGTGGTTCCACGCCCTTGATGGCAGACTTTGGTGTGGGGCAAAGCACGTCATAGGTAATGGCGACACGTGTCTGGAGTTTCTGCTTGAACCACACAGTGCATCCGCGCCCCGGCAACAGGCAATCCATGGAGTGGTCTCGCGATTCAACGTGCGCGGGCGAGAACCCCGTACGCGTCTGGATCTGGACCACCCAGTTATCGAGATTCTCGAAGTGGTCCTGGGCCAAAACCGGTCCGACCTTGAAAAGGCCCACGCCATGTCCGACGACCAGAGGGCTCGCGCCGGCACGCGGCGTTTCATCCGACGTGATAATGTCCCCGGTCTGGGCACAGGAACTCAAATACAGAACGGACATCACCAGTAAGCTAAATGGCATGGTTTTGTTTTTCATTTTTGACTAACCCTTATAATCCACAGGATATTTTATTTCCTTTTCTGGGAGTGATGATATCACCAGGAAGGATGACTGGGCAAACTGTCATCAAACTCTTTCAAAAGACGCTGCTGGTACGGACCTGCGTAGGTCTGACTCAAGAATTTCTCAATGGCTTCGTCATGCAAACGCGCCCAACTCTCCACTTCGTGACCCGGTATGATCGGGTAAAACAGTGCCCCAGACATTTCTGCGGCTTTGCCGTCTCCTGGTGCATCACCGATCATCAATACATGATCTGTTTCATACTTTCCTCGCGTGGCCAGATCCAGATGCTCTGCCTTGGTACCCAATTCCTGACTGGCGATCAACTGAACGTATTGATCCAGGCCGTGTTCTCCCCACTCACGTTCCAAGGCCTCCAGGGGCGTGCTGGAACAGACCATCATGTCGGCCTTACCCGCAAAGCGTCCCAACGACTCAGCAACACCGGGAATGGGCGGGATGTTCCTGACAATCTCACGAACCATCTCATCCACACGTAGACTCCAGGCCAGGGCCTGCTCCAACTGACGCTTGGCCTCGTCGCAGGTGGCCGCTTCTACGGCATCACGTAATCCCTGCATACTGAGCAGGCTATTGGGATCCTTGACCCAGGTACAGTAGTGCGAGAAATCAGGCACCCTAAAGGCCCGTTCCTTTACCATGGGATGGGACGGCAGCAGTTCCTCCAAGATCCGGGCAATGGTGATGTGCCTGTTGGCCCCACGTGTCTTGCTGTACAGGTCAGCAAAAATCTTACATTGCCGTGCAGCCCGGGCCACAGGCTGCAAACCAAAGTAGCCAATCATCAGAGGGCAAAAGCACTCCTCTTGTTTGATGCCCATATTGTCAAACACGCAACCGTCCGAATCAACGCCCACAAAATAAGTGTTTTTTGGTTTAAAATCGACCAGTTTTGATGTGTCATGCAATGCCATAAATAGGTATCACCTACTTGAATCTTTCTCTAATATGGATTAACACCCGTTTTTTCGATTATACCAGTATTCTGGACTGTCGCAATATGCGTCAGCCATCAGATTGTTATGAGCGATCATTGGCTTCATCCCATGAAACGGGTATGGGTTTTGATGTAGTCCGGGTCAATTCTCACACCGAGACCCGATCCAAAGGGAACCTTGATCACGCCATTGATGCTTTCAAATTTCTCGGCCTTACTTTCCACGGGAATCATCGTGCCATTGGCATCCGCAGTCTGAAACATCTTGAACTCGTGGTACTTGGCCGCAGCCGGACACACAGACACCATTTGCAGCATGTAGATCAGCTGATCCAGATCGCGGGCATCCTTCCCCACAAAAAACGGTGCCAACCGATTCACAAATATGGGATAACTATGCCTGGCAATAAACGGGTGACCAATCGATAGTCCCTCTGCCCCATCCTGTGAACGTACCCGACAAATGAAGTTGTCCCGATCTCGTAGCAGCTCCACAGATTCGATCATCACCGGAGAGGAAAATAGTCCGCGTTTCAGAACCGGTTGCTGGAGCACCCTATCAAGTGTCGCATAATTCGTCTTGGCGGGCCTTGCACCTTGGGCTGCACAGCCCGATACCAGAGCTAAAGCACTGCCGGCCAATGCAGCTGACATAAGAAAGTCTCGTCGGTTCGTTTTCATAACATCTCCTTAGTATGGGCTCATGACCTTGATCACTTCGATAATAGCCAGCAATTCAATATTCACTTCATATTGGCAACCGTTCACAATCTTAGGTGAATCTTACAGCCACGATTTGTTGGCTGTAGTTTCTTGCAAGTTCTCAATCTATTTGATCTATATGTGAAACCCTATTGTTTGTTCCATTATCAGTGACTTTTCCGAAACTGACAACAGTATTTCCACTGGCTGACGATTCAAGAATAATGGGGTATTCTGTTTCGTTTCTGATGGTAGAATTATCATCTTTCACTACAATGAGACGAAGGTCCGTGTCAATGGGGCCTTCGTCCCGGTGAAAAATAATGTTGTGATTGCTTCCCAAAATGTCAGCGATATGATGGGAGCCTACCGCATGGGGCGATGGAAGTATCGTCAATTCTATATCCTGTTTTGACTTCGATAATCTAAAATCACTTAAAGGGGCGTAGGCGAAATTTCCGACTGACCCTGTGATCTTCCCTCCACCGGGCAAATTAAAATTCGTGTTACCACAATCAATCGCCGTAGAGTTGGAAACCGTGGCATGACTCGCCAAATATACCCTTATACCGCCTCTCATTTTTTTGACAGTGCAATTCTCCACTGTCACACTCCCGCCACCGGTGTACACCCTGATGCCATCCTCTGAAAGAGGCAACATAACGTCCTTGGGAATGGGCTTGTTTCCCCTACGAGGCAATCTGTACTTGGATCTGGCTGGCAAGTCCTTGGGGGCTGTTTCCAGATATAAATCCTTGCTTGGACGCATGCGCCCCTCTACGAGGCAATTTTTAATCACCGTTTTATTGGCAGGCTTTTGCATATAGATGCCATGCCCAAAAGCTCTTTGCTGAATTTCACAGCCGTCTATGGTATTGCTTCTACCTTTAATTACTATTGCGCAGCGTTTATCCAGACCGTATACATTGTCGGAGCCAATCCCATAGATACTTCCATACCCATAGGGAAAGGAACCCCGAATGGTCAGTTTTGTGCCAACCACCCTATTGTTGTCTCCGGTAATCCCCAAAACAGCGCTACCCCTCAGACCCTTGGCCAAAGTAGCCCGGTTCTGATTATAACTGCTGA
>Ga0307990_1004291_pt1 | contig 10510 bp, 10 predicted proteins | sample EllFjometagen129_FD_203168 | JGI IMG/M metagenome (GOLD analysis project Ga0307990, IMG submission 203168) | Marine microbial communities from Ellis Fjord, Antarctic Ocean - #129 | ecosystem: Environmental > Aquatic > Marine > Unclassified | place: Southern Ocean | collected 2014-10-08
CCATCGGGAGAGAGGCGTTGCGAATGCAACGACCACAGAGAATGGCAACGTATCGTTCCTCAACCATTCCCGCCCTACAAACAAATGCCCTATAAACCGACCACACAATAACGTCACAGCGTCAATGTGCTGATGCGAACAGCTTTTAAAAACGTCCAGCAGACAACCCTGTTTAATTTTCTCACACTTCATGAAGTGTGAGAAAATTTGAGGCAAAGCATCTATACCCAAAAACAGCTTGACCCGCCCAATTGGATATGAATATATCGATAGCGGCATATCCATTAAACCCAAAGGAGAGAGATCATGTCTGTGTTTAATTTTTCGATTCCCCGCGACATCACCTACGGCGAAGGCGCCTTACAAAAGCTGGCTTCGCTTGACGGAAAAAAAGCTGCCGTGGTTACAGGCGGTAGCTCCATGAAAAAATTCGGTTTTCTGGATCAAGCCGTCGCCTATCTTAAAGAGGCCGGGATGGAAACCATTGTGATCGACGGGGTCGAGCCCAACCCCTCGGTGACCACCGTTAAACGGGGCGCAAAAGCCATGCTCGACTTCGGTCCAGACTGGATTGTTGCGATCGGCGGAGGATCCGCTCTCGATGCCGCCAAAGTGATGTGGTGTTTTTACGAACATCCTGAACTCACCTTTGAAGACATCATTGAAGTCGGCTCTATGCCAGCCCTCCGCACGAAGGCCCGGTTTGCCGCCATTCCGTCAACCAGCGGAACGGCTTCTGAAATCACGGCCTTCTCGGTGATTACAGATACGGAAAACCACATCAAGTATCCGATTGTTGCCGGCGACATGGTCCCGGATATCGCAATTCTCGACCCAGCCATCCCGGCCAAAATGCCACCTCACATCACCGCAAACACCGGAATGGATGTTTTTGCCCATGCAACGGAAGCAATTGCCTCAACGGCGGCCACCTGCTTCACCGATCCGTATGCGCTCAAAGCCATCCAGCTCGTGATCGAAAATCTTCCGGTCGCCTATGCGGACGGCAGCAATATGGAAGCTCGCTTCAATATGCATAACGCCTCCGCGCTGGCCGGAATGGCGTTCACCAATGCCTCGCTCGGTCTCATCCATTCGCTGGCGCATAAAATCGGTGGAGAGTTCGGCGTCACGCACGGTCTGTCCAATGCGATCCTCCTGCCCTACATCATTGATTTCAACAGAAAGTTCACGGACAAGTATGCCCTCGTCGAGAAGGCTTTGGAAATCGACGATCTGGCCGAAGAAGTTCGCCGCTTAAACAAAGCCCTCAACATTCCCGCAACCTTCAATGAGTGCAATGAAGTCGACTTTAATGAAGACAAATTCAAATCCGTTCTCGAACGGATGAGCGCGAACGCGCATGCAGACCCCTGCACGCTGACCAATCCGGGCCACCCCACGCCAGCAGACGTGAAGGCGATCTATGAGGCATCCTATTACGGCAAAAGCATGAAATAGCCTGAACTTAAGATGTACCCATCCGGTTGTCTGGCTCTGCGGAGTATAAGCCGGACCCACGCGGAAACCCGCTGAGTTCCGGCGATACTGATTGCCGACACCCCCCCCAAGTGATTACGTCGTGGCGATATGGCGAATGAAGTCTCCAAGTCCGGCCACCTGATAACGCCCGGAAGGATAAATGCCTTCCGACGGAATCACCACCCACGCATCTTCGATGGAAAGGTCATCGAGCGCGTTGTAGAACCCGCGGGTGACTTTCGGGGCTTTAGATGCCTTAAACTCCACGGCCATTAGGCGATCTTTCGTCTCGATGATCAAATCGATTTCCGCGCCATGCCCGGTTCGGTAGTAGGAATAATTCCAATCCGGACGAGCCGTCATGATCTGCTCAATCGCAAATCCTTCCCATGAGGCCCCCTGCATCGGATGTCCCAACAGATCGTTGAATGATTCGATTCCCAACAGATGATGTAAAAGCCCTTGATCGCGAAAATAGGCTTTCGGTGCCTTTACCAGCCTCTTTTTGGTGTTTCCAGAAAAAGCAGGCAGCGTGCGCGTTAAAAAAGTGCCGGATAACAAATCAAAATGATTTCGGACGGTCTGTCCGGTCACGTCAAGAAACTGTGCCATTTTAGATAAATTGAGGGGTTGCCCCTGTTCGTGGGCACAAAGCGTCAGCATCTTTATGAGCCGGGCACTATCGATACGAAAACCGAGCTGAGGAATATCACGTTCCACAAAGGTTCGAATGAAGTTCTCACGCCACAACATTGAGGCGCGATCCGATGTCGCCAAATAACAATCCGGGAAGCCCCCTCTCCACCAAAGTCGACGCAACGCATCGTTATCCATTTCTGTTTCCCGAAACTGAAATGGCGTCAAGTCGTGAAATGCGATTCGGCCAGCTAGACTTTCCGAACCCTGACGAATCAATTCCAATGATGCAGAACCGAGAACCAAAAAACGGCCGGGAGTACGACAAGCATCCACTTCCGAACGAAGAAGTGGAAACATCTCCGGTAGTCTCTGAATTTCATCCAGACAGACTGTACTCCCCCTGTTTGCCTCAAAAAACAGTTCGGCATCATCTAACTTCCGCAAATCAGAAGGCCGTTCTAAATCGAGCTGAATACTTCCAGAGCATCCCGTCATCAACCGGCGCGCCAATGATGACTTGCCGCTCTGGCGTGCCCCAAGAATGGCAACCACCGGAAATAGTTCTAACAACTCCCGAATCTCTTCCTCTGCTTTTCGATCAATCCACATAACGAGAAGATGTCCATTAGGCGCGCAGATGTCAAATAGTTATTGCCATTTACACGATACACCCCCCCCCAGAGAACAACTGACTGATCCTACTGCATAAAGGCACGGACGAGGCGGGCTTGTTCATAGGTGACGGTGCCGCCGGAAGCTTCGATGATTGGGGAGAGCGTGTCCGCGTTCAGGCGATTGAAGAGCTCCTCAATTTCAATCCGCTTTTCAGGATCGATGAATTGATCGACGTCGAGCAGCTCGCCTTGCCCCACCAGTTTTTCGATGTGCTGTGTGATGGTGGCGGGCGACAGGTTTCGCCGGGCGCAAATCTGTTCCACGTTCAGCCCCTCTTTTGCCAGCGTCAGGGTGTCGCGAACGGTTGAGCCTTTAGATTTCTTTTTCCAAACCTTGGAAATCGGAACTTGCAGGATGGCGCGCGCAGCGGTTTCTTCAGGGTGCGCTTCTTTATAGGATTCGATGACCGCGAGGAAGGAGTCGCCGAAGTGCTGGAGTTTAGATTCACCCACGCCGGATATTTGACGCAATTCGTTCTGCGTGGACGGGAAGTAGCGGGCCATTTCATGCAGGGTGTGGTCGGAGAAAACAACAAAGGGCGGCACGCCGAGATCGCGGGCGACGCGCTTGCGCTCGGCCCGCAGGGCTTCAAATAGGCCGGGACTGTAATCGCCAGACGGAAGAACCCTCCGGGCGGTTTGAGTTTCTTTCTGGCGAAGGATCTGGAAAGGGATTTGACTGCGCAGAATGGAAGTCGCTTTGGGCGCAAGTTGCAAGACGGGATATTGATCGTCGGAGAGACGGATGCAGTCCTGCGCGAGAAGCGCATCGATGATGCGCCGCCAGTGACGTTTATCGCGGTCACGCCCAGCACCATAGGTTTTAATTTGATCGTGATGGAACTGGCGAATGCGCTGGGTGTTGGCCCCGGCGACGATGTCGGCAATGTGGACGGCCCCGAATTTTCCGCCGGTGCGATAGATGGCAGAAAGGATTTTCTGAGCATCGACGGTGGCGTCAATGCGCTCGACGTCGCCAACACAAATGTCGCAAGTTCCGCAGTTTTCTTTGGGATAGGTTTCGCCGAAGTAGCCGAGAATATTTTTGCGGCGGCAGGCATTAGCCTGCGCAATCTGCACCATTTTGTTGAGTTGGGAAATCGCGACTTTCTGTTCAACCACGTCTTTGATCTGATCGATGAAGTAGCGGATTTTCACGGTGTCGCCTTGCGAAAAATAGAGGCAGCAATGGGCGGGTTCACCGTCGCGCCCGGCGCGGCCGGTTTCCTGATAGTAGCCTTCCACATTTTTGGGCAAGTCGCCGTGAAGGACGAAGCGGACGTTCGATTTGTCGATCCCCATCCCGAAGGCGATGGTGGCAACGATGACGTTGATTTCGTCGCGATTGAACTGCTCCTGATGGCTCTTGCGATCGTTAACGGACAGCCCGGCGTGGTACGGCATCGCCTTAATCCCCTGCTGCTGCAAAAACTCGGCGGTGGCTTCGACGTTTTTGCGCGTGGTGCGGTAGATGATGCCGGAGTCTTCGGGGTGCTCGCGAAGGAAGGCGAGGATCTGTAGGTTGAGCTGTTCTTTGGGCTCTACTTGATAGAAGAGGTTCGGTCGATCAAAGGAGGCGCGCGTGAGATGCGGGTTGCGCAGTTGGAGCTTTTTGATGATGTCGTCTTGCACCTGATGGGTGGCGGTGGCGGTGAAGGCGGCGACGGCGACTTTCGGGAAATGCTCAATAATGTGGGAGAGCGAGAGGTAGTCGGGGCGGAAGTCGTGCCCCCATTCAGAAATGCAGTGCGCCTCGTCGATGGCGAAGAACGAGATCTCCGCACGCTTGAGGGTAGCCAAAAATTCCGGCATGGCGAAGCGTTCGGGCGAAACATAGAGCAGGTCGAGTTCGTTGTTTTCCAACCCTTGGAAAACCCGGCGGCGGTCCTTGACCAACTGAGAACTATTCAAAAACTCGGCCTTCAGCCCGTTCGCCTGCGCGGCGTCGACCTGATCTTTCATCAGCGAAATGAGCGGGCTGACGACCACGCACAGGCCGTCGAGAATGTGAGCGGGAAGCTGGTAGCAAAGCGACTTTCCACCACCCGTCGGCATCACCGCAAACACGTCTCGCTTTTCGAGCAACGCCGAGACGATCTCCTCCTGATTCGGCAGGAACTCACCGAACCCGAAAACCCGGCTCATCACCTCGCTTGTTTTTTCATTCATCTTTTTCGTCATTCCCAAACCGCCTTTACCTTTGGATAAGTTGGAATGATGCGGTCTTTGGTCAGAATAGTCATTTTGTGCTTTTGCGCGGTGGCAATGATGATGCGGTCGAACGGGTCGCGGTGAATCGGCGGGAGTTTGGTTGAGGCAATGCCGATTTCCACATCGACTGGGATTTCGTGAATCCTAAAATGCTTCAGGTTTTTTCGAAAAAAGTACTCACAGGAACAGGGAAGCGAAACCTTTCCCGCATTCGCAAGCAATCCGGTTTCCACCGCAGTTATAGACGAAATAAACAGTCCATCCGGCTCTGCCTCGAACAAACAGGTAATCCCAGACGGCAACTTTTCCAAATCCATGCAAAGCCAAATAAAGGTGTGAGTATCAAGTAAAAACACTATCGATACTCCTCCGGCCACAGATCTTCTGTTGATTCCAGAGGATCGCACAAATATCCACCCTTGCCGTCAAACTCCGGAAGCGGCTTGGGAAACTTCCGCTTTTTCTTTTTTTCCTCATGCACCACGATATCGACCACCGGCTTGTTATTTTTGCAGATGGTATACGGCTCGCCGGTCTCCTGTACTTGCTGAATCAGCTTGGACAGGTTTGTCTTGGCTTCGTAAATATTGACCCGTTTTTTCATCCCGACCTCCAAAAAAAAGGATAGTTGGTCAAGTTGGTCAAGTCAACCGTTTGGATAGCAAAATGACGCGCCGAAGGATCAATACGGATGGCTTCCAAAGTTTGGACGATTTAGCCGCGGATTTCGCGGATAACACGGATAGCTTCCATTGGTTGGAATAATTTCGGACGGGATTACAGGATCAACACGGATTTTTCCAATGGTTGGAAATATTGAACCTCTCCTTGCATACCTAGGATTCTTAGGTTAAAGCATAGCTATCTTAGGTATCAAACGAATGAGGAGGCCAATCCATGAGTGTATCCGCAGAAATGATGAAAGGGACCGTGGTTCCAGTAACGTTGAAGTTACTTTCGGAACGCGAAATGTATGGCTATGAAATCATTAAAGAGGTCAATGCGCGAACCAATCAGGTTCTCGCTTGGAAGGAAGCAACGCTCTATCCGTGGCTGCACCGTTTAGAACAAGAAGGATTAATCCAAAGCGAATGGCAGGAACGACCCGATACACGCCGACGGAAATACTATGCCCTCACTCGAAAAGGCAAAGCCGCCCTCGCCCACCAGACCAGTGAATGGACAGAGCTTAGTGGTGCTATCACGGGGATCCTGGCCCCCATGGCCGTGGCTTAAGAAAACCAACCGGAAACCGTCATGGACAAACGGATCGAAGATTTTCTGGATCACGCCTCCGAAGGGCTGCGCGATGACATCGAGTTGCGCCTCGATACGCGTGCCGAGCTGGCAACACATGCCGAGGAAAAGCTTCAGGAGCTTGAACATGACGGCATCGCCCATGACGAGGCCGTTCAGCAAGCTGTAAAATCGTTAGGCGAACCCATCGAACTCGCAACCGATCTATACAAAGCCAACCGCAAGCGCATGACCCTGCGCGCCCAGCTGCGCATCTTCATGCGCTTCGCGCTCGTGCCAGTCGCCATCATCACCACAATATGGAATCTTGAGATCAGCCCTTCTTGTTCCCTTTGGAGGCTGCTACAGGGCGGCCCCGCCTCTCAACAAATTGCGACCATGCTCTACAATCTATCCGATCAGGATTGCTTCATTCTAGATGGCGATCTTTCCCTAGAAAATAGTGTAGATCAGCAAAAATCCATTTGGGAATCCGACCCCACAAACCGCATCTATTTTGCAAACTACTTCCATGAGGTCGGTCGCTCCAACGATTTCTATTCATCCGAAATCCCAACAGATCTTCTCGAAACAGCACGTCAGATAGATCCTGACAACGCGTACTATGTCTACCTTGAAGCCCTGCAGGAACTGACCAATACGATTCATACAACATGGCCGAATGATTTCGGGGAATCCATCACCCCGGCGGACACTCCATTTTATGAAATCATAAACCGCGAACGTCTCGACCATTGCATGGCGCTGATTGAGCAGGCTTTGAACATGTCGCATTACAGCTGTTATTCAACTGAAATGACCCGCATACGTCTTTCACTTCTCCCTCCCCCCCGGTATCTGATCGACCTCATGGTTCGCCTTGGAGTCGTTATAGACTCTTCGCACTCTCCAATTATTAAACGTGAAGCACTCCAATTGACAAAAAGCATGGTCGCCTATGGGGATCTGCTCTTAAAAGAGGGTGATTTCAAGCGCGCGGAACAATTCCTCAATGGGTGGGAGATATTGACGCGACAACTCAGCTCCAATTCCGATTCACTTGTTGAAGTCCGGATAGCATGTGGGCTTCCGGACTTTGGCTGTGATTCTGCGGCGGTTTATCGAGCCGCTGACAGAAACACAACCGCCGATCGAATGGCTGCCCGTGCGGATGTGGCCTATATACGCTCAAAACTCATACAGAAAATGAAAGGATCTAATTCTGATGTGATACAAGAGCATGGGGGAATACTGGCATTCATGAGCACCCCCAACAATATCCTACCCACACATGCCGGCATCCTTGCTCCATCACGACGTTTAGAATTAACGATGGTTACAAGATTTGCCATAGGCATCATTAGCGCGCTATTATTTTTAGCTATCGTCGGATGCGTACTCGCCAGTCTTCGCTGGCGTTTTTCTAAAAAAGGACGCGTCATTCCAATCCTTTTAATTCCGAGCGGACACTCCCTCATGAACACGCTCGCCTATAGCGTAATTCTCCCGGGAATGATCTTCCTCATTTTTACCCGACTGGTTCCGGCAAGCGGACATGAGTATTCTTTCTCGGCCGGTGCTCACAAACTCATCGCCGAGTTTGAACTCCTCGCCATTGCCTTACTAACCCTACCCGCTCTTCTGGGAACACGCGCGGTTCGAAGACGATGCGAAGAACTGAATATTCCCACCGCACCCTTTGCCGCCCGGCGGTTATTACCCATATTAATGGGTGAATCTTTCGTCCTCATCCTCCTCTGGCTGACGCCAGCTCCGCCTATACACCTCGTTAAACTGGGCACGTTCATTGTAGCTGGGCTAACGGGATTAACCCTTCTCGCAAGCGCTATCACCGGATTCGTTCAAGGAATGGGTGGTCAAAAAAAATACGGCCTTTTTTATGGAACGGTTTTTCGCTCCCGAATCCCTCTACTTGCAGGAGCCATGCTTTTAATCAATCTTGTGAGCCGCCCGATTCTACAAAATGCAGAGGAAAAATATGTTCGTCAGGACACATTGCTTAACCTCACACAGAGCCCCCATATGTCCAGGCTGAAAACCGAAACCATTAATTATATACGCACTGAGCTCCAAGCCGCATTAAAAGAACTCGACTCCATGCCGTGAGCGCACAGTCGAAGGTCGTAAATCCGAAGGTCACAGGTCTTTTTCACACGTGGACGTAAACGAGGCTCAGTGAATACGGAACATCAAAACTTTATCACCGCCCTCTTTACTCACTCAGAACCTATAGCCTTTAAAGCCTTTAAAGCCTTACTCTTCCGGCCTTCAATTTCTTTCACGACATCCTGCATCATCACTGTAGGCAACAAAAATTTACCTGAGGGAAAAGAACCAGTCACATTCGCAATCTCACCCCGCAAAATTCCGTATAGAATGGTCATTGAGTTAACTCGGATCAGATAACCCATTTGTTTATCGGACAACTCATCTGAAAATGCGAAAAAACCTTCAATCTCGGCCTTTATTTCATACGGACAGGTTTGATTCTCTTCGTCATTATCTGGCCCTACCATGACCCTAAGAACCATGCGGACCTGCCGACAATCATCGTCATGACAAAACAAGTCGTAGTCAAAAGCGCAACTCATCGACACTTCTTTAGTATCAATCTTATCTGCTCCGCTTACCTCAAGGTTGCGGAGAAAAAAGTTATTCAACTCACACACAGGTTTCATAATAATCTCCACTTATGCAGCTAGGGCATAGCTTTCATCGGCAACATTATATTCATAGCAAGGAGAACACTCAGCTATTAGATCTGAACAACTTTTCTCCACAGCATATGTCTTGGCGGGACATCGATTTTCATAACGAGCAACCACATACCCGGAAATATCTGCCGAAGGTGTTACCCCAAGCAAAATTTCTGCCGGAATGCCGAGGCCTTCAACCAACTTACAAATCATTGCCTTACTCAAAGATCGTTTCCCTCTGAGCACTTCCGACACCTTACTCGGCGAACCCATATACTGAACCATATCCGCCTTTTTTAGACCGTTCTGATCCATGAAAAACTCGACTGCTTCCACCGGAGTCGGCATGCCAATGGGGTATTGTTTTTTTTCGTAGGCTTCTACAAGAAGAGATAATACATCCAGATCATCTGCGTCAGACGTACCGGGAACGGCATCCATCAAGACCTCCATTCGCTTTAATGCAATATCGTAGTCTGCTTCTGTTCTGATCACTTTCATTATACTGTCTCCGCATTTATTTTATCGTATTCCGCATGTGTCCCAAGAAATCGGATATATACGATTTTCCTGTCGTAATGAATTTTCAATACAAGCCGGTAATTATTCCCTTTGATATTAATAACAGCTCGGTTTCCCGGAAGGACATCTGCCGTACCAAAGATTTTCTTTACGTCGTTAAAGCAGTTCCACTCTTCTTTCTCGACCGTTTTATACCAAGTTTGCAGCGCACCCTTTGTATCGGTGTGATTCTCCCAAAACTCTCTCAATGTTTTTAAGTTGTGGATTCTCATTTACATCTACCCATTTTGGGAAAGCGAGGATTATATTCCCTTTTTGGGAAGTGTTAGTAAAGCTGTTTTTATACGTTTTTCAGCATAGACCTAAAACAAAAAGGCCAAACACCGGTTTCCCGACATTTGACCTTTCGACATGTTGACCCTCGACGGCACAGACTTACGCCTTCTGCATCTCAAGCAACTCGTTGATCCCCTTCTCGGCAAGGGCCATCATCTGAGCCATCTGCTCTTTGGTAAAAGGTTCATCTTCAGCCGTACCCTGCACTTCGACCATGCGACCGGAGGCGGTCATCACGACGTTCATGTCGACTTCCGCATCGGAGTCTTCAAAGTAGTTGAGGTCGAGCACCGGAGTACCTTTAAAGACCCCGACGCTGATGGCAGCGATCGCCTCTTTGATCGGATCTTCTTTAAGTAGACCGGACTCCATCAGGCGGTCAACCGCTAGGCGCAGCGCAACATAGGCACCGGTGATGGAGGCCGTGCGGGTTCCACCGTCAGCCTGAATGACATCGCAGTCGATGGTGAGCTGACGTTTGCCGAGTTTCTGCAGGTCGACTACGGCGCGCAGGGCGCGACCGATCAGACGCTGAATTTCCATGGTGCGTCCGCCGACTCGACCGGTTTCACGACGGAACCGCTCAGCCGTAGCGCTCGGAAGCATGCCGTACTCACAGGTAAGCCAACCGCCGGGTTTTTTATCGCGACGCATCCATGACGGAACGCTTTCATCGACGCTCACGGCGCAAAT
>Ga0307990_1004292_pt1 | contig 10509 bp, 7 predicted proteins | sample EllFjometagen129_FD_203168 | JGI IMG/M metagenome (GOLD analysis project Ga0307990, IMG submission 203168) | Marine microbial communities from Ellis Fjord, Antarctic Ocean - #129 | ecosystem: Environmental > Aquatic > Marine > Unclassified | place: Southern Ocean | collected 2014-10-08
CCCGTCGTCGCAGTCGGCATGGACGTAGCAATAGTTGCCGAAGATACGCCCCATAACGCTATATTCCGTTACTCGGGAAACCCAGTCACTGGATTCCCAAACTGCGACGAAATCGGCATTATCACCTAGGGCAATTGCCGGTTCTTCCTGATTTCCGGCAGGAATTTCATGGATCATAAACTCGGAGCCAACGGCGGCACCGTCGCTTTTATATCGCTGAGCGTATATACCATGTTCATCTCCGTCCTGAAAATTAGACTGCCAGACGATAATAAAGTTGCCGCTTGAATCCATTGCAAGATCAGGACTTCTTTGGATATCAGTTGCATATGTGTTAGCCTGAAATTCGCTTTCCATGGCGTTTCCAGCGGCATCAAACCGCCGTCCGTAGATTTCCCAAAATGTTACGTCCAAATGTTCCCAGGCGATTGCAAAGTTTCCTGCCGCATCGATTCCCACGGCTGGTGGGTGGTTATAGGATTCCGTTTCACTAGCTTGAAAATGCGTTCCGACGCTTTGCCCGTCTTCATCGTATATCTGTGCGTGCGTCTGCGTACCCGCCGGGCTGCCCTGATGTACATACGCAATCACAAAACGACCGGTGGCGTTCATGGCAATTGCGGGGAAAATAGCGCCGATCCCTTCTCCCTCATAGCCATTGATGCGCCATTCCGGGGCGAGGGGGTTGCCGCTTGCGTCAAAACGCCTTGCGAATATGTCACGAGGGCTTACATGCTGCGAATACCAGGCGACAACGAAATTGCCCGCGGCGTCCATGGCAACGCAAGGATTGAGTTGTGTATCGCCGGTGATGGAGTTGATTGGGAACTCATCTCCGGCTTTTTCGCCATTTGCACTGAAGCGCTGGCCGAAGATGCCATATTGGTCGCCATCCTGATCTTCGGATTGCCATACAATAACAAAATTTCCCGCCGAATCCGTGGCGACTGCCGGTAATTTTTGATCGTCATCGTAATAGTCGTTGGCTGTCCTTTCTGCTCCCGCTGGAAGACCGCTTGCTTGAAACAATCTGTATCGTATTGCTGTGTTGGCATACGTCCAGGTTGCCACGAAACTCCCATCTTCGCGAATTGCGACATCAGGATTAGTCAAGGAATTTTCTGAGTCATATTGATTTAGTTGAAGCTCGCCGGTTATCGGTTCCTTCGACCCGGGGACCGACATATCATTTTCTTCGTAAGAAAATTCGTCGAATTGCGCGAAGGCAATGTTTAAGGCAAAGAGAATCGCAATAATTAGTAAAAAGAGTCCGGCAAGATACAAGCGGTTTTTCGACATGATAAACTCCTGTAAATCCGCGATAAACCGAAAATTGGCCTAGGGCGTGTTTTCAATACTTTTCTTAATTTATCATGGAAAAACCGGAAAGTACAATTTCTTTACAATATTGATTTCGGCGATATGGTGCTAGCCAAGACTCATCGGCAGGAAAATGTAACGCGCCAGAAGGATGCCCGCGAGCGTCCATATCAGCCAGTGGACTTCTTTGGCTTTTCCGGCGGCTGTTTTAACAATGGGATAACTGATGAAACCGACCGAAAAACCGTGGCTGATAGAAAAGGTCAGCGGCATCATCAGGATCGTCAGAAAGGCGGGAACGCCTTCGGTGATGTCGTCCCACTCGATGAGCTTAACCGATTTCATCATCATATAACCCACTAAAATAAGAGCCGGTGCCGTTATAGGACGCAGGAAAATTTCCGGATTGATCGCGGAAGGCGCCGAGGCGGCGAACATCTTTATCAGTGGAGAGAAAAACAGCGCCAGTACAAAAAGTAATGCGGTAACGACGGAGGCAAATCCAGAACGCCCGCCTTCCGCCACGCCGGATGCGCTTTCGACGTAGCTGGTGACCGTGCTCGTGCCCATGATTGAACCGACCATCGTGCCTACGGAATCCGATGCCAGGGCGCCCGTTGCCCTGGGCAGTTTTCCGTCTTTGAGAAAACCGGCCTGATTGGAGACCCCGACAAGCGTGCCGATGGTGTCGAACATATCGAAGAACAGGAGAATCAGAATGGGGGCGATGAAGTAAACCGAGAACACATCGAAAACGTGCAACTGGCCGAATGTCGTCATGGGCGGAGGCGTACTCAAGACTCCATCAAAGGAGACGATGCCGAAAGGTATGCCCAGAAGAGCAGTAGCAATGAGACCCAAAAGGATCGCGCCGCGGACCTTGAGCGCCAGGAGGATTATCGTAACCAACAGACCGAGAAGCGCCAGAAGCGTCGGCGGATGGCTCAGCTTTCCGAATTGAACGAGGGTTTGCGGATTGCCCGTGACGATTCCCGCTTCCATTAAACCGATGAAAGCAATGAAGAGGCCGATGCCGCAGGAGAGGGCGAATTTCAGGGATCGGGGTATTGTATTGATGATCATCTCCCTGACCTTGAGCAGGGAGAGAATGGTAAAAAGCACCCCGGAAATAAAAACCATGCCCAGAGCCAGTTGCCAGGGTTCGACGCCCTCGGCCACCTGGTGCTGTCCCTGCAACCTCGCGACCATATTGCATATCTCGAAGCTGAAAAAAGCGTTCAGGCCCATGCCTGGCGCCAGGGCGATGGGATATTTGGCGACGAAGGCCATCAGCAGCGTGGCGAAGGCGGAAGCCAGGCAGGTGGCCGTCATCACCGCTTCGAAGCTCATCTTTGCGCCGTGCGCGTTACTCAGTATCGCGGGATTGACGACGATGATGTAGGCCATCGTCATAAAAGTTGTTGAGCCGGCGATTATTTCGGTTTTGAAATTTGTGCCCAGTTGATCGAAGTGAAAATATTTCCTGATGATTTCCATCGCATTCTCTCCTGGAACTTTAGTACACGATGCTGATGGGCAAAGGCATGAAGGTCAGGAAGAATATCCCCATCGTCATGCAACCCGCCAGGCTTCGCTCTCTGGATAACGGCGCCTCGGGATCTTGAATCGCCGGATGCTCCAGGCGGAAGCTGTATAAAAGGAGCGACCACAAAAGCCAGGGGAAGCTCACGGTGTCCGCTGCAAGAAACATCACCAATCCCAAATGCGCGAGAAACAGCGTCAATAACAGTTTCCGTCCCACTTTATCAAAGCGCGGCGTGGCGATCAACGTGATCGCCCCCACAATGTAGCATAAGCCGGTGACGGCCAGCCAGGGATTCACCAGAAGCGCATCGCCCATCGCGCCCCAGATGCTGAGCATCATGAAAATCGTGCGCGAGATCAAAAGGTGATGGCGATGAGACAGGGCTTTCACGATGTGCCCGCCGTCAAGCTGCCCGGCGGGCATGAGATTCAGGGCCGTGATCAGAAAACCAAACCAGGCCGCCAGTCCGATGGGATGAAGAAATAGATCCTGCCCTTCGGGTATATCGCCGTGGATCAGCGTGACAAGGGCCTTGAATAAAAGACTGTCGCCGAGCATGAGAGACGGCTGATTGACGGGGATCAGTTGCACCTCGGATAACGCGATGCCGACAAGAGCCAAAGGCAGCGCGACAGCAATGCCAGCCAGCGGCCCCGCAGCGCCGACATCCAACAGAGCGTTTTTTTTGTTAATCTGCTTCATGCGGATCACCGCGCCCATGGTCCCGAAGGCGAAGGGAACGGGGATGAAGTAGGGGAGGGTCAATTCAATGCCGTTCAGTCGTCCCGCGATGTAATGCCCAAGTTCATGAGCAGTAAGAATCCCCATGATTGCGCAGGTAAACGCGAACCGATCAATACAGTTTAACGTGCCGAAAAAAGCGAAAGGGTTGGATGGGTGCGTGGCCAGAAAAACCGAAAAGACCGTAGCCATGTAAAGTAAGAGATGGGTGGCGGGGCGTCCGGGTTTGAATTGCCGTCTCGGTTTCGGCATTGGAGAATCACGCACGATGGGTAAATTTCATCCTAATTTATTTCCCGCGTACCCCATCTCGACTCGCTCCTGTTCTTCCTTGCACCCAATGCACAGTGTGGCGACGGGCCGAGCCAAAAGCCTTTTGAGTCCGATCTGCGAGCCGCATTCTTCGCAGACGCCGAAATCGTCGGACTCATTTTCCAGGCGGTTCAGGGTTTTGTCGATTTTACTGATCAGTTTGGCTTCGCGGTCGCGGAGCTTGAGCGAAACACGTTCACCCTCTTCCTGCGTGGCAAGGTCAACTTCGTCGTTCAGATTGTCCGCGTTGACCTCGTTGATGGTCTGTAGCGTGTCCCGAGCCTTATTCAATATTCTCTCTCGCTCGGCCAGGAGCCGATCTTTGATGAGTGACAGATCTTGCTTTTTCATGGGCTCTGTTTCCTATTTGTAGCGCCGCATTGCAGGAGCAAATCTCTGACGACCGGAGGAATGAAAACGTTCTCCAGGTCGAATCGCGCAAGTTCCCGCGATAGTGCGCCGAGACGCTCGGATGGACCCATTCTCGAATCAATAACGATCATGTTTTGCTCCCACAGTCGGCAACTGCCATGGTGAGAGCGGATCGGTCCTTGCGTCAGTCGTTCGTATCGCACTGCAACGTCCAGTTTTTCAGCGACCTCCTCCAAATTTTGGAGAAGATCCAGGGCTTTTTTATTGCTGACTTGTGCTTTCATAATTATCACGTTGTGGAATTAAAATTTCAAGTTTTACACAGCTCAATTAGATCAACGTCCTACAGCCTTGTCAATCAAATTTGGCTTCATTGTTGAGGATTATGGTGCGTAAATTTGTCGGCTTAATTTCGGGGTCCGAAGATGGCTGTTCCGACGCGGACAATCGTTGATCCTTCCTCGATGGCGGCTTCGAAATCGGTCGTCATGCCCATGGAAAGGTCTTTCAAATCAAGCTCAGGATGCTTTGCGGCCATTTCATCGCGCAGGTTTCGAAGTTCACGAAAGAAAGGGCGGACTTGTTCGGCGGGCCAAAAAGGAGGCATGGTCATCAGGCCGCGAATATGGAGATTGGCGAAAGGTTTCAAATTATCGAGCAGCTCTGAAAGCTCCGCCGACGGAACGCCGGATTTCTGTTTTTCCCCGGCCACATCCACCTGAATAAGAACAGGTAGCGTATGTCCATCGGTGTCGATACGCCTGGAAAGTTCCCGCGCCAATGCCGCTGAGTCGATCGTGTGTATGCAGTACGCAGTCGGCGCTACGGTGCGGATTTTATTTTTCTGTAAATGGCCGATGTAGTGCCAGCGCAGATCCGGAAGATTAAAATCGGCGGCCTTGTCGCGAAGTTCCTGCGCGTAATTCTCGCCGAAATCCCTTTGCCCGGCTTCCCAGGCTTCGCGGATCGCTTCGATGGGATGTCGTTTCGACACGGCGACCAGTGTGATTTCAGCGGGGTCGCGTCCGACGCGCCGGGCAGCCTCCGCGATTCGCTTGCGAATGTCTGTCAGGTTTTCAGCGATGGATGATTTCATAGCTCAAAAATCCAATTTGGTCCGAACAAGGCATCGATGTCTTCCACCAGTTCAGCCAGCGGCAGGCCGACCACGCACGAATAACTTCCCGTGATGCGCCTGACCAGCGAGGCGCCGATCCCCTGAATTGCGTAGGCTCCGGCCTTGTCCATCGGTTCGCCTGTTTTGATATACCACAGAATGCGCTCTGAGCTTAAGGGACGGATTTCCACCTGCGTTGAAACTGCTCGCTGAGCAACAATGCCCTCATCTTTCACCAATAGCGTGTAGGAGGAAAAAACAGTGTGGACGTGCCCGGCGATCATGCTGAGCATCTTTTGCGCCCCCGCCTCGTCCGCCGGTTTGCCCAGGATGTGGCCGTCGATGACCACCGCCGTATCTACGCCGAGCACCAAAGCGTTCGAGTGGTCCTTTACGACATGGTTGGCTTTTTCAAATGACAATCTCAATGTGTGCGCTTCGGGGGCTTCGCCCGGCAGGAGCTTTTCCTCGATGGCAGATGGGATGACCTCGAAGTTGATTCCCATATCGCGAAGCATGTGCAGGCGTCGGGGACTCTGACTGGCGAGGATAAAACGTTTCGGCGGGTTGCGTATCATGCTTTGCTTTCTTCTGGCGGATTCATTGAGGAATCAACGAATCGGCTGGATGTTAGCTTCTTCGCCGAGCGGAATCAATCGCCAGAGGAGAGAACTCCCGCCATTTTTTGAGGGAGTCTGAGCTTTAGGCGCGGGTGGCATGGACAAGCTTCTCGGCCCGAAGCTCTGCGAGGGCGCTTGTCCGTGTTGATTTGAAATTCCCCAATATAGTTGCAGTAAAATCAAGACACGGACAGGCGCAAATCGCTGGCGCTCATTGCGACTTGTCTATGCCACCCGCGCCAGGAAGCTTGTCCATACGGTTGAAATGACAGGATTGAGGCTGGCTTTCATGACGCTTTTAAAATCGTTACAGCGCAAATGGCTCTTCAACCTTCCTCCTTCATCCTTCTTTGTGTTAAGTTTGGGCCATGCTCAAGCCTAAGCTTGTAGAAAAACTGAGGATCGTTCCCAAATCGCCGGGCGTCTATCTTTGGAAGGATCGGGACGGCGTCGTTATCTACGTGGGCAAAGCGAAGGTCCTGCGAAACCGCGTCAGCAGCTATCAGGCCAATCATAAGGACTTCAAAACGCGCGTGATGATCGGATTGGCCGAGGATTTGGATTGGATGGTCGCTGACTCGGAGAAAGCGGCGCTGATTTTAGAAAACACGCTGATCAAAAAATACATGCCGCAATTTAACATTGCCTTGCGGGATGACAAAAATTTTCTTTCCATCAAGCTCACAACGACCGAGGATTATCCCCGCCTGACCCTGGTGCGAAAAGTTACCCGTGACGGATCGAAATACTATGGTCCTTTTTCCAACGCCCGCGCGGCCCGCAACACGCTCAATTATCTCAATCGCCACTTCAAACTGCGCGAATGCAACAATCGCCAGTTCAAATCCCGGACTCGTCCCTGCTTGAATTTTCAGATCGGGCGCTCAAGCGGGTCGTGCTGTGGGAAAATTGCCAAAGAGGATTATGGACGGATCGTCAAGCAGGTGCGGATGTTTTTCGAAGGCCGGGGCGAAATGCTCATTCGCGAACTCAATGAGGATATGAAGGCGGCTTCGGAGCAGATGCGTTTCGAGGACGCCATTCAATTGCGGGATCTGATTTTCGATATGCGATCAACGCTGCAGAAGCAGGAATCGGAAAACCTCGATCAGATTGACCGGGATATTTTCGGTCTATACAGAGAGGGCGCTTCGGGTTGCGTCCTGGCCTTGTATGTCAGGTTCGGAAAAACCATCGGCCAGCGTTGCTTTCCTTTTACGAATCAGGAAGAGGACGACGGCGCCATCATCGCGCAGGTGGCGCAGGCTTACTATGCCGGAGGCGGCATCGTGCCTGCGGAAATTTTGTCTCCGCAATCGTGGGGCGATATGGCCGAGACGCTGGCGGATTGGCTCAATGATTTGCGGGGATCGAAAGTACGCCTGTTAACGCCGCAACGCGGCGACAAAATGAAGTTGCTCGCCATCGCCCGCGAAAACGCGAAGCAGCAGTTCGAGCAGCGCCGTGCACGCTTGGCTGATGCGCGGGAGATTCTGATCGGCGTGCAAAAGAAACTGCGCCTGCCGAAACTGCCGCTTGTCGTCGAGTGTTTTGACATCAGTAATGTTCAAGGACGCAGCGCCGTGGGCAGCCAGGTGACTTTCATTGAAGGCGAACCGGAAAAAAGCCGCTATCGCCGCTACAAAATACGTTTGAAGGATACTCCCGATGATTACGCCATGATGCACGAGGTGCTGCATCGCCGCGTCAAGCGGGCTGCCCTGGAAAAGGTCTGGCCTGATCTCATTTTGGTTGACGGCGGGCGAGGGCACTTGTCCATAGCTGAAGCCGTCCTGCGTGAACTGGGCGCCGAGCACATTTCCTTAGCGGCCATCACGAAAATAAAAAACCGTGAGCCTGAAGATCGTGGGCCGGAGGACATGGCCTATCGCCCAGGTCGGAAAAACCCCGTCACCTTCCGGCGCGGTTCAAGCGAACTGTTTTTCCTGCAGAGAATTAGGGACGAAGCCCACCGCTTCGCCATCGAGTATCACCGCAAGCTCCGTTCGAAAAAACAAACGCGAAGCATCCTTGACGATATTTCCGGCCTCGGTCCCTCAAGGCGAAAGGCGCTGCTGACGCGCTTCGGGTCCGTCAAACGCATCACTGACGCCGCGCCGGACGAGATTGCCCAGACGCCCGGATTCAGCCTTGCGACGGCCAACGACCTCGTGCGTCGTCTCAAAGGAGAGTCCAATGCGTAGGCCATTGATTCCCATGGCCCTGGCGCTGGCCGCCGGCGTTGTTTTCGGGCGTTACGTGGATCTTCGGGGCGAGATTTTCTATCTGTGCGCGGTTATGATTCCCCTCACTTTCCTTATCGGTCGCAGATTTTCCGAAAAACCCTTGCCCCCGTACATTTTCATCGCCGCGGCATTGGCGCTCTACGGCGGTCTTTCCTCCTCACATGCCGAGTTCGATGAGCCGGGAAAGGGCGACATCGCCAGCTACACTGAGCGGGGTCCTCTCGATCTTGAAGGCCAGGTCGTCGCCTTGCCCGAACGGCAAATCGGCAGGGATCGCATGGTCGTTCGCGTTGAAAAAATTCATTTGTCCGCCGGGGCTTTTATCCCGGTGACGGGACGGCTTCAGTTAAGCGTCAAGCATGGCGGCAAGCGATTGCGTTATGGAGATCGGATTCGTTTTTCGTCCGCGATCAGGCCGATTGTTCCATACGGCAATCCCGGCGCATTTCGAGTCGATAGGTATTATCGCTACCGGCAAATACTCACGAGGGCCTACGTCGGCAAAGTCGCAAAAATAGAATTGCTGGAGCGAGGCGGCCAAAGCGCCATTTGGAAAGCGGTTGAGTCAATACGCGCTGCGATCAATTCCCGATTGGACGCGCAGTTGCAATCTCCGCAAAGCGAAATCGTTAAAGCCCTTCTAATCGGCGAATCCGGAGCGATCCCTGAAGAAGTGCGCCGAATATTTCGCGATGCCGGCGTGGCGCATCTTCTGGCTATCTCCGGCCTGCACATGAGCGTCGTCGCATCTTTCGTATTCGCCATTGTCTTTTTTTCGTTGCGGCGTTTCCCTCGACTGCTGCTGATGACGAATTCGATAAAGCTGGCCGCGGCGATCTCTCTCATTCCCATTATTGCCTTTTGCCTTATGGCCGGAGCGAGATTTTCCGCGATACGAGCCGCCATCATGATCGGTATTATGCTCCTGGCTATTGTCGTGGATCGCCATCGGGATATCCTTTCGGCGGTCGCGTTGGCGGCGCTGGTAATATTGATAATAAAGCCGGTCGGACTTTTCGACGTTGGTTTTCAGTTTTCCTTCGCCGCCGTGATTGCCATCATTTTAGTTGTGCCGCGAGTGACGAAGTGGCGGCAGTCGAAAAGGGCAGCGGACCCGATAACGGAAGCCTTCCCGACGGCGAAAATGAAGCTTGGCGACTGGCTGATCATCGCGGCGGCGACGCCGCTGGCTGCGGGCATCGCCACGGCGCCGATCAGCGCGTGGCATTTCAACGGCGTGTCGGCATACGGGCTATTGTCGAACATCGTTCTCGTGCCGCTCTACGCCCTGTTCATTATTCCGGCTTGCCTTGTTGGCGAAATAGTCATGCCGATATCCATCACGTTGTCGCAAATCGTTTTTGATGCGGTGGCGTACGCTATCAACACCGGACATCACATGGCGAAATTCATCGCCTCTATTCCAGGAGCCTATGTGCGGGTTGGCACGCCGACGATGTTGGAAATTGCGGCGATGTACGGCCTGATGTTTTCCGTTTTGTATTGGCCTCGACGCAAAGCGGTGCGTGCGGGGGCCGTAGCGTGCATCCTCGTGTTGATTATTGTCCCCGCCGCTTATCGAGTTTCGGACTGGATGAACCGGGACCTTCGCTTTACGCTGATAGACGTGGGGCAGGGTCTGAGCCAGTTGATCGAGATCCCCGGCGGAAAGAAAATCCTCATCGACGGCGGCGGCTACGCCGGATCGTCATTCGACGTCGGTGAAAAGGTGCTGGCTTCGTACCTTTGGAAAAGGCGGATCAAAGGCCTTGATTTGGTTGTGAACACGCATCCCCACCCGGATCATTACTTGGGATTGCGCTTTATCCTGGACAATTTTGATGTGGGGGAAATATGGATCAGCGGGCACAAACTGAAGAGCGATTCCGAGTATAGCAAAATGCTTCGTGGAGCCGAGCAACGAAGTATCCCCATTGAGATAGTGCACGACGAGACCGCAATGCGTGAATTTGGCGCGGCGCTTGTGGAAGTGTATTGGCCTCCGACTGTGGCCTATAACAATCCGGAATACAGCTTGAACGACGCCTCGATTGTTCTTCGCCTGACCTGGGGTGAAAAATCATTTCTGCTTGGCGCTGATATCGAAACAAAAGCCGAGCAAATGCTGATCCAACGGGGCAATTTGGCTTCCGATGTTCTGGTGGTCGGGCATCATGGCGGCAAGACGAGTTCCACGCCAGAATTTGTCAGGGCGGTCAGGCCGCGATTCGCCTT
>Ga0307990_1004294_pt1 | contig 10508 bp, 12 predicted proteins | sample EllFjometagen129_FD_203168 | JGI IMG/M metagenome (GOLD analysis project Ga0307990, IMG submission 203168) | Marine microbial communities from Ellis Fjord, Antarctic Ocean - #129 | ecosystem: Environmental > Aquatic > Marine > Unclassified | place: Southern Ocean | collected 2014-10-08
CTGTTTCCATAGCCCATTCTAAAAATAATTCACCACGAACTGAATTAGGATAACCTAATCTAACAATTCTTAGTACATTTTCAGGAGTTGTTGAGAATGAATTTGAAATTTGTGTTTCTGTTAGTCTGTCTAAATGATTCTCTTCATTTTCTAAAACAATAGAAAGAGCACGAGCTCTATTCTCATCTAGATCTTTAAGATCTACCATTCCTTCACCAAGGCCTGATTTCTTAGACCATTTTTCAAAAAGTTGATCAGCTTTTTCATTTCTAGCTGATAGCATATCTTCATGAATTTGTTTTTTTGTGTCTTCTCTCATTTCTTTACGCATAAGTTTACTTCCTTTTAATAAGTTTGTTTTGTTTAATCTGAAATTAAATTAATAGCATCTTTTTAAACTTCAAAATATATTTTAGAAGTGTTTGCTGAGATTTTTCTCTTATGTTTAAGAAGAAAAACTGTTTCTTTATATTATAATAGTATATATAAATAAAAAAACCTTTATTTTTAAATAAAGGCTTAATTTTTAACACATAATTTATTTATAACTGTCTACTTTCATTGAGTTTGAAAGCTTATCTAAATCTTTAATAAATTTTTTTGCTTTTGGATCATCCGAGAATGCCAAACCTTTTAATAGGTTAACTGCTTTACCAGTGTCTGCAGAACTTTTACTCCAATTAGTGTCAATAAAAGCTTTTATCAATTTAGGAACATCTGTTTTCTTTTCTTCTTTTTCTTTATAAATTATTTTCATTTTGACTCTCCATCATTTTATCTAATTCAGAACCCCAATCAATAGTGTCCGAAAACTCTTTTATTTTGTCTAGCTCTTCCTCTATCTCTATTTCTTCTTTAGTTTTTTTCTTGTCTTTTTTGTCTTCCAATCCAGACCCATCTTTTTTTCCTTTTCCAGGCCCATCGCCTTTTCCATGAGGTCCTGTTCCGTCTTTAGGTTCTTTTTTCTTTTTTTCTTCTTCTTCGTCTTCGTCGTCATCTTCTTTTGTAACAGTAACTACTTTAGGCTTTTTCTTTTCATCGTCTGAAGTATTTTTATTTACTATATGTTTGTTTAAAACTCCAGAAAAAGAATTGCTGGTTAGAGTTTCTAAATATTCCTCAGCTGATAGTCCAGAGTCTAAAAATTTAGAAGGGTCTAAAAGTTCTTCTTTAATTCCTAACATTTGTTTAACAATTCCAACAGTATAAGAATACTCTAGGTCTTCAAATTCAATCTCTTCTTTATCAAAAGTATCTGAAGTAATCTCTTTTGCTTTTTTCCAAAGCCCTTCAATTTCTTTTTCGGGCTTATCTGATAATTTTACTAATGATTTAATATATGGTGATGGCATTTTTTATTTCTCCTCTATTATAATAGTTTAAAATAAATTTAAAAGATATTTTGATGTTTTTTTATCCACATTGTTAATACTTAAATAGTCATTTAAAAATTCTTTAACTGAGGAATTTTTTTCCTCTTGGTCTATTGTTAAAGTTCTTTCTTCTCCAGTACTTAACTCTATTTTTCTAATAAAGATATTTCCATAATGAGGTCTAAATTTATCTTCAGCTGCTTTTACCGAAGGAGCATTAGATATAGTTAAAATAGCAGCTTTAATGTTTGAAACAATAGGTACTTCATCTTCATAATTAACATCTACAAATTCAAAATATAGTTCTAAATCTTTATAAGTTTCTGTGTCTTTATCAATTACTAAATAATGAGGAATTTGACCTTTTTCGTCATATCTTGTTTGGTAAGGTGTTCCTAAATAATTTTCACTTTGTAAATGAATATGTCCGCCTATTCTTTTAATTTGAGGATACAGCTTATCTAAATAAGTTAAATCAATTCCATGATTGACTCCGCCCATAAAAACAGTTTCATCTTCAAAATGATAAAGCACATAATCAATATGTTTTGGTAAATCAATAAACTTTCCAATGTCTGAATATAATTCTTCAATAGATTCAGCTCCATATTCTTTTGCAACTTCTTGAGGAACCCAAGGAAGCATTAAATAAGTTTTATTCTCTATTTCAAAAGTTTTAGGCCTTTTAACTAAAACTACATTTTCCATTTCTAAAGGGTCTATTGCCCAAGTCTTTTGAATATAATGATATTCATGGGCATTATTTCCTGCCATAATATAGACAATGTTTTTTCTTGATAACTCAATTAGTTTAGTTATTGCTAAAAGATAGTCACCTGGAAAAGGCTTTGAGCTATGAAAAAAATCTCCTAAGAAAATTAAAAAATTCTTTTGATCATCTTCTAATTGTTCAAGAGCTATAGTTACACCTGTATTAAAAGGCTCTTCTTTTCTTATATGTAAATCCCCTATGATCTTTGTTGCCATTTTATCTCTCCTAATATCTTTAGTATACTCATTTTTAAATCTTTTCTACCGGAATATTTCTTTTGTTTAAAAACTCTAAACCCCTATCATCTCTATCATATTTCTCAATATAATACACTTTTTTTATTCCACTATTAGCTATTAACTTTGAGCAGTTTAAACAAGGACTTAAACTAATAAAAATTGAACACCCTTTTGTTGATATGCCTTCTCTTAAACAAAAAAGTAAAAGATTTTCTTCAGCATGATATTCATTCAATATACTCCAAGCAATATGTTCTTCTCTTTTAAAATCAATGTCAAAAATGTCATTGCAATGCATCTCTCCAGAAGCTACACCATTATATCCCATTGCAATAACTCTATTTTCTTTTACTAATATTGCTCCAACTTGTTTTGATATGCAAGTTGAAAGTTTTGATGTTTCTAAACAAACATTCTTAAAATAGTTTAAAAATTTAGGCTTCATTTGTTGCATTTTCATATAACCACCTTTCTTGAAAGTCATCACTTTCAAAACAAAACTTGTTTGTTTCTATTGCTTCAATTATGGAAAGTAAAGAATTAGATGTTTTTCCATATACATTAACTAAGTTTTTTTCTATTTTTGGTGTTGAAGAAGTTCTAAATGTTTCTTCTAACATGCTTTCTACAGTTTTTAAATCTCTTTCATATAGATGTAAAGAATGTGCAATGTGAGTGTAAGTTCCAAGTTCTAAATCTGGGTATTTAGTTTCTTTAAGATGCTTTAACATTTGCTGTTGAAGCATTGTAAAAAATGGCAAATCAAAAGTAAGGCCAAAGAAAACATCATTACTTCTCATATCAATTGTAAAATTAAGCTTATTTTTTCTAATTTGAAAAGTTCCTATAAGAGTACAAACAAAGTCTTTGTTACCTTCATATTGATGTTCAGGTTTATTAAAGTGCATAATTGATTGTCTTGTGTCTTTATCTTCTACTAATTTTGAGTAGGCCCAATAAAATTGTGATTTTTCTTTTCCTGTAAATATAAGATTTCCATAAGCAGAATTACATGTTCCATCTTCATTGGCAATTTTTTTCCAAAATGAAGAAAATTTAGAAATAAACTTAAGGTCATTTCTTTCTGAGAAATACCAAAGAAGTTCTCCTGCTAAATATTTCAATGGAACAGACCTCACATCATTTATAAATAAATTTTGTGTAGGGTCTTCTAAAACAAGAGCACAGTTTGTTATTTCTTTTATTTTTTGTCCTCTAGGCGCTGTAATATATTCAGGGTCAAAAATTAAACTACTTAACGTATGTTCATATAATTCTGCAAAGGTTTCTCCTCTAATTACTCTCATTTTCATTCTCCAATTGTTTTAAAACTTCGTCTAAGTAAGATATGTTCTGTCCAGTTGAGCCATAAACCTCTATGTCTATAAAAACTCTTCCATATACCGGAACAATGAAATATTCATATAAAGTAACCAAGTCAGTAAAAAGCTCATTCTTTATATCAGATGATCTAAATACAAATGAAACTTTATTTTTTAAATAATGTATAAGGTTTAAACAAGACACATCTTTTGTTTCTAATTCAGAGGTTTCATAGTCAGAAATTTTATTAGCTATTCTAACTACAGCTTTTCTTGAACTTTCATTTGTTTTCAAAATGTTTTTAACATCAGCAATAACATTTTCATATGAGTCATTATTTCTTTCTTCAACCGACTTTGTATAAATGCTTCCTTCTAAATTAGAAATTTCTTCAAACTTTCTAAATGAGCCTTTACCTTTTATAAACAAGTCAAATCCATCTTTAGAAATATCTTTTTCTTTAAACTTTTTAAGCTTTAACTCGGTATAATCATCATATATTTTTTCATATAAAAAAAAGTTAGACATGTTTATTAAATAAGAATCATTTTCAAATTCTGGCCTTTTATCAACTTTTGATTTCATATAATCCTCCTTCTATAATAGCTTTTGCCTCTTCTATGTCTTTAGTAATATCAAACATTTTTAATTCTTCATGTTTCTTAATAAAGCCTAATGAAAGAGCCTTAATTAGATTATACTCATTTAACTGTGTATACTTCAAATTCTTTTGAGTATATTTGTCTTCTCTTAAAAGACTAGTAATAGGTGAAAATAAAAAAGTATAATTATAAACATTGTTTATATGACTAATTATCTTTTCATACAACATATAAAGAAAATCATTATATTTCTTTATGTCTTTTTCAAAAAACATTGACTTATCAACATAAAAAATATAGTAAAAATAACTATCTATTAATGACCTATCAATTAGAACAACTTTATTTGAATAAATGGAATTAATTATTTCTTCATCTTTAATCTTTGCACTTATTACATCAATCTGAAAATCAAGGTATTTTTTAGGATCTTTCCTAATGTCATCTATATTATCTATGTTTCTTGTTCTAACTTGTTCTTGAAATGAAACTACATTAGAATGTTCTTTTACCATAGAGTTAATAAATGTTGTTTTTCCTGAATGAGCAGCTCCAGAAATTGAAATAATCAAATTATTCATCTTTGTATTCTCCTATTAAAAGAAATGGTTTTTTAATGCTTAATTCTTCTGCTCTCACTAATTGATATGAAAAATCTTTAATAGCATCTTCTACTGAAAATACAATTGGCTTTCCATGTATGTTATAAGAAGTATTTACCAAAGCTTTAAATCCATAAGAGTCAAGTTCTTCTAAAACAAGAGAAATTGTTGTATTGTTATCTTCTATAACTTGAGGTCTTCCTGAAAATAAATTTTCACTAGGATACTTATGCATAATTCCAGAGTATAAATCATTGTATGGAATCTTATAATCATAAGTTAAAATCATGTATTTATCTGAACCTACAGTTTTAGCATACTGTTCTTTGTTGAAAAAATAGCCAAGATTTTTTCTTAACATTACTGGTGCCATAGGCATTACTGTATTTCTTTTATTATATGAGTTAATTGTTTCAACATTGTCTTTTGTAGGAATTGATAGAGTAGTTGTATGACAAAGAGCTCTAGGTCCAAATTCCATATTTCCTACTATAATTTGAGGAATACTATTATCTTTAATAAGAGAGCAAATTCTTTTTACCATATCGAGTTTGTTATCATATACTTCTACATTTTCAGGAAGATTTTCTAATGTTTCAACTTCTTTTGAAATTGTCCTTTTACCCCAAAATAAGTCTGAGTAGTCTAAAGATTTACCATCATTAGCATAAAGTCCTATAGCTGCTCCTTGATCTCCTGCAAGAGGAAAAACACAAAAAGAGTCTGAAATTCTTGCTAGTCTATTGTTTAACTTTACGTTATAAAATATTCCACCATTCACTAAAAGACTTCCAGAAGAATATTTTTCTACAAGATAAATACACACATTCTCAATAACTGTTTGAATGAAATTTCCAATAACAATTCTAAGACTGAAATTATCATCATCTTTATTAAAAGCAAAACTATTGTTTATATCATTAAAAATGCTGTTATAAAATTCTTTTACTTTTGCTAAGTCTTTTAAATTTATATATTCAGAATCACTATTAACACTAATTTCTTTTTCTTCTAAAGAGTCTATAAACATATTTGAATATTTTAATGAAAGAGTTTTTAAAACTTCTGCTTGAGTTTTTCCAAGAACCTCTTCAATATGTGACTCATATCCTAAAAACTTATATTCATCTTGATTTTCTTTCATTCCACAAAAAGATGTTGCATATTGATAAAAAAGTCCCAATGACTTTGAATATCCTTTAATTTTTTTAATGGAAGAGATTTTGCCTTTTCCATCTTTATATTTAAGATTATATAAAGAAATTACTTCTTGTTTATTCCCAAATCCATCTGCAACTAAAATCAGAGAGTCCTGAGGTGTTTCTGAATGATAGTCATAGAAACTCTTAACTGCATATGCGTGTGCATCATGATGAGTAAAATTATTGTTTAAAAGCTTTACGTTAAATCCAAATTTTTCTTGAATGCTTTTTATATACTCTTCATTCCAATATTTATTTTGAATTTTATCATGATTATTGTTTCTAAAGTTAAAATCATCAAACCAATGTGAAACATAAATTGTATTATTTTCTTTAGAAAATTCTTTATCTTTTAAACATTTCTTAATGCTCATAATAGGAAAGACTGAACAGCCTTTTTCTCTGTTATGTCTTTCTTCTTCATATCCTTCTAATACTCTTCCATCTTTAATAAGTATTGCTGATGAGCTGTGTCCTAATGTTATTAATAAATCCATATAGTCTCCTTTTAATTTTCTTTTAATTTAATTTCCTGTACTTCCAAAACCATCTTCACCTCTAGCTGTTTCTGTTAGTTCTTTTACAAAACTAATCTTTGGAGTTGAGACTTTAACAAAGATTAACTGAGCAATTTTCATACCTTTTAAAATATTAATTGCTGTGTTTGAAACATTAACAATCTGAGCATGTATTTCACCTCGATATGACGAGTCTATTACATTACCTATTGTGTTTATTCCAAGCTTTTTAGCTAATCCACTTTTACCTTGAACTAAACAAACATGACTTTCATCAAATTCTAATGACAAGCCTAAAGGAATGTTTATTCTTTCTAAAGGCTGCAATACTATGCTCATTGTAGAATAAACATCATAACCAGCGTCTCCGCTATGAGATGGAGCATTTATTTTTACTTCTTTTGACAATTTTTTAACTTTTACTTCTTTCATTTTTACACCTTATAATAATTCATTTGATCTTTGTAATCTCTAGTTCTTTTCAACATAAAGTTGGTTACAGAACATACCTCTAAATCCCTAATTTGTTTAAAAATCTCCTCTAAAATATAAGCCATTTCATATAAATTATTCCCTAAAGTAGTTTCTTCAATACAAAATAAATAAAGATCTAATAAATCACAAGCCTTTAAAAGTTTAATAACCTCTTCATTTAATTCTTCATTTAACTCTTTATCATTAAATAATAAATAACAATCAAGTTTATATGTTTTCATTACTTCATTCTCTATGGTTTCCCAAGCTTCTTTTGTTTTATCGCTAAAGTTCTTAACTACAGAAGATAAATCACCAGTAAAAACTTCTAAAAAGTCATGTCTTGCTATAAAATATAAATCATTAACAGTATAAGCAATGTCTTCTATTATAGCAAAGTCTTGAAACATTGTAGTTACATAATAGCTATGTTCAGCTAAAGAATATTTTTTGTTTTTTAAAACATCAGAAAGTCTATCAATATTTGACATCTTTCTATGAAACTCTATCTGACTGAATATTTTTCTTTCTTTGCTTACTTCTTTTACCATTTTTTATCCTTATAATGAGGTTAAAATACAGAAACAAAAAGAGTATTAAAATTTAATATGCAATTCATCTCTGTATTTCTTCTCTCTAATTATAGTATACCCTTAAAAGATTTTATTCTAAATATTTTTCTTTTAGTTTACTGCACTATTGAGAAGCACTAACAGGATTGTTTCCTGAATTAGGTATTTCTGAAATTGCACATTCTGTGGTTAAAATTAATTGAGCAATTGAAGCTGCATTTTGTAATGCACTTCGAGCTACTTTCATAGGGTCAATAATTCCCTCTTCAACCATAGCTACCCAATCCATTTTATTTGCATCAAAACCAAAACCTAAAAGACTATGTTTACATTTATCAGCAATAATTGAACCATCAACACCAGCATTTTCAGCAATTTGGCGAATAGGCTCTTCTAGAGCTCTTCTAACAATCTTATATCCTACTTGTTCATCTTCAGTTAAGTCATCAAGATTTTTCTTTTCTAAAATATGAGCTGCTTGAATAAAAGCAACTCCACCTCCTGGAATTATTCCCTCTTCAATAGCAGCACGAGTTGCACTTAGTGCATCTTCAACTCTATGTTTCTTTTCTTTTAGTTCTATTTCTGTAGCAGCACCAACGTTAATAACGGCAACACCACCAGCTAATTTAGCAAGTCTTTCTTGAAGTTTTTCTCTATCATAATCACTTTTAGACTCTTTAATCTGAGCTTTAATTTCAACTATTCTTTCATCAATTTCAGATTTAGTCCCTGCTCCATCAATAATAATTGTATGGTCTTTTGTAACTTTTACTGTTTTAGCACGACCTAAAAGAGTTAAATCAGCAGTTCCTAAACTTAAACCTAAATCAGTATTAATTACTGTTCCAGCTGTTAAAATAGCAATATCTTCTATTTGATCTTGTCTTCTTCCACCAAAACCAGGAGCTTTAACAGCAACAACATTTAATATTCCTCTTGCTGAATTTACAACCAATGTAGCTAAGGCTTCACCTTCAACATCTTCTGCAATAATTAATAAAGGCTTTCCTGTTTGTGCTACTTTTTCTAAAACTGGAACTAGTTCTTGCATATTAGAAATTTTCTTATCACATAGAATAATAAAAGGATTGTCTAAAACAACTTCCATTGTTTCTCTGTTTGTACAGAAATAATTACTTAAATAGCCTCTATCAAATTGCATGCCTTCTACAAAACTTGTTCTAGTTTCAAAAGTCTTTGATTCTTCAACAGTAATAACACCATCATTACCTACTTTTTCCATTGCAAAAGCTATCTCTTCTCCAATCAATTTATCATTATTTGAACTAATTGTAGCAATTTGAGCTATTTCTTCTCTGTTACTAATATCTCTTGACATTTTCTTAATTTCTGAAATAGTATCAATTACAGCTTTATCAATTCCTCTTCTAATACCCATTGGATTTACACCAGAAGCTACACTCTTCATACCTTCTTTAGTTATAGACCAGGCTAAAACTGTTGCTGTTGTAGTTCCATCCCCTGCTACCTCATTAGTTTTAATTGCTACTTCTTTAAGTAACTGAGCTCCCATATCTTCAAAATGGTCTTCAAGAAAAACTTCTTTTGCTACCGTAACCCCATCTTTTGTTACTGTTGGAGCACCATAAGGTTTGTCCAATAAAACTAGTCTACCTTTTGGTCCTAATGTTGTCATAACAGCTCGAGATAATTTCTCGACACCATTAACTAATGATTTTCTTGCTTCTTCATTAAATTGTAATTGTTTAGCCATTTTTTATTTCCTTTATATAAATTTTATAAATTATTTCTTCTTGCCCACTCAGCTATGAGTAAGGCATCTGAATCTTTATGCTTTTTTATTAGTTCTGTATATTGAGGAAACAGTCTAATTCCAATATCTTTACTTGCTCTTTTTAACTCTGTAGATCCACTAGTTCCTAAAGGCAACATTTCTTTCTGCCATTTTTTAGAGTCCTCATAACGAAAAGCTATTCTTAAATCCTCTAATATTACAAGAGTTGCTTCAAGTGACCTCATTGCTGACATTGAAGTTTTGAAAAGCTTAGGACTAGGATTTACTAGAGGCCTTTCAATAATAGCTATTACATTCATATCTTCTGTAATAGACTCAACTATTACTTGTTTTAATAAAACAGAATCAATTCTACTAATATTTTGTTTTTTCTTTGTATAGCTTTGTTCGGTTATTGAGGGAGTTTCAATAAAAAAGATTACTTCCCCATCAGCTTTCATTAAACACATTGTCCCACTTGTCCCATTGTCAATTGCCAAAATTGTTCTTATCATATTTTTATATATTCTCCTTCTTCTGCATAATAAACATTTGCATCATAGTCATTTGATAGTAATTCTTGAATTTCAGGTTTATGTGAAATTACAAAAACTTGTTTAAAGAAATCATACATTTTAGCTAAAGTATGATAAAGCTTTTCTGAATTTTTAGCCGAGGCTGCTGAATCTACTTCATCTAATATTAACAAACCATAATTTTGAATTTTACCTAAAGCATATTTCCAAGCAAAAGAAAAAATCTGTTGTTCAAATCCTGATGCTAATTTTACATCAATTAAATTTGGACCATATAAAACTCTTAAAGAACTCCTACTTTCAACTAATTCAATCTCATATTTAGGATAAACATTAGCAAGAAATTCATTTACATACATTTTTAAAGACTTAATCATCCTAGAAATTACAAAAGAAGGAAACTCTTTAGACAAAATTGATTTTGATAGAATAATTATAGACTCAGTTTCATGTAGTTTTTCTAAATCTTTTTTAATTTCTTTAACATTTTCATCTCTCTCAATAGACTTTCTTTCTATTTCCTCATTAAGACTTTT
>Ga0307990_1004295_pt1 | contig 10508 bp, 9 predicted proteins | sample EllFjometagen129_FD_203168 | JGI IMG/M metagenome (GOLD analysis project Ga0307990, IMG submission 203168) | Marine microbial communities from Ellis Fjord, Antarctic Ocean - #129 | ecosystem: Environmental > Aquatic > Marine > Unclassified | place: Southern Ocean | collected 2014-10-08
CACTACTGATGCCATCATGCTGCTTGATAAGGAGGGGTTTTTCGACTGTAACGATGCGACATTAAATGTATTCGGCTGCGACAGCAAAGAAAATTTCATCCACAAGCATCCCAGTCATTTTTCACCTGAAAAGCAACCAGATGGCCAAAATTCAATGGTCGCTTCCAGCAAAAGGATCGACTCGGCATTTCAAGAGGGCAGACAAAATTTTGAATGGGTTCACTGTCGAAAAGATAAAACCGAATTTCCCGCGGAAGTATTGCTAACCGCCATGGAAATCGGCGGGAAAACGGTTATTCAAGCGGTCGCTCGCGACATTACAGAGCGCAAGCAGGCCGAGAAGGCGTTGCGCAAAAGCGAGGAAAGGCTCAGGACACAGTTTAATAAATTGCCCATCCCCGCGTATGTCTGGCGGCGTATTGGAGATGATTTTATTTTAATAAGTTACAACGACGCCGGCATGGAAATTACCAAAGGGAAAATTCCGGATTTCGTCGGAAAGACTGCCCGGGAGATGTACGGAAAGCAGCCGGATATTCTCAGCTATATGCGCGAATGTTACGATCAGCGAAAAGCCATGCGAAAAGAGCATGCCTATCGATTTGCGTCGACAGGGCGCGACAGTTTTTTGCATGTAACCTATACATTTGTTCCTCCCGATTTGCTCATCATATATACGGAGGATATTACGGAACGGCACAATGCCGAACATGAACTACGGGAAAGCCGCAACGAGCTTGAAGCGCTTATCAATGCGACGACGGATATCGCAACTCTTATGGATGTTGACGGAAAATTGTCAGCGGTCAATGAGAGCTTTGCCAAACGCTTTAATGTGACGCCGGAAGAAGCCACAGGTAAATACCTTCGGGATTTTATTAGCGGACCTCTTGCGGATAATCGCATGCTTATGGTCAAGGACGTAATTCAGTCAGGTCTTCCCAGGACCTTCCGAGACACAAGGGAAGGACGCCATTTCGAGAGTATTTATTATCCTGTTCTCAAGGAGGAGGGAAAAGTCGTCAAAATTGCGGCCTACGGGCGCGATGTCACGGAGCAAATGCTCAACGCGAAGATTCTGGAAGACAGTGAAAAGAGATATCAACTCTTAGTTGAAGATATTTCCGAGGGCATAGGTATTGTCAATCTTGACGAGAAATTTGTTTTTATCAACCCGGCCGGCGCCAAAATTTTCGGGTGTTCCATAGATGAGATGCTCGGAAAAAGTCTGGATAAATTTCTGGATTCGAAGCATCGGATTATTGTCGGTGAGCAGACCAATCTTCGACTCAAAGGCATAGACAGCCGATATGACCTGAAAATCATTCGATGCGACGACTCCCGGAGAAACATTGTTGTCAACGCCGCGCCCAAGAGAAACGTCAACGGAAAAGTTATCGGCACGCAGGCAATATTTCACGACATCACTGAGCAAAAAAGAACCCGCGAAGCTGCGCGAAAAAGCGCCAGCGAGATGAAGGCGCTTTTCAACGCCACGAAGGATATCGCTTCCCTTGTGGATGTTGAAGGGAAGATACTGGCGAACAATGAAAAGATGGCTGAATCTTTCGGCGTGAGCGCCAATGACCTCTTCATGAAAAACATCCATGATCTGTTGCCGAGCGATCTTTCCGACATTTTCTCAGTCCATATGCGAAAGGTCATCGAAACGCGCATGCCCGAATACTTCGACAACTTTCGCGAAGGCAGGCATTTTTATGTTTCTATTTATCCAGTCTTCGACGACGTGGGCGTCGTAAGCAAGTTGGCCATATTTGGACAGGATCTTACGGAAGAGGAAGCCGTTAGGAAAAAACTACTGGAGACCGAGAAGCAGTATCAAACCGTTGTGGAAACTTCCAGCGACGCCATCGTGATCATTCAGGACGGAAATATTGTTTACGGCAATCCGGGCCTTTCGGAGATGTTGGATTATCCCATGAGTGAATTGAAGGGTACGGAATTCCTGCGCTACATTCATGAGAAAGATTACGAGAAGATTTTGGAGTTGTATGAGCGCTACATCGGCGGCGAAAGGGAAATGGGTATTTTCCATCTTGTCGCCCTACGTCGTGACGGTTCCCTAATCAACATCGACCTGGATGCCGGAATGCTCACTTATAGAGGACGGGACGCCCTTCTGGCGACTTGCCGGGATGTCACCGACAAAAAGAAAGCCGAGCAGGCATTGCGCGAAAGTGAAACACGGCTTCAATTGGCCATGGTGGCCGTCAATGAAGGTGTGTGGGATTGGAACCTGATAACACGGAAGATGTATTTCGGTCCGCGCTTTTTTTCCATGCTGGAATACGATCCTGGCGATCTGGCTCAGTCTTTCGAATCCTGGATGGGTCTTATACATTCCGCTGACAGGGCTGAAGTCGAAAAAACGATCAAGCGTCACATTCCACAAAAAAACAAGATGTTTTCCATCGAGTTCAGGATGCGAACAAAGACCAGGAAGTGGAAGTGGATTCTCGGAAGAGGAATGGCCGTCGAACACGACGACGACGGAAATCCGACGAGAATGGTGGGGACGCATATCGACATTTCCGAAAAGAAGATTGCCGAGACCAAGCTAATGGATTATCAGTCGCGCCTGCAATCTCTGGCGTTTAAACTGGTGTCAACGGAAACGCGTGAGCGCAAGAGAATCGCCACGAAACTTCACGACGGGATCTGTCAGTTGCTGGCTACGGCTAAAATACAAGTGGGTATTTTGGAGAATGCGAAGTCGCCGACGGAAAGAAAAGGAAGCCTGCGGAATGTGAAAGAAGTTTTAGAGATGGCCTACAAAAGCGCCAGGACGCTGACTTATGAGTTGACCCCACCGATTCTGTATGAGTTGGGATTTGAAAAAGCCATTGCGCAATACCTCGATAAAATGAGTTCGGACTTCAACATCAATACGACATGCAAGGCCAGCGGTGAGCGCAATAAACTGGAACGAAGTCAAGAGGAACTGTTGTACAGGTCCGTTCGAGAACTGTTGATGAACGTGGTCAAACATGCCAAGGCGAACAATGTCGTCGTCGTATTCAAAAGATTGAAAAAAAGCATGAAAATCGAAGTGGACGATGACGGCGTGGGGTGCGAAGGAATAAACGATATTATAGCGCATCCCAACGGAAATCAGGGATTCGGAATTTTCAGCATTAATGAGCAACTTAACAATGTCGGTGGGCGATTGACGATTCAATCCAAAGCCCGAGTTGGAACAAATGTAATCATCGAGTTGCCGCTCAATTTGCGGGCGACAAAAAAACGAGGTCGGAAATGAGCACCAAAGTACTCCTGATGGACGATCATCAAATATTTCGCGACGGCCTGAAGCTTCTGATAGATCGTCAGAAAAGCATGGAAGTCGTCGGCGAGGCCGGCAGCGGTCGCGAAGCTGTCCAGCAAGCCGAAAAGCTCCAACCCGACATCATTGTCATGGACATCGGCATGTCTGACATGGACGGAATTGAAGCTACAAAGGCTATTTGCGCCGCACAGCCTCAAGCCCGCATCATCGCCTTGTCCATTTATTCTGAAAAAATTTTCGTTTCCGAGATGCTCAATGCCGGCGCCAAGGGATACTTGCCGAAAAACGCCGCGTCGGACGAACTTATTGTGGCAATCAAGGCCGTCGTCGGAGGGAAAGGATATCTGAGCCCTCTGATTTCCGGCGATGTTATTGATGATTACGTTCGATCTCTGAAAAGCAGGGAGATGCGCAAACCGGCCATGCTGACACTGCAGGAAAAGGAAGTCCTGCGACTGATTGCTTTGGGTTGCAACAGCAAGGTTGTGGCGAAAAGAATGAAAGTCAAAACCCACACCGTTAAGGCATACCGCAAACGGATTATGAAAAAACTTGACCTGGGGGGCATCGCAGATCTGACCAAGTATGCCATTGATCACCACATGCTGGGCAACGATTGAACCCGTGGGCAATATTCGATGGCATGTGCACTAGCGCTCCTGGTCCACGCAAGTGTGATATCCCAAAACTGTATGAAATAATAAAGAAATAGATTTTTTTTCACCTCTTGAGACAGCTTGGGTGATCCCGGTTTTCGCCACGAAATTCCTGCGTGGGGCATTGGGAGTGTCTTTCAATGTGTATTAAATGAGACACTATGATACACTGCTTCGACATTGATCCTCGGAGATTGAAATGAAGATCCTCTTTTTATGCAGAAGTGACGCGAGCCTTGCCCGAATGGCCGAGGCTGTTTTTAACGCTCTTTTTCAAGGCGAGGAAATAGCCGTTGGCGCGGGCGTGCGCGCTGCTCATGCCCACCCCGCAGCGATCGAGGTCATGCGTGAGATCGGAATCGACATTTCCGATTCGGAAATAACGGCCGCCGGCGATCTGCGGCAGCTAAATTTCGATATGGTCGTCACACTGCGCAACGAGGTTCAAAAACGCAAAACACCTTTGCCGGAATCCGAAACTCTCAATGAATTGAATAGGCCTTCACTCGATGACGCCTTTGCCAGCGCTGCGATTCAAATCCATTGGACTCTTGGCGAATTATCGGATGAGCACAAGGATGATCCTCACAGTCTCGCGGCTTATCGCAAGGTGCGAGACGAGATGGAAAAGCGCATCAGGATATTGCTCGATCATGAATACTATGGTGCCATGAAAGAACAGCGCCGTCGCTTCAATCACCTGGCCGATCTGATGGATGACGGTCTGATCGCGCACGACGACTTGCGCAACATCTTTTTATTCAACAGAAAAGCCGAACAGATCACCGGCCTTTCTCGGACCGAGGTTTGCGGTCGAGACTGCCACGACATTTTCCCGCCCAGTGGAATATGCGGCGCGCAGTGCCGGTTCAAAGACAGCCCATCGGCATCGACCCAAAAGCAGCAGTACGAAGTCGTCATCACGGATACAAAAGGTATTGATAAAAGGCTGAAAATGAGTTCGGCGCCTTTCGTCGTAAAGCAGGGGGTTCCAACCGGCGTTCTGGCAATCCTTCGCGACATGAGCGAAATAATGAATCTTAAGCTGGCCATAGGAGCGGAGCAGGAATTTCACGGCATGATCGGCGTTTCCAATGACATGCGAAAAGTCTTCGACACGATAAAAACAGTGGCGCCTTCGGCCTATCCAATATTAATATCCGGGGAAAGCGGAGTCGGCAAAGAGCTTGTCGCCAGGGCGATTCACGCGGAAAGCCGCCGTTTCGCAGGTCCCTTCGTGCCGGTCAACTGCGGCGCCTTGCCCGAAAATATTTTGGAAAGCGAGTTGTTCGGACACGTTCGCGGTGCATTTACCGGCGCGATTCGGGAAAAAAAAGGACGTTTTGAACTTGCCGACGGCGGCACGCTCTTTCTGGATGAGGTGGGCGAGTTGCCCGCGAGTTTCCAGGTGAAATTACTTCGCGTTCTCCAGGAGCAAAGCTTCGAGCGTGTCGGGGGCGAAAAACCGATAAAGGTCGATGTACGAATCCTCAGCGCCACAAACCGCGACCTGAAACAAATGATCGCAAAAGGGCGCTTTCGTGATGACCTGTATTATCGACTATGCGTGGTGCCTATATGTTTGCCGCCGCTTCGCGAGCGCCCTGACGGCTTGGCTTTGCTCGTAAATTATCTTCTCGAAGAAATAAACAGGGATGCGGATGGAAAGCGCCTCGGAATTTCAGCTGAGGCCATGAACCTGTTATTGCGCTATGATTGGCCCGGCAATATCCGAGAGCTGAAAAATGCTCTGCAATTCGCTTCGATCCATTGCACGCATGGGCAGATACTTCCAGAGCACCTGCCGCCGGAAATCCGCTTAAAGACTCCAGAACTCAGGCAGGGTGAGGAGCGGCCCTTGCTCCCAGGCCGGCGCGAGTTTAGAAAAAAGAAGCTCAACAGAGACTCGCTACTGGACGCATTGGAGAAAACGAGGGGAAATAAACTTCAAGCGGCGAAAATTCTGGGCGTCGGGCGAGCAACGCTGTATCGTTTTTTAAAAGAGCATCCTGACATTTTCTCTGAATAACACCGTAATCGAGACATTTCGAGACACATGTCTCGTGTGAGACATATTTGCACGTTTTTCATATGTAACTGATAATAAAGACAACTTCTCTCCTGGCGAACTCGCTGTGTATCGTTTGTCTCGTCTCCAATCCATTTCTAGTGATATTTGAGACACTATTTCTTTCTTATCGACTGATTCTCCGGTCTGAAATATTTTATAAGCCATTGTATTATTTAAAGAATATGCTTGTCATTCAACACTTGGCACAGGCCTTGCTTATGACTGAAGCAGAAGAAATTAAACTGGCTGCGAAGGAGATTCGATGAAGGGCAACGACGGAAAAGACCAGGCTCATGCAAATGAGAATCTCCTTCGGACAATTCGCATGACCAAGGAAATGCTCGCGCTTGCCGACGAAGGCGACCGAGATCGTCTGGACGATTCCTGCGGCATTCTTTATGGCATTCTTCGCGACGCGGCTTACAGGCTACGCAAGCAGGCTGAGGAAGAATGTGAGAAGCATAAACAGGGCGGCAAATGGACCGAAAATATAAACTGAATTTAAGGAAAGGACTGAATCATGAGTTTGAAAGGCAGCAAGACCGAGAAGAATCTGATGGCGGCGTTTGCCGGAGAATCCCAGGCGCGCAATCGATACAACTATTTCGCGTCAAAAGCCAAGAAGGATGGATTTGTACAGATTTCCGCCATCTTTGAGGAGACGGCAAACCAGGAAAAAGAGCACGCCAAGCGGCTCTTCAAATTAATGGAGGGCGGTGAAGTGGAAATCACCGGCTCTTTCCCGGCGGGAGTGGTTGCCGGCACCGTGGAAAATTTGGCCGACAGCGCAGCCGGAGAAAACTACGAGTGGACTGAAATGTATCCGGGTTTCGCCAAAACGGCGCGCGAAGAAGGCTTTAATGACATCGCCGTTGTTTTCGACTCGATTGCCGTCGCGGAAAAACAACACGAGAAGCGCTACAACGAGCTCAAAGCAAACATTGAGGCGGGTCGTGTTTTCAAGCGCACAGAGAAGGTTGTCTGGCGTTGCCGCAATTGTGGATATTTGCACGAAGGGACCGAAGCCCTTGGCAAGTGCCCCGCGTGCGACCACCCGCAAGACCATTTTGAGCTGCTCGGCGAAAACTGGTAATCGATTAAATTAAGGGAGGGGAACATGGGTGAGAAAACGACGTCGAATCTGAAAAAGGCTTTTCAGGGCGAATCAGAAGCATACTTCCGCAACCTCGCTTACGCCAAGGTTGCGGAAAAAGAAGAGCTTCCCCAGATCGCCAGCCTTTTTCGCGCTATGGCCGAGGCCGAAGCAGTGCACAGTCTCAAGATGCTGAAGTTGCGTGGAATCGTTAAAAACACGGAGGCAAATCTTGAACGCGCCTTTTCCACGGAAACTTATGCCTTGGACCAAGCCTACCCTGATCTGATTCGCGAAGCCGAGGAAGAGGGCGAAAAGGCCGCACTCATGGCCTTCTCTCAGGCAAGAGACGTCGAGGAGTTTCACGCGGCGCTATATCAAAAGGCAATTAGCGACATGATGGCGGACCGGGAGTCGAAATATCATGTCTGCGCGGTTTGCGGGTACATCACGGACGGCGAGCCTCCGGATCGGTGTCCGGTATGTCAGGCGCCGAAAGAAAAATTCAAGTTCGTGGAGTAATGCGGGACCTGAGCGACTTAAAGCGATAGCGCCTAAGATAAAAAAATGTTAAAATAAAGAAACGGCGATGCAAATTACAAAACGCGCCACTGAGAAAAGAAAGCGTCTTTCTGAGTACGTGAGACGGGGGTGCCCCATGACCAAGAGCAGTTCCAAATGGTGTTATGCCATGTGTGAGCCGGTAAAGGGACTCGGTTTTTGCGGTCGCATCGCCCCTCACGGCCTTGAGAAAAGAACGCAGCGCGCCATCAGACTCCATAACGAAAAAAAAGAAGGCTGAATGTTCATTGTGACGCAATCACCATAACTCCAGGATCGACCGAGTGAGGGGAAACTGTCATCACTAACAGGAGATAGTAAAATGGCTGAAAGAACACAAGTCTATAAGTGCGAAATATGCGGCAACATCGTTGAGGTTCTTCACGGCGGCAAGGGACAACTGGTCTGCTGCAATAAGCCGATGAAGCTCAGCGTAGAAAACACGACGGACGCCGCAAAGGAAAAACACGTGCCCGTGGTTGAAAAGGTTGACGGCGGATACAAAGTGGCGGTGGGCAGCGTGGCGCACCCCATGGAAGACAAGCACTATATAGAGTGGATCGAATTGCTTGCCGGTGATAAAGTATATCGCCAATATCTTGATCCCGGCCAGGCGCCTGAGGCAATATTCATGGTTGATGCCGACAAGGCATATGGTCGCGCTTATTGCAACCTGCATGGACTTTGGAAAGCCTAGGACCAAAGACGAAAAGCTGTGGGGCGCAAATCAGATAAATAATGAACCAGCCGATTTGGCTGTGCAACGCGGGCGGAACAGACACATTGTGAAGGGGATCGATCATGACAAACGTGCTTGTATTAACACGCAGATATTTGACCGGGCTTCTCTTGTTCGCACTGACTTTGCCACTGTCCGCAGCCGCATTTGAGAAAGCCGCCTCACCGACATATGGACCGGACGACGCGCCGGTAACCGTCAGTCTTTATTATGATTTCCAGTGCGGGTATTGTGGAAAAACCGCGCCCGTACTTTTCGATGTCGTTCAGGAATACAAGGGGACGGTTCGCCTTGTTGCCATCAACGTTCCCGGCCCCGGGCACGCCTATGCCTTGCCGAGTGCGGAACTGGCGCTGACCGCCCACGAACGGGGAAAATTCTGGGAAGCTTTCTCGCTGCTGTTTAAGAACCAGAGCAAACTGGCCAAAGAGGACCTCATCGGCTACGGAAAAACGCTTGGTCTGGATGAAGCCCTCGTCACAAGCAACCTCGAAAATTATGCCCATCGCGATATCCTGAAAAAGAATTTCTACGACGCCATCGACCTTGGATTGACCGCCACGCCAACCATCTTCATTGGAGAAGCCAAACTGGTCGGTGTTTATGACGCCAATGCCTTGCGTTATTACTTGAACGAAGCGCTTAGCGTAAAAGGCATCAAAAGCCCTGTAGGGCCTGTGCCCAAACCAACACCGACAAAAAGCGCAACTGCCTCAGAACAAGTTCCACAGAAAATGATCTATTCCATGAAGGTCATGGAGCCTACGGATTCTAAGCTGGCGGTCAAAGTTGGAGATAAGGCGCCGGACTTTTCGTTGCCCACCGTGGAAGGGGAAACGATCCGCTTGAGCGATTTCAGGAACAAAAAGAACGTGGTTCTCTCGTTCGTTCCGGCCGCGTGGACGCCGGTGTGCAGCGAGCAATGGCCAGAGTACAACGACAACAAACCGATTTTTGATAAATCGGAAACCATGCTGATCGGTCTCTCAGTGGACAACATCCCATCGCTGTATTCCTGGACCGGGACCATGGGCGCGCTCTGGTTTCCAGTGGCCTCGGATTTCCATCCCCACGGCAAGGTGGCGAAATCCTACGGAGTCCTGCGCTCATCAGGGATGACGGAAAGGGCGGTTCTCCTGATAGACAAGGGAGGCATCATTCGATACATCGAAGTCCACGACATCAACTCGAAACCGGACATCGCTGCGCTGAAAAAGGCGCTGGGCAAGCTTTAAAAATAGGGCCGTTTCGCATTTAGCAATCGGCGCAGATACAACTCATTTGCAGGAGGAGGAGTAATGAAACAGGTATTTATCGTGATGGTTATGGCATTCTTTCTTATGGCCTCATGGGCGATGGCCGAGGAGAAGATGGGCAAGGATGAGGCTTGTGACCTTATCGGCAACTGCGGCGACGATATGGTTCAGGCAGCCAAAACAATGAAGGCGGAATGCCAAAGTATGATGACCAAAGCCACTGTGCTGATGGACAAGGGCAAAATGATCCGCGGACAAGGTCTTATGTGGGCGGACAAGGAGATGGAAGCCGATGGGATGGCCATCTACACCCAGGGGAAGAAGATGTACGAAAGCGCAAAGGACATGAATGACGTTTGCGAACTGATCATCTCTGAGGGCGAAAAAACAAAAAAGAAATACAAATCAGGTAAGAAAAACGAAGGATCCGAAGTTTCTCTCCCAAAAGGCGGGGATTTCGTTCCTTATACTCCCTAACGAGAGAATGTCGTTTCGGAGTTTGTTAAAGCGATAAAGAGAAGAAAAGATATTATGAAAATCGACCGAGACAAACAACTCGTGGAGTTCACTCCCGAATCCGATGCGGAAACCAAGAGCCTGCAGTTGCTATGGAACCTTATGGTCGACTGCGTGAAATTCAATAAAAACTCGTGCCTGTAGGGGAATTTATTCCTTCAAAAAAGAACATGGCCAGATTCATGGTGGAAGGCGAGATTGACGAGCAGGTGCCGATCTATGTTCCGAAAGACACCACTGTCTATTGCGCTACGTGCAATAAATACTTCCTTGTAAAAAAGGGCCAACAGGTTCCGCTCTGTTGCGGAA